>MDSW01071331.1_pt1 | contig 10348 bp, 6 predicted proteins | sample 811171 | NCBI WGS metagenome assembly MDSW01 (sample SAMN05326641, study PRJNA326480) | marine metagenome | isolation source: seawater | place: Atlantic Ocean: North West | collected 2012 | reverse complement strand
GCCGTCGCCCGCCGCACCGAGCGAGCGGTAGACCGCGTCGCCGCCGCCGCCGCCGCCCACCAGACCGCAGTCCTTGTGCGGGCAGTCCTCCGTCTGCACGTCCTCCGCCTCCTCGCCGTCGAGCGGCGCGTCCTCCTCCGCCTCCGCCTCCGCCTCCTCCTCCACCGTCTCCATCTTGACGTCCGCCTCCGCCGCCGCCGGGGCCGCCGCCGGGGCCGTCGTCGTCGCGAGGAGGGCGACCGGCACCCCCGCGCCGCCCGAGCCGATCGGGCCAAAGTCGGCCGAGCCCCACGCCGGCAGCACAAACTCCTCGGCCGGCGCGGCCTCGGTCTTGACCGTGGCATCCGACGCCTCCGACCAGGGCATCGAGACGGGAGACGGCGGCCGGTTGGGGTCGAGCGCGGGCGCGAGGTACACGGGCGCGGGCGCGGCCTTCTGCTTCTTGGGCGCGGGCGACGTGCCCTCGAGCGCCTCGAGCGTCGGTGGCGACCACTCGGGCACCTCGCGGCGGTGCTCGAGCGCCGCCTGGTCGATCGGCAGCTGCACGAACAGCTGCGCGGCGCACTTGCGGCCGCCCTTGGGCCCGAGGCGCGTCTCGCACGCCTTGCCCTCCTTGATCGCCGCGAGCGCCTCCTCCTTGGTCTCGCTGCCCGACTGCGCGATGGTGCGCCTGCTGACGTCGGTGGTCGTGTAGAAGGTCTCGACCTTCTTGGTGTCCTTGTTGTACTCGCCCATCAGGCACCGCGTCTCGTACTCGCCCACGTCCTTGCGGTCGTCCTTCATGTGGGTGTCCTGGCTCGTCATGAGGAACGTCAGATTGCGCGGCTTCGCCCCCGCCTGGTAGTTGCAGCCGTAGGCGCCGAGGTGGGCCTCCTCGCCCTCGCCGACCATGACGACGGTCGCCTGCACCTTGAAGAAGCACTTCTGGTCCTCGCCCTGCGACAGGTTGCAGTCGGGCGGCAGCCCCAGGTGCGCGAACTCGGTGCCCGCGTTCTTGAGCAGCTCGTCCAGCGTGGTCTGCCGCGTCTCGCCGGTCGCGGCGTCGCGCTTGATGCACTCGATCTCCTTGACCGGCATGTACACGCCGGTGGGGTTGAAGTTCTGCGTGCCGACCACGAAGCAACTGAGCCAGTGGCCGTCCTTGAAGAGCTTCATCCGGAAGTCGGTGATGTTGCTGCCCCAGCAGGAGCCCTTGAGCCGCGAGGGGTCGTCCCAGTCGACCCACTTGACTTGCCAGCCCGCGAGCCCGAGCGTGCGCAGCTTCTCGGTGAGCTCGGCGGCGATCTTGCGGCCCCACTCGTTGAACTGCTGCACTTTTTCCGACGGCTTCGGGAGGCTGCGTTGGTACTTGCACGTCGGGCACTTGCACGTCTTGCTGAAGGTGCCGCCCGCCAGGCCGCCCGAGAGGACGGAGGTGGGCGAGGCGTTGCCGGGGTAGGACAGTCCGGAGAGGGGCATTGCTGCTGCTTGCGTCTGCGCAAGCGTGGGCGCCAGGGGTGGCGTGGGCGCCAGGGGTGGCGTAGGCGCCAGGGTCGGGAAGGGTCACGGCCAGAGACCGGGCAGCGGGTGCAACGGCCGGGCGCGCCTGGAGCGTGGGTTGCGTCTGTGTGCGGATCTGTTGTAACGCGCCGTTACCGATGCGCTATAATGGTCGTTACAGCACCGCGGACCCTGGCGCCGACCCCACGCGTCGGCGGCAACCTGTCGCGGTCTCCTTTGTTTGCACACTCTCATCCCACACGCGCCAATCCCAAACAACCACTCGCCCCCTCCCACAAACTCGCACGCTACGCCGGTGCCGCGCTACGGCGCATCGTGGATCGCTTTCGCAGCATCGTACAGCTCCTTGTACTCGCTGTCGCGCAGGCGCGGCTGGGCGGCTTCGATGGCCGCAGAGAGCCGCGCAAACAGCGCGCGGCGGTCGTCGCGGGGCGTGCTCTCCTGCGAGCCGCCGCCGCCGCCGCCTCCTTCGGCGTCCTCCCCATCTTCGGAGTCGTCCTCGTCGTCTTCGTCGTCGTCGTCGCTCGAACCGTCTTCGAAATCTCCGTAGAAGCTGCGCACCGCTGTGTCCCTGGCGTCGCGAACCACGGTCTGGATGTGGCCCACGATGCCGCCTAACCAGGTCGCACGGGGCGTGAGCGGCATCGAGTGCGCGCACTTCGAGATGATTTCGTTCATGACTTCCTTGCCGTAGTCGTAAAGAACCACTGCCATGCCAGAGGCATCGACCGCCGCCATGTCGGCCGCCGGCGGCCGCGGCGGAATGGCCGCCTTGATCTCGCGGTCGATCACCTTCCCCACGCTCTCTTCGGGGGGGCCAGTGCCTGGGACGGCCGCCTGTTGCAGGTACGTGGAGAGCGCCACCGTCTCCTCCCACGTCAAGGAGGCGACATCGTGCACGACCCACTCGGCCACCTCCCGAGGCACGCGCGCGCGAGCGCGGCGCTCCCGCTCGCTTGGTGAGGGAAGCACGGCCAGAGTGCGCGGCATCGCCGACGCCTGGACCGAGGCGGGCGCCAGGGGTCGCGTGGACGCCAGGGTCGGGAAGGGTTACTGCCAGAGACCGGGCGCACCTGGAGCGCACCTGGAGCGCGCGCGGCGGTGCGCTGCGTGCCATTGCGCGCCATTGCGTGCCGTTACAAAAAATGGTCGTTACAACATAGCGGACCCTGGCGCCCACCCTATGTCTCGGCAACACACCACCGCCACGCTCGAGGCCTCGCGAAAGCCGCTTTGCGCAACAAGGACGGCGCTACCGCCCGCCTGCTCTTGCGCGAGCACCGCACGCACCAACGCCATTGGCGCGGCGCTCGCCTCGTCGACGAGCGGCGCGTCCCAGCGCGACGGGTCGGTGTGGAAGGTGGTTGCGCGCCGCCGCTGCAGCCGCGAGTCCGGTACGGTGGGTGCGGTGCCGGCGGAGGAGAACCCGACGCGCAGCGCCGTCTCGATGTCGTCGGCGTAGGCCGTTGTCCACCCGTCGCACGGGGGTGGCTTCACGACGCGCGCAAAGCAACGGATCGCGTCGCCGGCGTACGTCCACACCACGACCACGGGCGTGCAGTTGCGCCTGGTGAGCAGCCGCCTCGACATGCCAAAGACCGTGCGCAGGTTGTGCCAGATGGCCACCCACGCGCGCGCACGGTCGGCCGTGCGCAGAGGGTCTGCGGGCTGCTGCCGCACGCTCTCGAGTCGCACGGCGATGCGCGCCGCCATCTCCATCCACGCGCTGCAGTGCTGGCACGGGTCGCAGCGCGCCAGACGGTGCAGCGACGCCATGCGCTGCTCGCGCGTGCTCGTGTGCACAAACTCCTGTTGCGGATCCACGTCGACGACTGGCTCGTCGAGCCACGCGACCGCCAACCGTTCAAACTGCGCGACCAGCTCGGGGTGCTCTCCAAAGGCTAAGCTGCCGGTGGTGGTACAGAGCACCACGTCTATGGGCGTGCGCTGTCGGTGTGGCTCGCAGCAGTGCAGCATCGCCGCAAAGATCGGCGACAGCCCGCGCGCGTCGCACCGCAGGTACGCCGCGTGGCCCTTTGCGTGGTTCCGCCAACTTGTAAGCAGGTTGGCCGCCGTGGTCGAGCGCACCAGCAGTGCCAGAAAGCCGACGGCCGCAAAGAGCGTGCCCGGCGTGGCGCTGCACACTCGCTGGTTGAGTACGTCGAGCACGGCCACCGTCGGCAGTCCGCGCTGTACATCGGCGGTGAGCGCGACGCGCAGCAGCTGCCACGCGCCCGGGTCCTGCAGGCCCTGCGGACGCACGACGTCGATGCTATCCGTCGCGTACAGCGAGACAAGCGCGTGGCCGAAAAACCCGTGCACGCGCCCCGCCAGCCCCGCGAGCGCAAACGCGCAAAATTGCCACAGCGGCATCCGGCCCCTGTGCAGCAGCAGGCACGCCAGCTCGACCGCGTAGAAGCGCGCGAGTGCGGTGAACTTGTCGTAATGCCGGTCGCCGAGGGCCGCGCCGTCGCAGCGCAGCAGCCTTCCGTAGCGGTCGCCGCAGCGCGCTAGGAAGGCGCGCATGTGCATCACAAACTGCACGTGCGGGTCCTCGCGCTCGATCGCGTCGAGCTCGGGCGGGACGCACGCGTCCCAGCGTTTCTGAAGCCGGGTGTGCATGGCGACGCAAACGTCGCGCTGGTTCATGATTGCAAGCGCGCGGGACATGTTCTCCCCGCTACCTGCGCCCTTCCCGTCCCGTGTTTAGCGGGACAACAGATATCACGCGCCGGAGGAGCGATGCTGCTCACCAGCATGGCGCTTCTGCTAGCATCGGGGGCGATTGCGGGCTTCTTTGGTATGCGCGCGCTCGTGGGTTCGTGCATTGCGTCGCAGCGGCGGCGACTGCGCGAGGAGGCGGGGGTCATCACGGGCCGGCGCGTCCGGTACGAGGAGAGCTCCGCACTTCTGCTGCCGCTGCACGCGTGACGCCCATCATCTATTGCGCGCGCTTTGGCTTGTAATGACAAGAAACCGCAACAGTCACACTCCCGGCATCCCAGTCTAGACCACCACAAGGTTCTAGGGTTGCGTGTTTGCGGATTTGTGGATTTGTGGGATTGGCCGTCAGTCGACCGCGACGCTTCCGCAGTCGATGACCTCATCGGTCTCGATCTGGTCGAGGAAGCGCTTCACGGTAGCCGAACGGCGGATCTTGGACGTAAACACCTGCGCGAGCTGCAGCGCATCCGTGTGGTCGCCTGCGAGCGCCAGCAGCCGCACGGCCGCCGCGGCGCTCTTGTAGAGCGGGCGCAGCGTGCGGATGGCCCGGTCGTTTTCCCGCAGGCTGCGTGCAGCGGTGCTTCGGGCGACGGAGGCGAAATTGGCGCCCGGCTTGGTGAGGCAGGTGTAGTAGCGCTCTCCGTGCATCACCTCGCGCGCCGCCGTCCACGGGTCGCAAACGAGCTTGCGCGCCGTGTGCCACTTGGAAAAGATGCCGTAGTAGGCCTCGAACACGCGCGCCGACAGCAGGCCCTCGGCAAGGACGTGGCCGATGACCTGGGGGTTGCGCTCCACACACTCCTGCACGAAGCCATCGTGTTCCTTGAGGTGGGACGGGAACGTCGCAAAGTAGCCGAAGTCACGGTCGATGAGCTCGAGGAGAAAGGACGGGTCATCGTAAAAGCCCGACGGAAGGCAGTCCATGTACAGCTCGTACGGGGCTGCGTACTCGCCCGGGGTTGCGACCACGCCGGCGCCTCTGAACGCCAGGTTGAGGACGACCTCGCGGTCGCGGCGCACCGCCTCCGAGGCGTAGCGAAAGAGGTGGCGGTCGGCCGCGACCACGACGCGCGCAAACGCGTCGTGGCTGTTCATGAGCCCGCTCTCGCCGCACACCTGGTTGAGAATCTGCGTGTCGCCCTTGGCCAGGTGCTGAACGGGCTTCGGAAGCTTGTCGTCGCGGATGCCGGCGTTGGGCCACCCCTGCTCCAACGCCCCGAATGCACGGAGAGCGGAAAGGTTCCAATGCACTCCGTGCAAGGTCCCCGCGCAAGGTGCGGAAAGGCAGACGCAAGCCGAGAGCACCACGTTCGGGTCGTTGCGAAGGCGCTCGCTCGCGTGCTCCAGTTCGTAGGGTCCGGCCTCCTCGACGACGAGCCGATCGTCTTGCACCTCCGGGCCCATGTGCTTAAGACTGTGGCCCGGGCCCATCCAGTCGTTCCAGCGGAGGCACGCCAGCACCATGGCCGGGTTGTCGCGGGGCCAGACGTACTCGTCCATCTCCTCCTCAGACATGAGGCCTGCGAGCATGTGCTTGGCCCTCATGTTGTTCGGGCGCCGCCACAGCTGGCCAAAGATGGCATCCATCATGAGAATCGCGTCGAATACGCCACCATTCTTGAAAAGCACGCTGGCGTTGCCATTGTTGGTTAGCATGTCAGCGTCGATGTCGCCGCAGTTGCGGTCGCAGACCTCAACGATCAGATCTTTGAGCTTGAGCCGCGGCCCCAGCTCGTCCGGCCCGTGCGGGTCCTCCGCGCCGTTGCGTGCCATGACCGTCTCGAGGTTGTCGACGGTCAAGTAGAGAAAACAGAAGATGCCCAGCGGCGTCGGCGGCCACGCCGGCGGGTGGCCGCGCCAGAGCACCTCCCAGTACTTGACCGACCACGGCGCAGCGACGGTGAGCACCGCCTCGGTGTCCATGTTGACGGCGTTGTACCAGGCCTGGATGTCCTCCACGATCTTGTCCGGCCGGTCGATCATCATGACCGCCTGGTCCATCGCGAGCGCCGCCTCGGCGGGCTTGCCCTCGTACTTCAGCCGGTGGAACGCCGCAAGCAGGTCGTACGCCTTGGCGGGCATCACGAGGTCCTTGATGATGCCGTCGATGATCGGCGAGACCTCGTTCGAGGTCTTGGGCGAGGCGGTGTGGCACTGCTCCCGGCAGATGGCCAGTGGGTGCACGGCCTGCGGGTCGGGGAAGTGGCCCTTGAGCAGGCAGCCGATCGCGGTCGTCCCCGCCATTCGGACCCTCTCCTCCAAGGCGTCCTGGTCGGCGGCACAGCACCGACCACGGCCACTCGATTGCTGCTCGTCGTCGACGCTGATCCAGTGCAGAGTGCGCGCTTGCTTGTATGAGAGCGGAGCTGCCATCGCGTCTCCTGCGGACGCGCCGCCAGGGGTCCGTTGGCGCCAGGAGTCCGTTGGCGCCAGGGGTCCGGCAGGGGCACCGACAGAGACTAGGAGGAGGGGTGGGGCGTTAGTCAGCGGGCGCACGTGGAGTCTAAGTACGTCGCGTTTGTACCCGTGGCGCTTATACGAGGTGTTGTACTAGTAAGTGTACCGCCGAGGGACGTCCCTCAACCCCTGGCGCCGACGCGGCGGCGGCGTGACGCCCGCAACCCGCAACCCGCGGCAGGGGTCAGCGGTCACGGCCGCATTACGCGTACAGGTCGCACAGCGATGCGTCGCCCCAGGGTAGGCATGCGGGCCGCGCAGCCCCGCATGGCGGCTCCAAGCCGTGGAGAAGCTCGTCGATGGCCCGGAAGTGCGCCCTCTCGGCCCCGCCGGGGGGGGCCGGCGACTTGCGACTCGTGCGCCGGTCGATAACGCCGGGCTTTTGGGCGTGCTGAAGCACGTGCACGCGCACCCTCCGCCGCGCACGCCCTTTGGCGATGCCCTCCTCGACGCCGATCGATGGCAACCCTCGCAGCGGCGGGGACCGCCGCGGTGGGGGCGGCATAGCCGCCCTTGCGGCGGCGTCCTCCTCGTAGCGCACCGGAGCGGGCGCGGGCGCGGGCACGGCAAGGCCCGCGTCTGGTGGCAGGAGCTGCTGCAGCCGCAGTGGCGCCTCTCCGCCGTCGACGTTGCCGTCGAGGTCGTAGCGGCAGCCTCCCAGCTTGGCGATAATGTCGTCGAGGTCCAGCTTCGCTCCCAGCTCCTTGACTGTGGCGTCGAACGCATCCGCCGCATTCGGCGCCAGCGCCACCGGCGACTCAGCCGTACGTGCGTCCATCGGTTGTCGCAGGAGACGCGGTGGCACCTCCTGAGCAAGCGCGAGCCCCGGCATTCTAGCGTCGTCGGCACTCGCGTCCCTATGCCTCTGGCGCCCGAATGGTCGCAGCGCGCACTTCGGCGCCGGGGGGTGGGATTCGCGAGGCGTGGCCACGTGACACCTCCGCTGCTACCATACAAACGTCGGGCAAACGACACCACTTCGCGCGCCACTCGACCCCGCCCGGCATGTCTCTTGCCGTACCCCTGCGCACGCTTGCCCCTGGCGCCGACGCGTCGTCGGCGGACTGTCCGTCCGAACCAGACGAGGACGCCGACTTTGAACGGACCATCGGCAAGGCACTGGAGAAGCAGGACGCAGAGAACCGCATGCGCGCAAGCATCAACGGGGCGGACCTGCTGCTCAAGCTGGGGATGTTGTGCGGCGACCCGGGCATTTCGCCCGAGGTTTCGGAGATGATGAATGGACTGCTCTGCCGCGTGGCGTCGGCGGCGACTGGCTACAGTGCCGACGAGGATGACGCAATCTATCTGCAGAACATGTTTGCGGAGGCCACTGTGCTACTGGAGCGGGCGCTCTCGGCCGACTTCCCCCAGGTTCAGCTGAACATCACGCGGATGGGGATGCTGCGCACGGCGCATCAGTGCCTGTGCGCTCCGCAGAGCCCTGTGACTCGCGAGTATTCGCGCGCGGTGCGCGAGAGCGCCGAGGGGCTGCTCGCCGACATGCTACGTTCTGGAAGCGTGCTGCCGGCGCAGCGGGAGCAGTACGCCACGGGCGAAGCGCAGGCCGAACAGTTTGAACTGGCGGTGGAGGCCATGCGCCGCTTTGCGTTGCGGAGTGATGCGCAGGTCGTCGAGTACATCCAGGCGGCGAGCGAGCACCTCGTGCACTTTCTCAACAGCTTGGTGGTGCCGTGCCTCAACGACGGGCAGCGCATGGGCACCGCAAACTGCATTGCGGCGCGCTACTTTGGGCGGGAAGAGCACTGCGCGCATCGGCAGCAGGGCGCTATGCTGATGCTCAACGCGGACCAGTCGAACACGAGCCTTGCGCGCGTGATTCGCAGTTGCGGGCTCATCGTCACGCTTGCGTGCTACAACATCAACAGGAAGCGTCGGGAGCTCGGCTGTCGGATCACACAGCTCAAGTCCGAGGGCGGGCGGGACGCGGACGTGCAGCGGGCGGCGCAGGAGCACCGCGCGCTTTCGGGTCGGTTTGACAAGGCCGTTGCGCTCATGCACAAGATGCGCGACGACCTGAACCGAAAAGCCGCCACTGGTCGCGGCGGCAAGCCGGATACTCCAGGCGGCATCATGCTCACCACCGATATCGTCGCCAGGTGGTTCGAGACCTCCATGTTCGAGGACATAGGCCTCCTGCTCGACGCGGTCACTGCGCCCGCACTCGTGCTCGCCCCGCGCGAGCGCGTCTCTTCGCCAACGCGGCGCGCGTGGAAAGCACACGCCGCCAAGTACGGCATGCGCTGCGTGTGCATCTGGGGCGCAGTGGACTTTCTGTCGCTTGCGCGCCTGGAGGTGCACAAGACCAGCATGCCGGTGACCACGGGGCTGCTGGTGGTGCTGTCGGGCATCGTGGGCTCGCTCCTCGCCACGGAGCTGGCAGGACCGTTCGTGTTGTGCAAGGATGCGGAGGCCATGTACTTTCATCTGTTCAACTGCCGCGATGCCCACCTTCCGCAGTGCGAGATTGCGCCACTGGCGGCGGTGCGTGCAGCGGCCGCTCACGACCAGGCGCGCAATGGCACGAAGCGCAACCGGGACGGGAGTCCGTGCCACAAGACAAAGATCATCAGCGAGATGGTGCTGAGCGGGCAGGTTCGAAAGCAGAACGAGAAGGGCCAGCTCGTGGAAAGTCGCCTCGCCGCCAGCCTCTTCGTGCTGGCAATCAAGGAAGCTCTGATGCGCGACGCGCCTGCAGTCTGCGCGACCGCGCCGGGCGAGCGGAACAAGAACCTGCGGCGCATGTACATCGTGGCGCTGCAGGCACTGCCGTCCGAGAAGCACGCGTGCAGCTGGCGCGCCGACAACTCTAGCTACCTGGTCGAATGGAAGTGCGGCAGGTCGCGCACCGCAGCGGCGCAGTCGGCGCAGGCACCAAAGGAGAAGTGCGACAAGCCGTGGCGCGACATCAACGGAGGCGTGCTGTTTGGGACGCTGTACTACCCGCTGGCCGGCGAGGCGCTGCTGGCGACGGTTGAGACCATCGACTGGGACGACCCTGCGCCGCAGGAGCCGCTTACCACGGACAGGTGCGTTGCCGTGTTCTTGCAGCGCTTCGAAGCCATGTCCGCGCTGTGGTTTGACTCGGACCGCACGATACCGCCACCCCAGAGTGGCGTCGAGGGATCGGACCGTGCGCGAGCCATCTTCGCGCAGCAGCGCGACATTGTGCGCGCCATCTGCCGCTGCCTCTTGCACTCCGGCGGCCTGTGGGAGTACCTGCAGAACACCTTCTCGATGCACCCGGGAGGCGGCGGCGGCTTGCGTGGTCCGCCGCCTGCAAGCATGCGAGCGGCGGCGCAGCAGGAGCAGCAGCAGGAGCAGGAGCAGCAGCAGACGAGGGTTGGTGGCACGGAAGAGGAGGGGGGACTGGTCTATGTGTATGCCGGCGACCCCGCGTCGCCGAGTCTAGGCTTTTAGAACGTGCGTCTCGCTAACTTGAACGATGCTTCAGAGTGGGGCACCGCCGCGCCGTTTGCGCTCCGCAATGGCGGACGGCGATCTGTCCCCGCAGCTCTCGCCGACGCGCTTTGGGTCGGAGGAGTGTTCGCGTTTGCACGAGACCAGTCCACCCTCGTCGCCCGCGTCGCCGTCGCTTGCGCTTGCGCTGGACAGTGGCGGCGGCGGCGGCGCGGGCGCGGGCGCG
>MDSW01048699.1_pt1 | contig 10348 bp, 11 predicted proteins | sample 811171 | NCBI WGS metagenome assembly MDSW01 (sample SAMN05326641, study PRJNA326480) | marine metagenome | isolation source: seawater | place: Atlantic Ocean: North West | collected 2012 | reverse complement strand
TTAAAATACTATTTTGCTTAATATGATCCACACAAGATTCTTCTGGGATGTTTAATTGCAATATTATATCAGATTGTTTTAAAATATTTTCTTTCTTTTCTATTTTACATCCTTTCTTTAAAAATTCATCATCTGATATATCTAAATGAGAACCTAAACCACCTTCTATTAAAATATTAAAACCACTATCAATATATTTTTTTGCAATGTCTGGAGTTATAGAAATTCTTTTCTCTATCTTATTATTTTCTGATATTGAACCAATTATCATAAAACAAAAAAATTACTTTTGTCTAGCTTTAAATTTAGGATTTTTTTTATTAATTATATAAACTCGTCCTCGTCTTCTAACAAGTTTAGAGTTTAAATCTCTTTTTTTTAAAGATTTTAATGAGCTAGCTATTTTCATAAATATTTATTAATTTTTTCGATACTTAATAAACGAATATATGTAATCTTTCAAATTTATTTTACCAAATTTTTTATGTACTTTATTTGAATGTACTAAATTGGTCAAAGCTGACGCATATCTTTCACCTGGTCTTTTTGGCAAAAATTTGATTTCGCTTTTAAATAATTTAGCAACCTGAAGAATAGAATAAGCTTTTTTATTAGAAATACTATAGTGGTAACATTTATTTTTTTTCCATGCTTCATAGCATGTATCAATTGTATCTTTTATGTGTGTAAATCTTCTTGTCTGACTTCCTGGTCTAACTACAGTTAAAGGTTTTTTTTGCTTATATAAATCCTCAAATATACCTATAACAGTTGCCATATTTCCTGAGCATATTTGTCTAGGGCCATATACGTTATAAAAATATATTATTTCAAATTTAAATTTAAACCAATTCTTAAGATTTTCTAAAAGTTCTAAATTTTTTGCTTTTGTAAATGCATATGGGGATAAATTTTTATCTTCTCCTCTATTTCCAATACTGGCTGAAGTTGCTGAATAAATTAATTTTATTTTATTATCTAAACAAAATTTAAATACCTCTTTTGTTCCAATAGAATTTGTTTCAAAGCATTGATTAAATTTTTTAAAACTTTGATAAATTCTTGAAAATTCCCCAAAATGAAAAATTGAATGTATATTTTTTTTTTGTTTATATAAAATTTTATTTATATTTTTTGTATCACCTTTTATGTATTTAACTTTTTTACTTAAAATATGATTTTTTTTATATCCACTTGAATAATTATCTATACTGACAATTATAAAATTTGTTTTTTTTATTAAATGATCAATTAAATTTGATCCTACAAAGCCTGCTCCACCGGTTACAACAATTATTTTTTTCATTAAAGGTCTGAAGCCTGGCAACGACCTACTCTTCCGTGTCTTAAGACAAAGTACCATCGGCGCTGAAAGGCTTGACTTCCGAGTTCGGAATGGGATCGGGTATAGCCCTTTCGCAAAAATTACCAGGCATGAGTTTTATATATAAAAAAAAAATATTGTAAATCAAATATTCTCACTTATTAATTAAGTATATTGTAGTATTTTTTATTTATTTCAACGTTTTGTAAAATTTAATAATTTTTTTAAAATTTTAATATATATTCTTACTTTAATATTTATCAAAGTTTATGTTTTCATTAGTAAATAATTTTTTTTTTCCAAGAGTATTATCTATTTTAATTGCATTACTACCTGTTGCTCTTTTATCAGGTTCGTTAATAATCAATAGTGTCCAAATATTAATTTTGTTCATTTTTTCTATCGAATTAGTAAAAGAGAGAAAAATAAATTTTTTAAATAATATTTTTTTTTATTTACTTATATTTTTATGGTTTTCATTTATAATAAACTTAATTTTAAGCACAGTTCCAGAGGCAAGTCTTCCACGGGTTATTGGATTTGTAAGATTTATTTTTTTAATTTTTGCAATAAAATATATTTTTAATTTTGAAAAAGAAAATTATAGTAAAAAGATACTTTTATTTTGGTTTTTTATTTTTTTAGTTGTAACACTTGACTTAATAGTTGAATACTTTTTTGGAAAAAATATTTTTGGATTTGAATCATATATGCCAGGTAGACTAGCTGGATTTTTAAATGATGAATTAAAAATAGGTGGTTATTATTTGGGGTTTGCACTTATATCCATTGGAACAATATATCAATCTATAAAAAGAGAAAATTTTTTAATTCCTTTATTATTAATTGTAATTTTTTTAATTATTTCTTTTTTAATAGGAGAAAGATCAAATTTTATTAAGCTATTTATAATGATTTTTTTATTTTGCTTATTTGTATTTAATAAAAAATTACCATCCATTTTAATTATTTTTTCATGTGTAATATTAGTTTTTTTTGGTTTAATTCTTAACAATGAAAAATTAAAATACAGATATTTGAGTCAAATCAATTACTCAAATATTAGTCAGACGCTTTATTACCAACATTATAAAAGCGCAATACACATTTTTAAAGATCATCCATATTTCGGAGTAGGAATTAAAAATTTTAGGAATGAAATTATTAAAGATGAATATAAAGATCGTGTAGAATATGAAAAAGGTACATCTGAATATAGACATATAATATCGACTCATCCTCATCAGATTAACTTTGAAATTTTATCAGAGACCGGGATATTTGGTTTTATTTGTTACCTGATTTTTTTTATTTTATCTTTTATTAAAGCCTTAAGTGGATACTTAAAAAATAAAAACATTTTATTACTATCATCTTTTTTATTCTGTTTAATATACCTAAATCCAATACTACCGTCTGGAAGTTTTTTCACAACTTATAGTGCGACAATTTTTTGGATTAATTACGCGTTAATGATAACTTTTATAAAAAGTACTAAAAAATAAATTTATAATTTTAGTTAAATAGTAATCTGGACCTGCATAAAAATTTAATTTTAATCGTTTACTCAAAAATTTTGTATATTGAAAAGCTTCTTTTCTTTTTTTCCACCAATTTGGTGTAAACTTTTTATATTTTGATGTTATTCCAGTCTCATCATAATTATAGTATGTCAGACAATTTGATGTTATTTTAAAATTTTTTGTCAAATGTGCATAAATGGCAATTCTTGCATCTATCTCTAAGTTTGGATAATGATTTGAATTTATAAATTTTAAAAATTTTTTGAAAAATCTTCTTTTCATTGCAATTGAACTTGTAGGGAAAAAGCTTGGCCATATTGAATAATTATTTGATTTTTTTTTAATAAGTATTCTTTTTTTATCTTTTGTTGAATATGGTGTGTCTTGTATAAATTGTAATTTGCTATTTCTTTTTAATAAATTTGATATTAATAAAACTTTATTTCTTCGAAAACAGTCATCGCTATCCAGTAAAAAAATTATATCACCACTTGATTTGTGGAAACATTTTTGTAAACCATTAATTTGATTTAAGGGTCCTGAATTATATTTTTTTTTACGATTATATAAAATATTAATATTTTTAAATTTTTTTATAATAGATAAAGATTTATCTGTAGAGCAATCATCAAATAAAATTACTTCAATATTTTTATATGTTTGATTTAGACAGGATCTAAGGCAATTTTTTATAAATTTATCTTTATTAAAATTTGTAATTAAAATAGATATCTTATTTTTATTTATTTTTTTTTTCATATATATATTCAAATGATTTCCTAAAATACATCTTAGCTTTAAATGATTTCTGAAAACCATTTTGAACTAGATAATTATGAATATCGGTTAAAGTATAATTTTTAATTATCATATCATCAAAATGATGTTCGATATGAATATATTTAATATAAGATAATTTTGATTTTAGACTTTTTAAAACTCTAAACTCATACCCTTCTGTATCAATTTTTAAAAGATCAATTTTATCTACTTTATTATACTCTAGCAAATCAGATAAATTTGATATTTTGATTTGTATTTTTTTAGTTGTTTTTTGTAATTTAAATAAATTAAGAAAAAAATATTTTTTTTTAAAGTACTTAGAGTCTTCATTCATAGGGTTTAATGATGATGATGAGCTCTCTATATTTTCAAACATTGTAGAGTTTTTATTTTCCTCGCCAAGAGCACAATTAAAATATTTGATTGAATTAATATTTTTTGTATTTTTTTTTAAATTTTCATAAACGTTTGGATTTGGTTCGAAAGCCCAAATATCTTTAATTTTAAATTCTTTAGAAATATCTTTAATATATTCTCCCTTATGAGACCCAACATCAATTAGAAAATCAAAGTTTGTTCCATTAATTTTTTTCAAATGATTAAATATTTTTTTTCTAGTTAAATTATCAAAAAAAAATAAAATAATTTTTATTAATAAAGACATTTAGTTATAATTTAATTATAATTATCTGGTATACATAATTAAATGTCTATTTCAAAAAAAAATATATTTATTATTTTTTTATTATATTTTTCATTGATACTTGGGTTTTATTTAAATGAAGATACTATTGGAGGGGCATTTAATGATTACAGTGGCCTCCTATATTTGCCTGAAAGATTCAAAAGTGATTTTTGGTACACTTTTTTTAACTATGAAAGCTTAGGACATAGACATTCTCCGATATTTTTTATTTTAAGATCTTTTTTTCTACCTTTAGGAGAAGACATAACGAGATTAATTATTTTAAATTTTTACATGTTATGCCCAATATATGTTTATAAAAGTTTAAAGATAATTTTAGGAAAAGTTGATAAGAATTTTTTAATACTAATAGCATTTGTTATATTAACTTTTCCTACCTTTCGTTCCTATGCTATTTGGTCAGATGCACATATGATGGGTGCAACATTATTTACGATTTCAATATATTATTTTCTTAAGTTTAAATATTCCAAAAAAGATAATTTTCGATATGCTTTAATGAATTGTATATTCTTAGCTTTATCAAGTTACTTTAGTCCAAATTTTGGAATGTTTGTTTTTTATTTTTTTTATGAATTTTTAATCAAATTTAATTTTAGTAAGAAAGTTTTTTTTATAATATTGCTAAATATTATACTCTCTGCACCTTTTTTTATTTATATTTTTGTTTTAGATATTAATTTTATTTATAATGATAATAAATGGGATATAGGAGACAATTTTTTAAGTATAAAACACTTTTCAAATAAATTTCATATTCTAAACACTTTAATATTATTTTACATATTACCTTTTGTTTACTTTATAAAAGATGTTTTTTTAAGAAAATATAATTCAAAAGAATATACAATTATTGCATTGTCAATATTACTTTTCTTCTTTTTAACTTATTTTTTTAATTACTCTGATACATATAATTTGACTAAATCAGGAGGAGGTTTTTTTTATAATTTATCCCAACGTTTATTAGAAAATAATTACTTATTTTTTATTTGCAGTTTATTAGGTTTCTTAATTATTATAACAATTTCATTTGTAGATGTTAAAAATTTTGGTTTATTCATTTTATTAATTTTATCAAATCCCCAAAATACAGTTTGGCAATCCAATTATAGTCCTACATTATATATTCTATTAATTTTATTGTTTAATATGAATTTGAATAAAATTTTTTTTAATTTAAAATTTATATATTTTTTATATTTTTATTTTTTATCATACTTATTTTTAAATCTTTTAGTGAGAAATCACATAGTTTAAATTCTTATTTACATAATATTGCTTTAAGGTTATTACAGATTTATGACTACTAGAACTGCAAAAATTATTTTATGTGCTATCTCAATTTTATTAATTAATTCTAATGCTTATGCATATTTAGACCCGGGCACAGGGAGTATTATAATTCAAGCTTTGCTAGGTATATTGGCCGCAGGTGTAACAACGGTATCTATTTATTGGACAAAATTTAAATCAATAATATCAAAATTATTTAATAAAAAAAAAAATGCAGAAGATCAAAATAAAAAAAAAAATATAAATGAATAAATTAAGCTTCCATTAATTAATGCTAATCAAAAATATAATATTTTTTATATCAGCTTTCCCTGTTTTTGTATTTAGATCAAATTTTTATGTTAAAGAAGTTGCTATTCCACTAATTTTATTACTAACTTTAACTTATTTAAATTCAAAATTTTTGAATTTTTTAGATAAAAAAAATTCAAAACAATTAAATCTGATTTACATGAGTATTATTTTAACCTATGGAATAGATAATCATTTAGGTTTGTACAATGGAATAATTCAACCAAATTCTATTTTATTATTAAAATATTTTACAGTTATATATTGGTCAGCAATTTTTTTAATTATAGGGATTATTTTAATCCTTTATTTGATTTTATTAAATACTTCTCAGGACAAGATAAATAAAATATTTTTAGCCACACTATCAGTAATATTTATTTTTAATTTGTTGGATAATGCTAAAAATTATCAAAATATACCAGCTTATGAACAAAAAACTAAAGAAAAATTCGAGCGGTCAAAGCTAGTTCTTATTCTAGATGAAATGTCAGGTATGAACTCATTATCTAGTCAGACAACTGATGGAAAAGAATTTAATAAAATAATTTCAAACTTTTTTGAAAAAAATAATTTTGTATATTACTCCAATGTATTTTCAAATTCAGAAAATTCAGTAAATTCGATTTCAAGTCTTATAAACTTCGAAGGGAAAAATATAAGCAAAAGAAATATGCTTACATCAAAATCAAAAAACTATTTCAATGAATACAATATGGATAAAAATGAGTTATTTAGTAGGTTTAGTTCAATTTCTGTTATACAAAATATACATATAAATTATTGCAATAATAAAAATATTAATAAGTGTTATCAATATAATCCGTATGATTTAAAATTAATCGATGGTGAAATAGATTTATTATCAAAATATATATCAATTTGGAATTTAAATGGATCTATTTTTGCAAAACTTACTTGGAGATTCTTAAAACAATTTGACTTAATTGTTTCTATTTCAGAGCCAGAAGGGGAAAAAGTATTTATTAAAGAGATTTTAAAAATGCTCTCAAATAACATAAATAGCAAAAAATATGATTTAAATTTTGCTCATATACTTGTGCCCCACAGACCGTATGGTTTTGATGTAAATTGTAATTACGATGTCAAACTTAGTAATTTAAACAACTTTTACTCAAATGAAAATCATATAAAACAACATAATTTAGAAAGAAAATGTGTTGTAATATTATTAAGTAAGTTTTTGTTGGATATAAATGATCTAGATAATTTAGAAATTTTTATTTTGTCAGATCATGGTGCAAGAATAACAAACAAAGAAAATAGCTCATTATCCTCAATTTTTGCACATAAAGAATTTAATAGTTTGATATCGAGAAATGTAGTTAAAAGAGTTATTTTACAAGAGGAATTTATAAAATTGATAAATGAATGATCTAACATTAGTTATACCAGCAAAAAAAGAAAAAGAGTCTCTTCCTATTGTAATCGAAAGTTTAAAGAAATTTAATAGTAAGATTCTTGTATCAGTTCAACAAGATGATTATGAGACAATAAATGCGATCAAGACATTAGATGTAAAAACTCATATTCAAAAAGGCAATGGATATGGCAACTCACTTATTGAAGGGATTAATGCTTGTGAAACAAAATATTTTTGTATTTTTAATGCCGATGGGTCTTTTGAAGTTAATGATTTACATAAAATGTATAAAATAATTCAGTCTAAAGATTTTGTTTATACATCTAGATATGAGCATGGTGGCGGTAGTGAGGATGACACAATAATAACATTAATTGGAAATAAAATTTTTTCTAAGTTGGGAAATATTCTTTTTTCACTAAATATTTCAGATATTTTGTACACATATTTAATGGGTAAAACTGATTTTTTTAAAAAACTAAATATGACCTCAAATGATTTTAGATTCTGTGTTGAACTTCCCATCAAAATGCATCTTGCAAATATGACATATGAATCAATACCATCTAAAGAAAAAAAAAGAATTGCAGGGAAAAAAAAGGTAAATGCATTTAAGGATGGTTTTTTAATTGCAATAGAAATATTAACTTTATTTTTTAAATTTAAAATTTTTAGAAAGAAAATAATAAGCTAATAGATAAATTGTTATATTTATCAACAATAAGAAAATAAGAGATTTAGTGTGAGAAAATACTAAGCTTGAAAGTATAAAAGAAGGTAAATTAAACAATAATATAATTAATGCTGTTATTGGATTTAATAATTTTTTATTGAATATTTTTTTAGCTTTTAAATATCTAAAGATTAATTGATGTAAATGTAATTTATCAGCATATGATACATTTAATTTTTTAGATGCTCGCCTGATAAGTGAAAATAAATTTTCAAATGCAGGATACCATAGCATCGTTGCTACATAAAATGGTGAGATAAAAATATTGTTTTGATTTACTTTAATAAGTACAAGTCCTACTAACAATGAAATTAAATAAGACCCCCCATCACCTAAGTATACAATTCCAAAAATATTAAATATATAAAAAATTAATAGTGAAAAAAGCAAAATTTTTATAAGTTTTAAATCTAAAACTTCAATATTACTCGAATTGAAATCTATAAAAATTAGAGACAGTAATACAAGAATATAATATCCAGATAACAAACCATTTAATCCATCAAGAAAATTACTTCCATTTAAAAGTGTAGCAAAACAAAATAATGTTAGAATAATATTAAAATAATTATTTTTTAATAAGTTATCAATAAAATCATTACTTAAAGTATTAATATTTAAATTTTCAAAATTAATTAAAAAAAGTAATATTATTATTTGAAGAACTAATCTAATTCTTGGATTTGGTAAAAGATTTCTATCAGACAACAAGCCTAAAGTTAAAATTAAAATACTTATAATTTTTATAAATAAATAATCATTTGGTAGAAATATTGATATAATAATAGCTATATATATTCCTCCAATTATTATGGGTGAATTGTTGGAGGTTCCTATTTTTTTATGTTCAGAAAAACTCGTATTATCTACTAATAAGTTCAGTTTTTTAAAAATAAAATAAATACAGAAAAACAGACCAAGGGAAATAACTAAATTCTGTAAATCCATTTAATAAAATCTAGTTTTAATTACTTTTTTTAATCCTTCGTGAAGTTTTGTTTTAGGTCTCCATCCTAAATTAAATATATTTTTTGAATTAAGATTTTTTTTATATGTTCCGTCAGGAAAGTTTTTATCAAATATTATTTTTCCTTGAAAATTTGTAAATTTAGCAATTAATTTAGATAGTTTTAATATTGAAATAGTCTCTCCAGTACCTACGTTTATCATGGGAAGTTTGGATTTAAATTTTTTTCTAAGTTTACTACTTGGAACGCTTAAACATTTAATAACTGCTTCTGCCAAATCATCTGAATATATAAATTCTCTTATTGGCTTACCTGTTCCTAAAAGTTTAATAAATTTTGATTTATTTTTTTTTGCCTCTATAAATTTTGATATCATTGCTGGAATAACGTGACCATTAATTTTATCAAAATTATCATTAAATCCATATACATTTGTGGGCATTAAACATACAATATCTATATTGTGGTCCTCATAAAGCGTTTCAGACAATTTAATACCAGCAATCTTTGCAATCGCATAACATTGGTTTGTTTTTTCCAATTTTCCAGTTAGCAAACTATCTTCGACTATTGGGGTTTTTGAGTATTTTGGATAAATGCAAGATGTGCCAAGATATATAGTTCTTTTAATTTTTTTTTTTAAAGCAAGTTTTAATAAAGAGTTTTGAATCTCTATATTTTCTAAAAAAAAATTCATCTGATTTGTGCTATTTGCAATTATACCTCCTGCTTTAGCCGCAGCCATTACCATAAAGTCAATTTTTTTTTTTCTGAAAAATTTTTCTACCTTTTTATAATCTCTAAGATCTAATTTTTTTCTATCTACAGTAATTATTTTTTTAAATCCTCTTCTTTTTAAAAATGATAAAACTGAACTACCAACAAGACCTTTATGGCCAGCAATAAATATTGTATCTTTTTTCTTCATTTAAATTTCTAAAAAATTAAGAATTTTTTTTAGCATCAAGAATATCTGAGTCCATCATATCTTTAACTAAATCTTGAAGAGAGTTTTTTAATTTATATTTTAATTTTTTAAATGCTTTTCTAGGATCTCCTTTTAAAAAGTCAATTTCTAGTGGCCTATAATATTTTTTATCTATTTTAATAATTAATTCTTTTTTATTTCCTTTTATTAAGTATGCTTTTTCGTTAATACCCTTGCCTTCCCATTTGATTTTTAGATTTAAGTATCTGCAGCATTCATTAACAAATTGTCTTACACTTACAGCTTTGCCGGTGGCAATTACATAATCGTCCGGTTTACTTTGTTGTAATATTTTCCATTGCATTTCTGTATAATCTTTTGCATGACCCCAATCTCTTTTTGCATTTAAATT
>MDSW01185335.1_pt1 | contig 10349 bp, 8 predicted proteins | sample 811171 | NCBI WGS metagenome assembly MDSW01 (sample SAMN05326641, study PRJNA326480) | marine metagenome | isolation source: seawater | place: Atlantic Ocean: North West | collected 2012 | reverse complement strand
GTATCGATCTTCTTTACCAGTTAGATTTTCATTAAATGGATTATCCAAAAGTAAAGATTTTTCAAACAAACTTGCAGCATTATGAAAAAAATATCTATTTTCTAGTTTAGAGAACATATTAATTTTTTCATCATCTATAAAGTGACTCCATATGTATCGTTTGGATATTTTTTTACCATTCCATATTGGTATTTGTTTACCAAATAAACATTTAAATTTTTTTAATCTTTCAAATAATATTTTTTCAAATTTTTGAATTACACAATGAGCGGATAAAATCATAACGATATTATTTTTACATTTAGTAACTCCAAAGTTAATTGATTTTCCTGGTGTATAATCTTCTAGATTATATATTTTAATATCTGCATAACTTCCTTTTTTATTTTTAAAATTAGGATCTTCGATGAAGTTTTTGGTAATAAATAAAGTATCGTCTTTTGATCCATTATCAACTATTATAATTTCGACGTCATTAAAAGTATCTATAACAGACTGAATTGAATGACCAATCCACCTTTCTTCATTTTTAGATCTGATTATAACTGATACAGCATCATGATTAGCTATCATTTGGACCATCTTCCTCTATAATTATTATATGTATCTTGTTCACTTTCCTGTAAATCTATACCTTGATTAATTTGCATTTGTTCATAGTTATTACGAAAACTAGATAAATTAACAAAATCTTCTGGCAATAAAGCAAACTTATTATCTCTTCCCTCTAAATCCTTATCAATTGTAAAATGTTTTTCAATGTATGTTGCACCATGGCATATGGCAGCTATGGCATCATCTATACCCTCAAAATGACCGCTATAACCATAATTTCTTGTAAATTTTTTTACATATTCTAATCTTGGCAGGTTCACTTTGTTAGCTGGACATGGATATGATGATACACAATGCATAAATACTGATTTTTCTAAATTGAATTCTTTCTTTAAGTCATCAATTTCAGATTTTTTTGAAGCACCTGTTGAAATAAGGGTTAAATTAAAATCATTTAAGCATTTTTTAATTAATTCTTTGTTATAAATTTCATGGCTTGGGATTTTAATCATTTTAGAATTAAGTTTTTTTAAAAAATCAACATCATTTATGTTAAAAATTGAAGTTAGAAATTCAATTTTATTTTCATTACACAATTGTTTCAAATAATAGTGATCATCCTCACTTAATTGTGCTTTTTTATAAACATCTCTTCTTCCATCATTATCCCATTCACCAGATTTAAGAGAGCCTTCATTCCAGGTTTGAAACTTACAAATATCTGCTCCACTAATTGAAGCCTGTTCTATCATTTTTTTGGCGAGTGACATATCACCCATGTGATTCCATCCAATTTCAGCTATTAATTTTATTTTATTCATCTTTTATACTTTTTAGTTTTGAAAGATTGCTTATAATTTTTTTTACAGCTAATGCAAATTCATTAATTTCCTTTGATGTATTTGGGAATTTGCATATATCTGTTATAAAAACTTCATCAGACATAATCTTTTCTGCTTTTGGACATAGTCCTCTAGGATAATCAATATTTCTACCTAATAAATCTAAGTATCTAAAAGCATGAGCTCTTTTTTGTTGAAAAATAGGTTCTAGATATAAAGGTATTTTTAAACTTTCAGTTACAGATATTCCCTCAGCTTTTAATGCTTTTAAAAAAACTGATCTCGGTATACCAATTTCTTTTTCGATATATCTTATTGGGTAATGATAATATACATGAGTACAGTTATCTTCCACAATTGGACTTCTAAGGAAATCATATGGTTTTAATAAATTGGTAAGTTCATTTGCTAATTCAATTCTAATTCTATTAAATTGATTTAATTTGTCTATTTGAGGCACTCCCATAGCTGCTTGTATTTCAGTCAGTCTATAATTATAGCCCAATACATTGCTAATTGACTCATGTTTCATTTTTCCAATAACAACCTCACCATGATTTCTCTTTAACTGATTATGAAATGCAAAATTTTTATTATTTGTAATTAAAACACCTCCTTCTCCAGTTTGAATAACTTTATGATAATTAAGGCTCTGAACTCCCATATCACCAATTGTTCCACACATTTTATTATTTATAATTGCTCCGGGTGATTGAGAATTATCTTCTATTAGTAATAAATTATATTCTTCACATATTTTTTTTAAATCATATAATTTACAAGGATGTCCATATAAATTTACAGCGAGGATTGCCTTTGTATTTTTTGATATTTTTTCTCTTACGCTATCTGGGTCTAATCCATAAGTTCTATCTTCAATATCAGCGAAGATTGGAATTCCATTTTGCATTAAAATTGCTGCAGCTGTAGCTGTCATTGTATAAGGCGTTGTAATAACTTCATCTCCTGGACCAATTTTTGCAGCAGCTAAAGCACCATGTAAAGCTGAAGTAGCACTATTAAATGAAACAGCATGTGAAACTGAAAAAAATTTACAAAATTTATCTTCTAATTTTTTAACATATGGCCCTCCTAAAAATCTTTCACCTGGCCTTGCTGAAAAACCTGAAAGATGATTTCCATTTAATACTTCTATTATTGCTTTTTTCTCCTCATCATCAACGATTGTTGTGTGCACAGGATATGGAGAGGATCTAATAGGATCTCCATTAAAAATTGCTAACTCTTCAGTCATTTTGAATAATTATATATTTTTTCACAAATTTGAGTATTTCTGTAAGCATTATATAAATTGCTTGATGAAAAAACAATATTATTGTCTAAACTAGAAACAATTTCTTTAAGTGCTCTTAAGGTACAATTCTTCCATTGAGTATTAAATTCTCGTTTCTTGATTATCATATTAAAAATATTGTAATTCAAGTCTTTGGTTTTAATGTATTCAGAAATTTTTTGACCTCTTTGTGAAATATTAAAAATTTTATTTTCTAAAAAAAATTGAATATCAAAAAATACATAATCCAAATTAGGGATATGATTGAATGATACATGAATATTAGGATTAAAAATTAGTATAAAATCAACACCAGCGTCATTTTTATATGATTTATATTTTTTTATAACTTTAATATTTTTTGGTTCACCAAAGAAAAAACGCATTAAATCAATCTGATGAGAGGCTGAAACGTAAAGACCTTTTGTATAGTTAATATGAATTTTTTTTATTTTAGAAATATTTTTTTTAATTTTAATTTTTTTAAAATTTAAAAATGAATTATTCCAACGTCTAAAATAGTTCACTGTAATTATTTTATTTTTTGATTGTTCTATAATTTTTTTTGTTTGAATTGATTTGAATGTAGATGGTTTTTCTAAAAATATTGCTTTAATATTACTAAATTTCAATGCATATTTGATAATTTCATAATGTGTATTAGTTGGAGTACAAATTGATAAAATATCTATTTTTTCATTTTTGAGCATTTTTTTATAATCATTATATTTGATAGATACTTTCCATTTTTTTGAAAAATTTGATAAAATTTTTGTGTTGTTATCGCAAATTGATATAAGTTTTGTTCTTTGTAAAAGATTATAAGCGCCTGCATGTGTGAAAGAATATTTTTTAGGTACTATTTTATCGTAATTTCCTGCAATATTTCCGCATCCTATAATTGCTGATTTATAAATTTTTTTCATTAACTCTCTTCTTCAATTGTCTTGATATTAAGTTTTGGACGTATCATAAAACCATCATCTCCAAGCTGCCAATCATATGGATAATTTCCTCTAGCAGAAGATATTGAAAAGTTATCAATAATTTCAAAATAGATTACATCTCTAGTTCTAACTTGAAATGAGCTATCTAAATTAGCTGGAGGAAGAAAAATATCAATAGTAACACCAAATATTCCTTCATTTAAAAGATTGGGAGGAATTTTTAATATAGTTTTATATTTTCCAATTTTAAACTTATTTTCAGTATCCCATTTATTTTTTACGTAATCATCCAATATATAAAAGCTTCCATTTTTATTTAAATTTTTGAAATTATAATAATTAAATCCGACAGAACAGCATATATTATAACCATTTTTTAAGACATCAAACTTAACAACTAAATTAATTTCATCATCAATGTTAAATTGTGAGCGTTCTATATTAGCATTATCAATAATTTTTATTGATGAAAGCTTAACTATATTTCCTCCAGGTTTATTATTATCATTAAATTTTACATGCCTGTATTTTCTCTCTTTTCTTGAACCGCTACCTATATAAAAATTGACAGAGTTAGTTGGATTATCGTCTTTTATAATTTTACCATTTGATAAAACTATTACTCTAGTACATAAATTTTTAATTGAATTCATATTGTGACTAACAAAAATTACTGTTCTTTTTTGATCTGAGCTAACTTCTTTAATTTTATTAATAGCTTTTTTTTGGAAATCTGCATCCCCAACTGCAAGAACTTCATCAACTATTAGTATATCAGGGTCAAGATGTGCTGCTACAGCAAATCCTAATCGTACATGCATCCCAGATGAATATCTTTTTACTGGAGTATCCAAAAATTTTTTCACACCAGCAAAATCTACAATTTGTTCAAATCTACTTTCAATTTCTTTTCTTGTTAAACCATTAATTGCTCCATTTAAAAAAATATTTTCTCTTCCAGTTAATTCTGGATGAAAGCCAGTTCCGACTTCTAGCAAACTGGCAACTCTTCCCTTTAAAGATATCTGCCCCTTAGTTGGTGAAGTAACTCTTGATAGAATTTTTAGTAAAGTAGATTTTCCAGCACCATTTGAACCAATAATACCTAAAACCTCGCCTGCATTTATTTTTAAATTAATATTTTCTAATGCTAGATGATTTTTAATAAATTTGCTTGAATTAGAACCAATAAGTGTATTAGGATCTTCTCTACCTCTCTTTAAAGCCCACCAAGATTGTAAATCCCTATATAATGTTCCTCTTCCAATGACTCCAAGCCTGTATTCTTTAAAAAGTTTTTCAATTATAATCGCCCTGCCCATTTATTATACTGTATCTATAAAAGTTTTTTCAGTTTTATAAAAAATAATTAAGCCTAGTAAGAAAACAAAAGTTGAAATTAAAATACTTATAATTATGTGGGTCAACTGAATTGCACTTTCTCCAAAAAAAATAAATTTAAATGACTCTACAACTGAAGTCATTGGATTAAGAATACTGAAAAAAACATACTGCTCAGGTATTATACTTAAAGGATAAACAACAGGCGTTGCAAACATCCATAATTGAATTCCAAAACCTAAAACAAAAGTTAAATCTCTGTATTTACTGGTAAGAGATGACAGTAATAATCCAAAACCTAAGGCTATTACTGCAGTATGAATTAAAATAAATGGGAGAAATAAAATGGTATAGCTAATCTTAACTGATAACCCATTGTAAATAAAATAAAAATAAAAACATAAAAAAAATATTAATTGTAAACTAAATTGAAATAAACCAATTATAACATTTGATATTGGAATTGTTATTCTAGGAAAATATACTTTACCAAATATATCTGCATTTTTTACAAAAGTTGAAGATGTAGTATTCATACAAAAAGCAAAATAACCCCAAATAATATTACCTGCCATGTAAAATAAAAAAGGAGGTAGATTATCAGTTGGTATTTGAGCTAATCTTCCGAATATTATAGTAAAAACAATTGTGTTAAGAAGAGGTTGTAAAATATACCAAATAGGGCCTAATATAGTTTGTTTGTAAAATGTAACAAAATCTCTTTTAACAAATAATATGACTAAATCTTTGTACTTAAATAATTCATAGAAATTAATATTTATAATTCCTCTCGATGGTTTTATAATTGTAATATCTTGTTTTTTTTTCATTAGCTTATTTTTTCTTAAGAATGATATGTACCTCTGATGAAACTTTATTTCTATCTAAAACATTTTGAAGATCATTAATTAAATTTTTTAGATATTTATCAAATATTTTATCATTTAAACTGGTTTTAACTATATATTGTCTCCATAAATCTGACATATCAGTTCCAAACCACCATTCACCTAAAATGTTTAAATTATATTTTTTACATAAAAATTTAATAGATTCTTCAGTATATAAATGTGTGTGTGCAGCACTCAGCTGTCTAGGGAATACATTTTGATTCATAATTTCTAAAAGGACTGAAAGACTAAACAAAGGAAGAGATAAATATAAATATTTAATTTTTGATTTATTAAAAGACTCTAACAATTTATGAGGTTTTTGGAGATGTTCTAAAACACCAATTAAACTTAGACAATCAGCCCTAGAATCCTCAACTATTGAATAAATTTCTTCTAAATTAATATGGAAAATTTTATTTTTATTTAATTTTTTTTGAGCTAATTTACATAAAATTTTGTTGGGCTCATATCCAATTGCAGAAATATTTCTTATTTCACAACTTTTTAAAAAATGACCTGCTCCTGACCCAATATCTAATAAGTTTAATTTTTTATTTTTTAAAATTTTTTTTAAAAAATCTACTTTTGGTATATATATTTTTGAAATTCTTTTTTCAAAATCATTAAAATAATTTTTATAATAATTTTTTCCTCCTTTTTCAGTATATAAATATTTTACAAATTTACTAGAATCCTCATAAATACCATTTACGTGATTACAATTTTGGCAAATAATATATTTTATTTTGAATGATTTAAAACTTTTACCTGATAATTTATAGTTACAATTTTTACAAAAATTTCTTTTAGGTTGCTTAGAGTAATTTTTATTAATTTTTTTTGAATTTTCTAAATAAAATTTATTATTTTTATAAAAACCTGATTTAATATCAAAATTTTCATATTTTTTTGAATAAATTACTTTTTTTGGCATTTACTTACAAATTATAGTATCTTCAACAATATCATTATTTTTAAAATATATTTTAATTATTTTATTAATTTTGTATTTTTTTGCTTCAAGGCAAATATCACTATCTGCATAGTCTATATCAGTCATTGGTATTTTCTCACTATAATTTTTAGAATAAATTCCATATCCATATCCATCTAATTGACCAAAACAGCTATTAGACCAAGGCATTGTAGGAAGGGCTAATATGTTTGTAATGTTTGATATAGCAGGAACAATGAAAGGCATCATTAGAGAGTCACAAGATAAATTCCAATAAACTGTATTTGATTTAGGAATATAAATTGCTATTGCTGAACGATCCTTTTTTTTAATCTTTGAAAACTCTTTGAGTTTATTGATTAAATAATACTCTTTATAAAATTCACTTTTTTTAATATCATGATTTGAAACTTTATTAATTATAATTTTTAATTCATTAAATTGAAATTGTTTAAAATGATTTATGTATTTATAGATTCTATTAAAATACTCAATTCCTCCGTCATGTGTACCTTTTTTGACAAAATCTAGAATACCATCTTCATTAGCATCAAACATTCCCTCATTCTTGAAATGAAACGCCTCTCTAATTGAAATATTTGATAAAAAAAATTGAGATGTAGTTGAAAGATAGTTACGAAAACAAAATAGTAAAACCATCAATATAAATAAATAAGTTAAAATTTTTTTTATAGTAATCATTTGTTAAACAAAAATTTATAAATTTTATCAAGATTTACTAACATTATAAAATAGCAAATATAAATTTGAATACCGCCAGTAAAAGAATATGGAAAGAGGTATAAAATAAATATTAATATAAATAAAAATTCAATATCCAAAATATTTTTATTTTTAATATTATATATTAAAGTCTTAATATCATATAATTTTAATAAAATTGAAGTTATTAAAATATAAAAAAAGGTTGGAATTAAATATTTATAATATGGACCACTATAAGGATTATTGAACAACCTTGAGATATATGATATTTCAAATCCATGTGCACCCCAGTTAAGTTGAAAATTATAAATGATATTATAATAAATTAATAATGAGATTACAATGATTGAAATTATTATAATGTTGTAGATTATATATTCAAAAAGTTTCAATCTTAAATAAAAAAAACCAAAAGACATAAAAGCAAAATACAAGAGTGAAAATTTACTTATAGAAATAATTAAAAATAAAAGAAGTAAAATTACAAAATGAGTATAATCACTTAATGTAAATTTTGATATATTTTTATTAATAACATTTAAATAGAAGCTTATTGTTAAGCTAATTAATATAAATGTAAAACTTAAACCAATGTTATAACTTTGCGATCTTAAATACTGATAATTTTCTGATAACCAATACATTGGTAGTGGTAAAATAAATAAAACAAAAGAGAAAATCCAAAAAAATAATTTATTGTCTTCATAAAAAATGTTCTTGTTTAAAATTGTTATACAATTAGAACATAAATAAAAAAAAGTATAAAAAAATATCGGTATTAATAATATTGGATAAATTACAGAGTACATTTCTATAGTATTTATGTTCAAAAATTCAGATAATTGAGCAATGAAATAATGAGAAAAATAATGATAATAAATTTCTTGCAAACCATTAATACCATTAGAAAAATTATCATATGTTTTGATCATTCCAGACAGCGCAGAGTGAAATAACTCATCTCTATGAGCCCAAGATCCTGTAATTATTTTTTCATACATTAGAGGATGTATAAAATGGTTTGAATAATAAGCGGAGCAACTCCATATAGAAAATAAAAAAAAGAATAATATTAAAATTTTAATATCAAATAGAATTAAAAAATTATTTTTAAAAAAATATATAACCTGAAATAAAGCGATAAAAAATATTAAATATGAAATATCTATTCCAAAAAATATTTTAATTTTATTAGAAATAAAGATTAATAATAAAGCAAATAAAAAACAAACAAATCTATTTTTAAAGATTTCAAATTTAATAAATTTAAAAATTTCATATGAGAAAATCAAAAAAATAAAAGTTAATGATCCTTTAACAAGAGGTATAAATTCATAGTTAAATCCAATTCTAGAAATATAAATAACTATCAAATTAACAAAAGTTAAAAAGATTAAAAAAAAATTGATGTGTATATCAATAATATTATTTTTTTTCATAATATGACCCTATCAAGTTTTTATATTTAATTTCTTTTGTAATAATATAGTCATTTAAAGAATATTTTATTTTTTTCATTATACTGTCATGCCAAATACTTTGTTTTTCAAATATTACCCATCCACTTTCAATATTTTTTCTTTTTATCCAACGATTTATATAAATTTTAGCTCTATCAGCAGAAATTGGCATAAATAAAGTTCCAGGATATACTGGTATCCATTTATTATTATTAATTTTTTGTTCTTTATTTAATAAATTGTCAAAATAGTATTCATTTTTATAATAATTCCAATATCTACTACTGATAGTTATAAATGATTCATTTTTAATTTTTATTTTTGATAATATATTATCTATATTTTTATCATTATCATAAGTAACTTTAGAAAGGGTATAATCTTGTCCCTTTATAACACCAAAAGTATTTCTGAATATAGATGGGTTAAAATATGAACTTAAAATAATAAAAATTAATATTGGAAATATAATCTTTGAATTTAATATATATTCATTATTATTTACTGATATTAATAGAAAAAATGAGAATATAAAAAAACTGATTATCGAATTAATATGAAAATCATCACCTTTACCTAGGATTAAACTCATTACCGCCCAAAGATAAATAATTATAGATAAAATAATATAGTTGTAACTTTTTGTATTTTTAAAAATAAATATTAAAATAGAAAAAAATAATAATATATTTAAAATTGAACCATCGGCTCTAAATGTTTGAGGTGAAGAGTTGATCATTTCATTAGGTTTTGTTATCCAAGAAAAAGCATACTCCGCAAATGCGAAATAATCTGGAAGATTTCCAATTGTGATTACATAATATATTGATATTAATCCAACTGTTATAATAAATGTTACTGGAAAAATTAGTAATGATAAGATCTTTTGAGTATTTGAATTTTCATTTGAAAATAAATTTTTAATTACCCATGGTAACACAATACATGAACAATAAAAAGCACTCTCAAATGACCATAAAGTTCCAATTAACCAAATTGGCACTATAAGTAAAAGTTGATTAATCCAATAATACTTTTGAGAAATAAAAATTATATATAATAACAAAATAGAAACAAAAAAACGCATCATTCCACTACTAGGAGTTGAAGAAATGTTATATTGCCATTGACCGCCAGGTAGTAAGAAAATTACAGAATATGTAACTAGAAATGAAATAAAAAGCCATACTAACGAACCTCTATTCCAAATAGTTAAAAATAACATCAAACTAAAAATAAAAGTTAAAAGTGCATTCAAATAATAAAACTTCATCCAAGGATCATCAAATGGCATCAAATAAATTAAAATTGTACTCAAGAAACCATATTGAGATGG
>MDSW01162436.1_pt1 | contig 10349 bp, 11 predicted proteins | sample 811171 | NCBI WGS metagenome assembly MDSW01 (sample SAMN05326641, study PRJNA326480) | marine metagenome | isolation source: seawater | place: Atlantic Ocean: North West | collected 2012 | reverse complement strand
CCCTCTAATATAAATCTTTTGTTAGAAACATGATAAGAAAGCTGATTCATGATTTGACTATTTACTTTTTTGATTTTTATATTTTTTATATATTTTTTTAATATTTTAATTATAAATTTAACTGAAGTATTTATGGTTAAAATATTGTAAATTTTTCCATCAAAATTGACATTATCTATTGCAAAAGATATTGCTCTTGCTGCATCAATTATATCTAAATAAGGTCTATACTGATTATATGCAGATTTCCAAACTGTAATAGGTTGATGCATCGCAGCTTGCCAACAGAATTTATTTACAGCAGTATGAAATCTCATACCTGTGGATGTTCCATAAATTGTCCCAAATCTAAATATAATTAATTTTAAATTTTTTTTAGAAAATTTAACCAACCAATCTTCTTCTTTTAATTTAGTTTTTGCATAAGGACTTTGTGGTTGTAATTCAGAGATTCCACAAAATTCATCTACTAAATTTTTTTGAGTTCCATAAACACTAGTTGAGGATATAAAAATTAATTTTTTATTATGTTTGATACAATAATTAGCTATATTTTTAGTACATTTAAAATTATTATTTTCAACTTGACTTGATTTATTAAAGCTAGCTTCTGCGTTTGTAATAGCCGCAAGATGAATTACAACATCTATTTTACTTATAACATTATCAAATTTATACTCTTTTACATCTCCTTCTATAAATTTAATTTTACAGTTTTTGGGTAAATTGAAAATAGAAGAAAATCTTTGAGTTGAAAAATTATCAATCAAATACAAATTCAAATTTTTATATTTTTTGCATAAATATTTTATTAAATACGAACCAATATGTCCATTAGATCCAGTTATTAAAATTTTCATCTTTTTTTTCTATATTCAATAAATTCTTTATAATTTCTAATATAGTCTTTTTCAGTATAATCAAAATCACACAACACATTTATTATATTGTTTTTATCTAAATATTTTATCGTAGTCCAAATTCCTTTAGGTATAAATATAGATTTATTAAAGTTGTCTATAATAAATTTTTTTTTATTCTTTCCATCATCGCAAATAATATTAATTTTCCCTAGTATACAAATGATAAATTGATTGCATTTAATGTGTGCATGTTCACCCCTAGTTGTATTTTTCTTTTCACTAATAATAAAAAATCTTTTAGTCTTAAATATATTTTGATTAATTTTATTATAAATACATATATTATTTTTTTTGATTAATTGAGCTTTTATTATTTTAATATCTTTGCATGTACTTTTCATAAATAATTATTTTTTATGCATATATATACTTTGATTAATGCCATCTTCCAATATATTTTGATCTTTCCATTCTAAATTTTCTAATAGATTCATTTAAAATTTATATTCTTTAAAATTATTTAAATATATTATCAAGAGAGAAAAAAGATTTATCTTTTTTAGAAATTATAGGTTTTTTAATAGGCCATTTAATATTTAATGTTTTATCATTCCATTTTATTCCTGATTCATTTTTTTTATTATATAATTTAGAAACTTTATAGTGAATTATTGCAAAATCACTAATAACACAAAATCCATGTGCACACCCTGGAGGCATATACACTTGATTTTTTGTTTTATGATCTAAATTTATTCCTATCCATTTTTTATATGTTTTGGAAGATTTTCTTAGATCAACAATAACATCAAATATTTTACCATATACTAAAGTGACTAATTGAGATTGTGGATCTTTTTTTTGAAAGTGAAGACCTCTAAGTATATTCTTTTTAGAATAACTAATATTATCCTGAACAAATTTTACATTAGAAATTAATTTTATATATTTTTTTTGATTATAGTTTTCATAAAAAAAGCCTCTTTTATCAAAAAAAATATTTGATTTAAGTATTTTTACATCTGGAATATTTGATTTAAATAATTTCATAGATTAATATTTATTAATAATATCTACTATATAGTTTCTTTCTTTGCTTGAGAGTTCAGGATATATTGGCAATGAAACAATTATATTTGATATATTTTCAGTATTTTTTAAAGTGAAAGGAATTTTAGCATTAGAAAATCCTGGGTGTTTGTGACAGGGTACTTTGTAGTGTATACCGCAATTAATACCTTTTTTTTTCATATACTTTAAAAAATGATTTCGTTTATAACACTTAACTACATATAAATGAAAAACAGGTAATGTTCCTTCTCTTATTATAGGTTTTTTAATCTTATCATTTTTAATATTATTAAAATAAAATTTAGCAATTTTTCTTCTCTTTTCATTATCTTTATCTAAAAATTTTAATTTAACCCTTAAAATGGCTGCTTGCAATTCATCTAATCTTGAATTTCTTCCATTGAGCCTAACAATTTTTTTATTATCCCATCCATACTCTCTCATTTTAATAATCTTATTATAAATTTTTTTAGAATTTGTTGTAATTAAGCCAGCATCTCCAATAGCTCCTAAATTTTTTGTAGGATAACAACTAAAACACCCAATTTGACCAACTGAGCCCAATCTTTTATTTTTAAAATAAGCCCCATGGGCTTGAGAAACATCTTCAATTAAAAAAATTGAATTTTTATCACAAATTTTTTTAACCTTTTCGATATCTGCTGACAAACCATAGATATGAACTAAAATTAAGCATTTAGTTTTCTTTGTAATAGCTTTTTCAATAATTTGTGGATCAAGAGTATAATAATCTTCCTCTATATCCAAAAATTTAGGTATAGCCCCTACAGAATAGATGGATGAAATTGTTGCTGGAGCAGTATGAGATACTGTTATTACTTCGTCATCCTTACCAACATTTAAAGATTTTAGACTAATTTCAAGAGCATCTGTTCCATTTGCAACTCCAATACAATAATTTGTATTTATGAATTTAGCAAATTCATTTTCCAGTTTCATAACCTCATCTGATAAAATATATTTATTAGAGTTAAATACTCCAGTGATTGATTTAATAATTTGTTTTTTGTATTTTATATTTTCAGATTTTGGATTTGAAAAATTAATCATTTAATTATTCTTACTTTAGGAATATGTGTAATAAATTTACCCCCTTTTTTTATGAAGTTTCTTTCTTTCTTTAAAATTTCTTTAATATGGTTCCATGCAAAAAGAATATAATAATCTGGCTCAGTCTTTTTAGATTTTTCATATGATTTAATAGGAATATGCATTCCAGGCGAAAATTTACCTATTTTTAAAGGAGTTGTATCATTGATATAGGGAATTAAATCGCTCTTTATTTTACAATAATTTAGAATTGTAGTGCTTTTAGATGTTGCAGCATAACCTGCTACGCTTTTCCCATTTTTTTTTAAATTTTTTAAAATTTTTAATAAGTCTTTTTTTGATTTTTTAATCTTATTAGATAATTTTGTAAATCCTTTTAAAGAAGTAATCCCTAATTTAGTTTCATTTTTTAATAAAATATCTAAATTTTTAGTAGTTTTCGCATTTAAAGAATTTTTAATTATATATCTCATTGATCCACCATGAGTAGTTTGCGGTAGCGCATCAATTAAGGTCATATCAATCTTTTTAAAAATATTTCTAACTGAATGTATAGAAAAAAAGAATACATGTTCGTCATATATTTGATCATATGAACCCTTCTTAACAATATCACCGAGATAAGGATCTTCAAAAATTAAATATCCATCTTTATTCAAAACTTTTTTGATATTTTTAGAAAGTTTAGTAATGTTAGGTATATGACAAATTACATTTGCGGAAAAAAAAATATCTGCCTTACCGTAATTTTTAACTATTTCATTAGCACATTTATCATCAAAAAATTTATTAAGTGTTTGTATTTTTTTATTTTTAGAAATAGTTGCAACATTTTTTGCAGGCTCAATTCCCAAATGTTTAATTTTATTCTTACGGAAATATTCTAAAAAAATACCATCGTTTGATCCTAACTCAATTATAAAAAAATTATTTTTTTTTCTTTTATATTTTAAGTAAATTTGATTAGCTGTCTTTTCAAAATGCTGCTGCATATTTTTTGATAAGCTTGAAAAAAATGGGTATTTGGAGTGAAACATCATTTTTGGCGGAGGTTGCTTAATAAGTTGCACTAACTTACTTTGCATGCAAAAGCCTATCTCCATTCTAAAAAAAAACTCTTTGTTGAAATTCTTTTTTTTTAAAAATCCATTTCCTAAAGGTTGTTTGCCAAAATCAAAAATTTTTTTAAGTTTTAAGTTTGAAAGTCTGCAGTTTTTGACCATATTATTTATTTTTTATTCTCCTATATTAAATTATTTTTTTAATATTTTTGCTAAGTATTCACCATAGTCACTTGATTTATTTTTTTTTATATGAGTAAGCATTTTTTTGTCATTTATCCATTTATTTCTCCAGGCTATTTCTTCTATACATGCAACCTTTAACCCCTGTCTTTTTTCTATTGTATAAATATATTGAGATGCTTCAATTAATGAAGTTTGACTTCCGCAGTCAAACCAAGTCATACCTCTTCCAAGAGGATATACTGATAACTCTTTATTCTTTAAATAACACTTATTAATTGATGTAATCTCATATTCATTTCTTTTTGAAGTTCTTATATTTTTAAAATAATCTACCACTTTATTGTCATAAAAGTATAATCCTGTAATTGCATAATTTGATTTCGGTTTCTTTGGTTTTTCATCAATTGATAAAACTTTTAATTTTTTATTAAATTTTACCACACCAAATTCTTCTGGATTTAAAACTGGATAAGCAAAAATTAAACCACCTTTTTTTAGCTTTGTAACTTCCAACAACATTTCACCAAAACCTTGTCCATGAAAAATATTATCACCTAAAATTAGACAAACATTACTTTTTCCAATAAAATTTGAACCAATTTTAAATGCCTCTGCTATACCTCTTGGCTTATCTTGAACTTTAAACTCTATATGCATTCCAAGATCACTTCCATTGCCTAATAAATTTTTAAATTGTTGAAGATCTTTTGGATTTGTGATTATCAAAACTTCTTTAATTTTTGCAGACATTAAAATTGACAAAGGATAATAAATCATAGGCTTATCAAAAATAGGTAAGAGTTGTTTATTGACTGAATTAGTAATTGGACTCAACCTTGTTCCATTTCCTCCTGCTAAAATTATCCCTTTCATTATTTTATTTTTTTGTTTCCAATCCTTTTTATTTTGTATTCTTCTGTTAATTTTTCTGAAATCCAAACATTGTTAGAAAGATACCAATTAATTGTTTTAACAAGACCTTTATCAAAATTAATCATAGGATACCATCTTAATTTTTTTTTGATTTTAGATGAATCAATAGAATACCTAAAATCATGACCTAATCTATCTTTAACAAAAGTGAGATTACTATCAAATTTTCCAAATTTTTTTAAAAATATTTTATTTACTTTTAATAATTTAATTATTTTATTTACAACATATAAGTTTGTAAATTCTTTTCCTGTTCCTATGGTGTATATATCTCCAGAAACACCATTAAGCATAACTTTGTATAAAGCATTAATATGATCTTCTACAAAAAGCCAATCTCTTTTATTATTACCTTTTCCATAAATTTCTATAGGCAGTTTATTGATACATCTTAAAATAACATTTGGTATAAGCTTTTCAGGGTGCTGGTATGGGCCATAATTATTTGAACAATTACAAATAATTGATGGGAATTTATAAGTTTTAAACCAAGCTCTAACAAGCATATCAGAACAAGCTTTTGAAGCAGAATAGGGTGAGTTAGGTTTATAATTACTTGTTTCATTAAATTTGCCTTTTGTGCCTAGCTCTCCAAAAACTTCGTCTGTAGAAATATGAATAAATTTAAATTTCATCTTTTTTTTATTAGCAAGTTTATCATAATATTTATTTAAAATTTTTAATAAATTATAGGTGCCATTTATATTTGTATTTATAAAATGAGAAGGATCATCAATAGATCTATCAACATGTGATTCTGCAGCCAGATGAAAAACTATATCAGGTTTAATTAAATTTAAAATTTTACTTAATTTTGAAATATTAGTAATATCTAATTTGTAAAAAGTAATTTTTTTTTTAATTTTTTTGATATCTGTTTTATTTGAAGAATATTTTAAAGCATCTAATACAAATATTTTATATTTTTTCTTTTTTATTAAACTATTAACTAAATTGATACCTATAAATCCTGCCCCTCCTGTTACAACTATTTTATTCATCACATTTTAGAGTCAGCAAAATTTTTTTCTAATATTGAATTTACCAATTTGTAATTTTTTAACGTTCCAATATCATAAAATATATCTTTTGTTTGAATACAAAATATCTTATCTTTAAAATTTGGGATTATATCAATACTAAAATCAAAAATATATTCATTTAAGAATTTTATATAATTGATAAATTCAGCTGTCATAAAAAATACTCCTGCATTAGCAAGTTTACTTTTTGATTTTGAAGGTTTTTCTTTAAAGTCTATCATAACATTTTCATTATTTAATTTTACGATACCTGCTTGTGAAGGATCTTCACATTCAAAAGTTAACATAGACATAACACACTCTTTAGGCATTAATGAAGAATTCTCTATAAAATTAGTGAGATTATAAGTAGTAAAGTTATCAGCATATATAAGAAGTCCAGTAGAATTTTCAAAAAATTCAATATTTTTTTTTAGTGAACCTGCAGTTCCAATCAGTTTTTTTTCATAAACAACAGTAATACTTTTTTTATATTTCGAAGTTGCAATATAATCAGCAACTTTCTCACTTAAATAATGTGTATTAATCAAACATTCTTTTATACCTGAAGAAAAAATACTTTCTAACCAATATTCTAAAAGAGGTTTGCCATTTATAGGCACTAGGCATTTTGGTATTTCTTCTGTAATTGGTCTCAATCTTGTACCAAGTCCTGCTGCTAATAAAAATGCTTTCATAAAAATAAAATTATTTTAGATATTGAAACCATTTTTTTGTAGCTTTATTTATACTCTCTGGGTTCCATACAGGGGCATCAGTCCAGTCACTAATATTATTTAATATTTTATTAACTCCTATTTCAAAAGAGACTTTTGGTTTCCAACTTAAATGTTTAATAGCTTTACCTATATTAGCAAATGTTTTCTCAGGCTCGCCAGGTCTTTTTGGAATATAAATTTTATTACCCCCTATCAAATCTGTTAAATAATTTATGCTATAACAATTGCCAGAACCAATATTAAAAATTTCATTTTTTATGTTTTCGTTCATACTTGCTAACAAGCTATCAACTATATCATCTATATAGGTAAAATCTCTTTTTTGATTGCCATCACCAACTATAGTAAAAGGTTGTTCAGCTAATTTTTGAGCTAAAAACACTCCAAAAACTGCTCCGTATGATCCACTGGTCCTAGATCTTGGCCCAAATACATTAAAAAATCGTAATGATACATAATCTAAACCATATACTATCCCCCAATGCTTTATTAGTTCTTCGCCCAAGTATTTAGTCAGAGCATAAGGATACTGTGGTTGAATTAATGCATTTTCAGAGGTGGGAATTTCTTTAGTTATTCCATAGCATGAAGATGAAGCAGCATAAATAATCTTATTAACATTATATTTTTTGCTTAAATCTAAAACATTGAATGTGCCAGTTACATTAGTAGAATAATATTCATCAGGATTTTCAATTGAAGGCACTATATCTGCTAGAGCAGCAAGATGAAAAACGACATCTATATTCTCAAATTCTTTTTCGATAGTATTTTTGTCTCTTATATCGCAAATAGATAATTTAAATCTTTTATTATTAAGAATATTTTTTAAATTTTTTTTATTACCATTAACAAAATTATCTATAATAATTACATTGTGATTAAGCGAAATCAACCTTTCTGATAAATGACTACCAATAAAGCCTGCTCCTCCAGTGACTAAAATATTCATATAATTTATTTAATCAAATTTAAGTTATCCATTATAAAACTACCTGCTATTGTAGTTTTAATTTCTGTATTATATCTTTTATTATAGTATAAATCTCTAAATTTTAAGTTAAATTGATCAATCATTTTATTTTTGTTTTCATCAATTTTTTTATTATTAATTAAATTAATTAAATCTAAAGTAGCTTTATAAATTTCGTTTTTAGAATTTTCAACTAGTTCGATATTTTTATTTTCAAAATCATCTTTTTTGAAAGAATAGCCTAAATTTAATTGTTTAATTTCATACATAGTTAAATTTCTTTTATAATTTTTAGAAAAATGATGCTTGAATATAGTTAAAACATTTTTTCTTTCATATCTTAAATCTCCAAATGGAATAAAATTAGTAATTATTAATGGTCTTCGAAAAATATCTATAACACTATCTAAACCCAAACTAGTAGAAATACAAAAATCACACTGACTACAAAGAAATAAATCTAATAATTCTGATCTCATACCATTTGTAGCATAATCAATAATTTTTTTATTATTAGAAATGAATTTTTTGTTAACTTTAGCTCCCATTCTAAAAACAAAATAACCTAATTTAGTTAATTCTTCAGCAACTAAAATAAAGTTATCAATGTCACAGTCTCTATGAGAATGATAACTTGCGCCTATAGAGTTTAAATATGCATTATCTCTAACAATTAAACATACAAATTTATTGTTTTTTTCAATTCCACAACTTTCTAAAAATTCTTCACATTGTTTTTTTTCTATATCATTAAAAGTTAAATGTATTTTAGATTTATCAAGTAGATTATAAATATCATGATTATTATGAAAATCTTCGTTAGGTTTAACTTGATATTTATTTTTTTGAAAAGAAATTATATTATTTAAAAAATAAATTGGTTTTACTATATAACCAGGTAACAAAATTACTTTTTTCTTCCATTTTTTAAAAAGAACATTATTACAAATTTTTCTATCATAAAAAAAAATATCAAAAAAAATTTGTTTAGGAGTATTTATCTTATTATCTTGTTCACATAAATAAAGTTCAATATTAGTTGATAAATGACCTATCCGATTTACTCTCACATGCTGAAATCTAACTAAAATAAGTTGATTAAATATTCTTATAAATAAAACTAATGCAGGTGATAATAATAAAAAAAAAATAAATATTATCAATTTAAAAGATTTAAAGAAAAATTTATTTAAAAAAACTATCAAGGTTTAAACCAATAATAATCACCATTATAATCATTTTCATTAAAAAAAATTTTCCAATCCTCTTCATGCATAACGGTTTCAGCTGTTAAATTCCAATTCATCATTTGTTTTTTTTCTTTTTCATTAGAATAAGCATCTAAGGTAATAAAGCTATTTTTAGACACTCTTGTAATCTCCTTCAAAGCTAAAGCACAATCACTTCTTTTAAGATTATGAAGTGTAACAATTGAAATTGCCAGATCAAAGCTTTGATTTTCAAAAGGTAACTTTTTAGCATTACCTAAAATTTGAAATTTTTTAACTTCTTGTTTCGAGTTTAAAATAGCATATTCAGAAATATCTAAACCTCTTATATAAATATTGGGAATCTTTTTATAAAATTCATATAGCATAAAGCCTTTTCCACTACCTATATCAAGAATTCTAGAATTCTGATCTATATTATAATAATCAATAAAATCTTGAACTACTCCCTCCCAATATTTAGAATTATACTCATATCCACCGTATCCGTATATTCTATCACCATCAAAGTATTCTTTGCCAAATTTTTTAGCAATATAAATAATTTCTTTGGATTTCTTAATAGAACGCTGATCTGGATCTCTTTTAGTTTTAGGATATTTTTTTAATAAATTAATTTCTTGTCCCATTTTATATTTGATCTAAAGAATAAGGTAATAATTGATTAATTTTTAATATTTGATTTAAATTTATAATATCATTTTTATCCTTAATACAGATTTTTTCTATAACAAAATAAAATATTTTTTTTTTATTTATAATTTTATTTAAAATAATATTACGATAGTTTAAATTATAAGGTAATTGAAAAATTGAATATGAAATTATACCATGGTATGGATCTAATTCTTTTATTGTTTTTTCTAACATCAAAAATGATTCTTCAGGAGAGTATTCTGTTGAGCTCAAAGCAAACTTAAAATTATTTTCATTACAATAACTTCTTAATATAGTATTTTGAATACTTTGAGGTACAATTTGACCTAATATACTTCGACTAGATACATAGCCTTTAAGAGTTTTATACATTTTTTTTAAATTCAGGTAACTCATAATCCAAAGCTACAGATGTAGCAGGTTTTAATGATTGTATTTCAAAAAACTCACCTAATTTTTTGTCACCATACGGTGAAAATAAACTTTTAAATCTACAATTAAAAGACCATCTAGTAGTTTTTTCTTTATTAATAATATTGCCAT
>MDSW01039524.1_pt1 | contig 10349 bp, 3 predicted proteins | sample 811171 | NCBI WGS metagenome assembly MDSW01 (sample SAMN05326641, study PRJNA326480) | marine metagenome | isolation source: seawater | place: Atlantic Ocean: North West | collected 2012 | reverse complement strand
ATGTGGCATATCCCTTTCTCTCCGGAGAATTGACGGCGCGTGAACACCGCCATGATATGCCGCCCCTCAGGGGCCATCACCAACTTTCAGCTATATCTCGGTGCTGAGAGGGCTGGCTAACACGTCTGGTGTGCAGGGCAGGTCGCGGATCGGAGCGCTCACGACGGGTGAGGCGATTGGACGTGGAGCTGTGCAGGCTCCTGCTGCGGTAAAGAGCGCCGCGGCGACGGCGAGCGCGCAGGTGGTCAGGATGGCGGAGAGGGCGAAGCGGTTGGCGCGGTAAGCTTATGCATCATCAGGTGATGAACCTGTAGATGCAGGTTCAAATCCCGCCGCGCATATTTTCGCAAATTGTCAAATGCTTGAACGCCGCCCTCCGGGGCGGCGTTTGGGCTTGAGTCACCTGTGGAAGCGAAAGGGGCCGAAGTCCTTCGTGCTTCCGCATGAGTTGCTGAACTCAGCGCTCCTCGATGAAGACACTGCACTCCTTCGAGTGGGACATCAGATTGTCGATCCCGGCGGTCACGTCCCATCTCAGGTTGACCCTCGGCCCGTCATCGACGGTCTGGATCGTCACAACGCGGTCATGGAAATGGCGGTTGCGTGCAGAACGGTGATGAAGCTCGGGCGTAACCGTTACGCCAGCAGAACGCAGCTCGGCGCGCAACGCGTTCGATTGCGATTGCGGCGTATCCGGCTCGCCATGATCAGGATTCCACACGACTGCGAGTCGCTCGATGTCGACGCCCGCTGACCCAGCGGCAGCGACAAAGCTCGCTAGGCGGCGACGGTTGTGTGGGCGAACGCCGCACCAGGGATCCTCGATTTCGAGCGCGACATGGCGCCCTGCTACGCCTTGGAAAAGTGGTGTGAGCGCTCGGGCGGTGCCCGGTCGGAAGCGGAAGACGCGCAAGCGTTCTGTGAGCCCGGCCAACGGACCCGGCAGCGTTCGGACGCTGTCCTGCACCGACGCAAGCCAGCTGTCGCCTGCTGAGCATGAAAAAAGGTGACTGACCCCCTCTAGTGGCCCGGCAAGAGCCGCCGCCGCGTCCTGCGATGCGTAGAACGCATCCACAGAGGCCTCTGCCCCGAAACCCTTCAAAACAGACAGGCGAGGCGCATTCGCCACGGCCGAACCGTCAAGCGTGCCAAAGCGAAGTTGACCGGATCGCTCGTATGGCGCCAACGCATAGGCAATCTCACGATCGAGGCCGGTCGGTGTACCCGCATCAACCGCACCCGGTGGAAGTAGATAGAGGGCATGCCTGTTCGAGGCTTCATCGAGCCAGTTTCGCAATGCCCGCGCACTTGTGAGGGCCTCGGACCGATCTTCGGCTCCCCAGAGATCTGGCGAGGAAACGGCCACCAGCCCCGCTCCCTCGAGACGCACCCGCAGCGTCGCCGCCGAAGTCTGCGCTACCGGGACCGCAGCGTCGGGGGCATGAGCGGGCCGCGGTGTCGACTCCGCAAGTAGGCCGCGCAACCAGCCAAACACAGGATGACGATCGAACTGATCCCAATAGACCTGGTTGGAGTAGTCATTCAGGCACCGCGAGCAGCTCGTCTCGCAGGCTGCGCCACGAGGGCAATCCAGGACCGCGATCGCTCGACCCAGCAGCACGCGGGCCGAGAAGCGAGAATCGTCGAGCAATCGACGGCAGTAGCCGGCACCGCCTGGGACTGAGTCCGATAGGATGACCAGTGGGGCCGCACCGAGAAGCTCAACGGTCGCGCGAAGGTCTCTTGGGTCGGTTTCAAGAATATCCGCTGCCGCAAGTCTCAGTGCCTCTGCCAGCGTTCTAAGGAAGCCATCCCGAGCCGCCCGCCGTTCAGTCTCCGTAGGGCGATCAGAAAAGTCTGGGACCGGCTGATCGATACGAATCCCCCGAAGATCGGTCTCGAAAACATGTGCGAGGTCCACGGGCCAGCGGAGGGATTCAACCCGGCACCGATCTCCGGTCCGCGGGTTCTCATGCACTGCCCGAATCTCGGCCCCGCCAAGCGCCTCTTGGGGCGCAGGTCTCGCGTGCTCGCACGACGGGCACCAAAGATAGCCCGCCCCCAGCGGCCCGCGATTCAAGACGAGCATTCGTCCAGGCTGACTCCCCTCTGGTGCGATAGCCGGCGCGAAGAAATGCGTGACGCGTGCTAGGTCTGAAACCTGGAAGTCTTCAGGGCGGGCTCGCGTTAGGAGGCGCGCTTCGTCGACGGGTCGAACTCTCAAGCGTGTTGCGCCGGGGTCTCTACCCTGCCGGTCGGCATATGATGTCAGGAACCCGACGGGTTCAACGAAGGCACGGCGCGGGCCACTGGCCCGTGCGCCGCACTGAGGGCAGTTCTCCCCAAAATCATCCCGCTCGTGATGTGTTTCTGCATGCTGGCACGTCGGACAAACGCGATGGAAACCACGTTCCATCCAAGCATCGCCGGTGCCTACCGTGGCTCTCCGTGCAATGCCTGCGGACGTCCAAATTCGGCCACCGGCCACGACTTCGGCCCCCGGCGCATACTCAGCGATCGCCATTGCCGCGTCTCGATCGAGCTGCAACGCTCGATCATCCGAGGCGGTGCGAGCGCCTCGTTCCGTGACAATCTCTAGGTGAATCGAGTGAACTGGGAAGCTGTAAGTCGGTATGACGGCAGCACGCGACAGTGCCTCAACCAGGAATCGATCAAGATACCGACGCATGTCGCCCAAACGGCCATTCATGCGACCGGCAGCGCGGGAGCGGGCCTGCTCGTTCGCATCCGGATCATCGAGCGCGGCACGTGCATTTTCGTAGGCGTCATTGAGCTCGCGCCAGCGAGCGCAAGTAGCCCGGATCCAGCGCGTTATCTCTGCGCGCGCGTGCTCAGACAGTTCGCCCGCGACAAGGCCGACATGATCAAGTCTTGCCGGGAGAGTGGACGCCATTCGCTCGGCAACCGTGCGTGCGGCAACACCGGCCTCCGAAGCGAGCCATGCTGAAAGGTCTGCCAGAAGAGTTGTCTCGGCAGCCTCGTCCAAGCGCTCGCCCAGCACATCACGCAGACGTGGAGCTCCGGTGCGCTCGTGGCCTGCCAAGCGATGATCCAGCCAACCTGCCAACAGGCATGAGACCTGGTGCCGTCGGAAGAAGCTCGGGTTATCCAATGTCAGATATGGCGCGGGGGGGAGCGCCTCGAGATAGCCACGCAGATCGTTGAATTGTGCTTGGTCGTATCGGCCGGACCTCGCCATCATCAATGCAACGGGCGCAGCCTGCGCGCGGCGGCCAGCGCGACCGGCGCGCTGCTGATAGTTCGCAATGCCTGGCGGGACGTTCCGGCAGAAAACCGCTTCCAGCTCGCCCAGATCGACACCCATTTCCATTGTCGTGGTGCAGCTGAGCAAGTTGATTTCACCCTGCCGGAACCGCTCCTCGATCTCGGATCGTTCCGTCGTCGATATGGCGGCGGTGTGCTCCCGAGCGATCCCGCTCAGCGGCTGCCCTTCATATCGAACGAGGTAATGGTTGCGCCTGCGCATCTCGTCCCGTTCTTCGGCTGAAACAGGAACTGTGCGTCCAGTGCAGCGCCAGGCGGTACACACACCCCCGAGATCGATCTGGCTGGACGCACCGCAACTTTCACAGCGGCGCAGTTCTCCTTCCGGAGTCGCAGCGAAACGCATGGCCGCCAAGTTCAGCACATGACCGTGTCCCCCGGGTAGAAGGAGACGGTGACGGGGCCGCGTCGCCTCTTCCCAGAAAGCCGAGAGAATGTCTCTCGCTTGGCCGTCTGGGATTCCAAGCCTGTCGATCAGCACCCACAGTGGCCGATTGGGCCGTCCAGGTTCTGAGAGCAACGTTCGCAGTCGGCGGCTCTGGTGCGTCCGCGACAACGACCACGAAATGTCCGCGCTCGCCAACCCCTCGCCCCAAATGGACTCGTCTGTTAGGTCAATGTTCTCCAGCGTGTTGATCGCACGCGATTGCCGAATGAGGTCGAGCAGAAAGCGGACCAAGGCCGGGACTAGGCCTCGATACTCAGGCGGAACCCTTTCTGTGAGTCGCTGAGCAATCCTCGCATCTCCCTCATATTGCACGGTGATTAGGCCGAGGGATTCGAGTGATAGCCGCAAAGGCCCACCACAGAGTTCAGCTGCGATCAGGGCCATCAGGCGGTCTTTCGCGGCGCTGCTGCTCAAAGGTTCTGGATTGCGGCGATCATATAGCTTGAAGCCGGATCGCCTGAGCTGCGTCCAGACACCATCGCGCAGCCCCATGAGGTCCAAAGCTTCGTAGGTCTCTCGGCGCAACGCCTGGACCATGGCTGCACGAAGTGCTTGATCGCGAGCCGTACGCTCGAAGAAAGGGGCGAAGAACGCCGCGTCCTGCCGGTTGTCCGCAAAGACGAGAAGGTTCCGCCCTTGCATCGGTGCTTCCGATGACCGCCCCTGCGGCGGAGGCAAGGCCTCAAGCAGCGACTGCGCCGTTACCGACGCGAGCGCATCATCACCTGGATGGATCGGAGTAACAGGCTCAGCGAAGCGGCCGCCGGTCGCTCCGCAAGAGAGGCATTTCCGGACGTAGCTGCGGCGTTCCTCGGCATCGTCGCGCATCGGTGCTTCGGCAAGGGAGAGGACGCCCTCCTCAGGGCCGTCGGCCAACTCGCCAGTGTCGGCGAAGAATTCGAAAGGAGGCTCCTCCTCGGGTTCCTCGTCCAGTTCGTCAGGGTCTATCTCTGTCGCGGCCTCTCCCGCCCTGATCAACCTCAAGACCCGGCGCCTCGCTCCGGGACTGATCTCGGGACGCGGGTGAAGCATTGTTCCATCGTCCCAGCCCTCGACGTAGGGCTCGCCGCAGTTGCGGCAGACGAGAAGGGGATAGGCCGGGGCACTAGTGATATGCATTCCATTGCGCGAAAGCCGAAAGTCTGACCAATTCTCTGCGTCGCTTGCGGAAAGCTTCAACGCGACACCCTCCACGCCTGAGGCGGCGAGATGAAAGCGTGCCGGGAGAAGTGGAAACGCGCCTGGGACGGAAGGTCGAGCCAGAACGCCCAGTGAGATCAGAGCGGTAAGAGCTGTCCGCGCCGTCTCTCCAGACTCTGACGCAAAAACCCGCGCCGCGAGATCGGCGAATGGCAAAGCTCGCTCCTTGAGCGCACTGGCTACGTCGCGAACCTGTTTGATTTCGGCTAGCCGCGCAATAAGCGCTTCGCCGAACGGTTGCGCAGGGTCGAGGAGTAGCGCATCGAGGCCAGCTTCCTGCATCGCCTCGTTCCAATCCTCGGTCAAATAGTCGACATTTTCAGCTGCAAGGCACCCTTGCTCTCGTAGCTCCGAGAGTATTTGCCCCGCTCTAACCCAATCGGGCGCGGAGAGTTCTTGTGGTTCCACGCCGTCGGTAAGGGCTGGATGCAGTCGTCGTTCGGCGGTGATGACCGCGCCGTCTCCGCTTGGGAACGGTTCCCCAAAAAGGTCTTCTGCGAAGCGTGCGAGCTCTTCGCGCTTCGCTGGATCGAGGCTTGCGGATGTCCCGACACAACGGATTTGCCCTTGGGGTATGCCGAGCCGCGCCTTCAGCTTTCGCAGAAGGAAGGCGACTTCGATGGCTTGAGCCCCCGTATAGGTATGGACCTCGTCGAGGACGAGCCAACGGACGTCCGCCCCGGCAAGCAATGCTCGGTTTCGCGGCAAGAGCAGGATGTGCTCGAGCATGGCGTAGTTGGTGACGAGGATGTGCGGCGGGGTCTGAAGCATCTCACCCCTAGCGAGAAGCCAGTTGCGCGGAGCGTGGCGCGCATCGGGAAAATCGGCCTGAAAGGTGGGCGTGGCGGTCAGCCGTCCTTCTTCGTCTGATCTCGTGGCATCAGAGCGCACCTGTCCGGTAAAACGCCCGAGCGTGACTCCGGGGTCTCCAAGATCCCGAAACAGTAGTCGGGCGATACGATGCATCTGGTCGTTTGCGAGGGCGTTGAGAGGATAGACCAGAATTGCGCGGACACCGGGCCGCTCCAGCTCTCCCTGACGCAGGAGATCATCGATCAATGGGAAGAGAAAAGACTCTGTCTTGCCCGAGCCGGTGCCCGTTGCGACCAGGTAATTCTCGTCGCGACCTATTGCTGCGGACTGGTGTAGGTGAAGCCGCCGACGCCAGAGGGATTGCCCCTCTTCGCTTTCGGAGAGTGCCGACCAAGCACCGTGCAGTGCCCCATTGCTCACCAGTTCTTCAATGCTGCCGCCCTTCTCGAAGTCTGGCAGGCTCTCGACGAATGGGCCGCGCACCAATGCCGCGCGTGCGCATGCGTCTGCCACGGCGCGTGACAGACGGGGCGCCCGCGCTGATGACACTGCAGCGGCAGTTGTGATGTACCGCGCCAGCGTCGCACCGAGGTTGTCCTTGAAACGGATTGGGTCGAGTTCGGTCATGGACGTTCCTTGGCGATTTGCCAGAGCAATAAGTGGAAGGCGAAAAGCTCAGGGGCGAGGCGCAACATGAAGGCGATGCTGGTGAGAGCTTGTGCTGGCGGCATGCCCGCCCGAGTGGAGACGGTATCAACATACTCTGTCACCTCATTGAGGCGGCTTGCACGTGCAAAGCCAGAAAGCAATGCCGAGCCCCATAGATCCACCTGAGCCGGCTCCTCAGAGTCCTGACTGCGGCGCGGAGCAGGTGGACGAAGCTTTTCGGGTGCCAGGGTCCAGGCTGCATGCATCAACCGTTGCAGGGATCCTTGGCGCCGGCTGTTCGGTCCCTCTTCGGCCGTGTCATCGAGGAAGAGGCCGGCTGCGTCGAGCCGCTCGACTAGCCGGAGATGCGCAGCGCGCCAATGGTCTGGCCCGAGCAAAGGCGTCCCACGCCAGAACCATCCCGCCGATGGGTCACCGTCGACCAATGGCAGATTTCTGAAGAAGCGTGCTGGATCGAATCCCTCCAGCCTCGAGCCCTTGTCGCGCGCCGCCTGCAGGTTTCGGAAGGCGAGGTAGACTGTGGGATGGAGATGAGACAGCTCGCGCAGGCGCGCTGTATTGAGTGTGGCGAGCGCAGCCATCTCGGCGACACCAGGATCAACGGACGCCGCCAGAGCCGCGAATGCCTGCGGCGCTGCAGTGTATAGATCCGGAGCGAACTGCAGAGGGTGGAGGGTCGGCACCCAGCCAGGTGCCGCATGGTCGGGAGGCGGCAAGCACGCCGCTCGCATAACTGCTCCATCGCCACCACGAAGTTCTCGCAGCCGACATCCGAGTTCCTGCCAGCGTGGCACCAGTGTGCGCTCCAGCGTCGGCCAGCACTCTGCTGCGTAGCAATCCGACAGCCAGCGGCTGAGAGCCTCGAACCGACGCTGAAGCTCTCCGTCCAGCACGAATCCGTCTGCCGCCGAGTTGGCAATGGCGACGGCGAAACTGTCGCCTCGCGAATTGCGCAGCGGTCGCCATCCATCGCGTCCTTCGGGCCGGATCAGGAGCCGTGCCAGACAGGGGCCGTCATCAATCCAATCGGCATCGAGGGTCAGTTCGAGGCCGTGTGCGTCGTTGTCGCTCACCTCGGCATGGAACCAGTCTGGCCGACGCGTTGCCACCGGCCGATGCCGAAGGGCGGCTTCGGCGAAAACGACTGCGCCCGTTTCGTCCTCGACCTCAACAGCCACTGCATCGACCGGCTCTCCGAATTTCAGCTGGAGTCGGATCGCGTTGCGAGCGGGCAGGAGGTTGATTGCCTGGGGGGCCAGTGCCGCGACCAGTTCGAATAGCAGGACTTCCGAACCGTTTTCGCGCTGAAGAAGCACCCGTTCATCGGAGGCGGGAGCCAGAAGGTCCCGAACAGCAAGGCTGCGTGTCAGCCCCCCATAGAATGGCCGTTCTTCGCGTCTTCCACGAATGATCAGCTGTGCCTTCTGGTCAGGGCATCGGATGCTGATCGTATCGAAGCGGTCGTCTTCACCAACCGAGAGGCGCGTGCCAAGCGGAAGCGGGGCGACACTTCCCTCAGCACGGCGCCTTGATACGGTGACATCGGGCCAAGGCAGATCGAAAGGAACATGTACGCCTTCGATCTCGAATACGACCCGTGCGACGCTGTATCCGCCGCCGGGCTCAAGGCATAGACGCCCTTGGTCGTCACGACCGACGTGGAGGCATTCATCCTCGACGAGGTTGCGGACTTGGCGTTCGCTGTGGAACACGATGCCATCGGAGCCGCAGAAGCCAGGCCACACCCATGCGGCAAGCGCGATCCCGGACCCATGAGCGGCGGCACCATCGGCGCTTGGCGCCATCAGTTCCATCCGGAGGCGCACCGGGTCTGCTGCCTCAGCCTCTGCAAAGCCAGCGAGCACCTCTTCCATCCCGACATCACCAAAACCGTCATCTGAAATCGGTACCTCGATGAGGCGCGACTGCAAGCCGAGTGTGACCCTTACCGCTCGTGTCTCGGAGCGACCCAATCCAGTTTCGATCCGAAGGCGTGCAGAACGCCCATGAAGTGCGCCCCGTGGTCCGCTTGCGATTTCGTCTCCTGCCAAGGAAAGGCGTCTTCTCGGACGGGCCTTGAGACCCGTTTGCAGGCCGTCAAGTTCGAGCACTAGGGGGCGCGGTCCGAGTACTGCGAAGCCGACGAAACTATCGGCTTCCGGTTCAAGAGCGGGTTCGCCTGCTATCGAGAATGGCGTCCGCGCCAGGAGAACGATGTCCGTTGAGTCTAGTTCGATATCGACCGAACCCCGTGGGATCTCGCGCAGATAGTGACCGGTGATCCTGTCGAACGCGGCACATCCCCCTTGAGTGAGGAGCTCGAGTTGCCCGGTCTGGCCAGAGATTTCCCAACGGAGCTCGCGGGGCCAGGGCTGAGGTAGTGTCCAGTCCTCACCTCCGCGCAAACGGAGCGGTCGTTGCGCGCCATCGAGCCAGAGGCGAATTCGCCCCTCGCTTCGAGGCAATCTCAATACAAGCCCACCAGATTGCCATTGGAGCCGCGGCCTCGGTGCCAGCGCCTCGCTTCCTCCTCTGCTCGATGTTGGCCGTGTTTCTTTCAGTCTTTGGTCAAAGACTTCCTTGAAAGATCTCTCGAACTCGATTGCAGGAACGAAGGCCTCCGGGTCTTGGCGTATCCGTGCAAACAGGGCTGCATGCCACGCAGTCTCGTCCCAGAGGATTGCACGGCGAAGCACGTTGACCGCAGGAGGGAGAAAATACAGTGCATCGTCTTCCCAGCGGTTTAGCAGAACGGTCGTTTCGACAGGGGGCGGGCCAAAAGCTGCTTCCTGTCTCAGAAACGCGTCGATCAGGTGTGGAAGCTGCGCTTGGCTTACGCCGGCATGAAGAAGGTAGACGTCGACATCGCGATCAAAGCCTCGGGTAGGTAACCCGAACCGGTCGCAAACCGCGCAGAAAGAGCGGAACAACTCCTTGCGATGCGGCTGGTAATCCAGCGGAATTTGGAGAATGTCGGCGATGTGTGGGTATACCGCATGACCGGCGTCTCCATATCCTTCGCTTAGCGAATGGGTGACAAGCCATCCCGCGAGGTTTGGAAAATCGCGGAACAAAGCTTTCAGCCTGTCGGGCCGACCGCCCAAGAACTGTCGCGTGCGCTCAACGGCTCGCTCTTGCGCTGTCTCATCTAGCGGAATGAGCCCAATGAAGGGCGGTGCACCAGCTTCTTGGCGACGTCTGCTGATCAAGAAGTCCGCGGTCCTGCAACCCACAGCACACCTTTCCCTCTTCCTTGCCCGCTGGCCGCGAGCCCGCTTCATGGTTGATCCCCTTGTGGATAAGGAGTAACAACTCGCAAATCCGCGAACAAGCGGATTGACAGGGAGATGAAGCGATGAACCGGCCATGTCGGCGGACGGTGTGACTTTCGGCCAGGCGATTTCGAAGGCCCGCAAGGCACTCGGTCTTAGCCAGAAGGAGCTCGCAGCGCGCGTGATGAAGGAAGAGGGCGGTGGGTCGATATCCCCGCAATACCTCAACGACATCGAGCACGACCGACGCAGCCCCAGCTCGGGGCACCTGATCCGCCAGTTCGCCTGCATCCTGAACATACCTGATGATTACCTTTTCGCCCTTGCAGGCAGGCTGCCGGACGACGTGCGGCCAGATACGGTCGACCAGGACAAGGTCGTCGAGGCCTTCGCAAATTTCAGGAAGACGTTGAAGGAGTAGGGGAGTTGGCTTTGTGCAGGTCATCTGCATACTCCGCAAGAAGCGATCTAGTCGTCTGAACGGCGGATTCCAGCGCCGTCCGGTTTGCACCTCTGATCCCCAATCCTTCAAAATTCAGCGCCAGTTGACCTTGGCCACCTCCGCTTGCAGCAGCACGAGCCGCGCGGCCGCGGGCCTTCGCTGCGCTGACAGGGTCAGTTTTCGATGCGTTAGGCACATT
>MDSW01219432.1_pt1 | contig 10350 bp, 6 predicted proteins | sample 811171 | NCBI WGS metagenome assembly MDSW01 (sample SAMN05326641, study PRJNA326480) | marine metagenome | isolation source: seawater | place: Atlantic Ocean: North West | collected 2012 | reverse complement strand
TGATGACCATTAAATTTTAAAAAGAAGATAGATAAACAAGTATCTAAAGGATTTCTTTCAATATTAATTATTTTAGAATTTGGGAAAATCATTTTTATAAAACCAACATATATAAAGTTCAACATTTGCTTATCAGTAAATCTCTTACAGTCTGTGTTCTCATAAAAAACTTTATCTAAATAAAAATTACCTAGTGATATGATATGATTTTCAGTCAATTCATTAATTCTATTCAAAGATTTATCAGGTAATTGATTTAAGCATTCATTTGCTGTTTCCTTTATATACTCAATCTCTCCTGATCCATATACTTGCGAATGATTAGAGATAATTTGCTCTAGCAAGGTTGTTCCTGATCTTGGCATTCCTATAATAAAAATAGGTTCATCATTTCTATCAATTTTGTTTGTATCAATATGAGAAAAGAAATCACTGTCAAAAACTTTAATAATTTCATCAAATAATTTTTCTTCAATATTTATGTCATACTTATAGCTAGATCTAAAAATATTATTTGATTTAGCGAAATAATTAAAGGCTTTATCAAATTCTTGTTCTTTATCATGTAAATAACCTAATCCAAATCCAATATTAACTAAATCGTCAAGACAGGCATTAATCTGTCCTTTATTATGACTTTCAATAAATTGCCTGTCAGAAAGCTTATTTTCAGTTTCTTGGAATATTTTAATAAATCTTTTCGATATATCGTTTGAAAGGTTGATGCCATTACTCAAAGCTAATGAACGAAAAGTAGAACTATTATTCTTGTTAATTTTCAATGAGTTAAGATAAATATCAGTTGCTTCATCTTTTTTACCTATATTAAAATACAAACCTCCCAAATTATTATAAGGGTTTGGGTCATCAATTTTTAGCTTTATTGAATTAGTATAGCTTTCAATAGCTTTCTTATAATTTTTAATATTAAAATAAGCTTTTCCTAGGTTATTGAAAGCTTCCGATCTAAGAGGATCAATTTCTATACAAGTATTCAGGTCTTGAATAGCCTCGTTATATAAATTTAGTTCATTAAGTATATAACCCCTATTATTCAAAGCATTATAGTTTTTATTATCTAATTTGATATATTTATTAAGATATTCTAACGCAATATCATTATCACCTAACAATTGATAACATAAGGATATATCTAATAATAATTCATTATTATAAGGGGTAGCCTCATATTTCTTATAAAATTTAAGTGCATTAGAATATTCACCTAAGCTAAAATAAATTTTACCAATCAAAAATAAATTCTTAGAATAATCTTGATCGATATTAAATAACTCCAAAGAGAGTCTTTCAGATAATTTTAATTCTTTTTTTTGAAAGCAAAATTCAGACAAATAATACAATAAATCCTTATAATTATTTGCTTTGCGTATTCGCTTTTGGCAATCAGTATCTTTTAAGTAATTTTCCAAATCACTAAAATATTTTTCACTATCATTTTTGATAAGCTTTAGAATTTTTATTGTCGCTTTTTCATAATTCATAATTAATTTTCAAGAATATCATAAAGAAGTTTTAAATGATTTTTAAAGTTATTTGAACGGTTTAAAGATGATGTATATATTTTCTTTCTTACTTGTGCCGCACTTGCAGTTCTTATAGGTCTATCATTTTTATAAAATTCTAAACATCTCTTATCAAAAGGAAGATTGCAGAACTTTAAAAGTTTTTTTACCTCATTTTCGTTATCTTGTACTAAATTTTCATATTGCAATTCATATATTTTTTCTGGAAACAATTCTTTCCAATTACTCATCATTTGTGAATGAAGGTTATAAAAATTAGCAATGTTTTCTAAATCATAGGCATAAATATGGTCACCAGAAAATCTAACAGAAAATATTGAAAAACAATTTTCAACTGGATCTCTTTTTGAATGAACAATTTTTGCTTCTGGAAATAAAAGGATTATTAAACCTAACATCATCGAATTACTTAAATTTTTATCTGTTATAAAACTATGATTTTTTGAAATTTTATCAATTTTTTGTATATAACCTCGTGAAATATTGTTCAAATCTAACTCATCAATGAATTCTAAAAAATCTGGATATTGCCTTCTTTTTTCTTTAACTAATTTCATTACTTCCTTATGAAGGTAATTAATTTCACCTGCCCCATAGACATCATGATGAGAGGAAAGAATTTGCTCAATTAATGTTGAACCTGACCTTGGTAAACCTACTATAAAAATAGGTCTTTTTGTTTCATTACCTTTAAATAATTGATTTTTTTGGTAAAAAGCAGAAAATTTTTCTTTAATATTTTTAAATGTTTCTTTTTCAAGCTCATTATTATAATTATAACGCTTTGAGATTTCGCTATTGCCTAATAGATAATATTCCATCGCTTTATCGTAATTACCTATTAACTCATAATTTTCAGCTAATGAAAGAGCTAAAGGAGCGATTGATTGATTAGCTTGTTTTTTTATTTTTAATTCATTTTCATAATATTTAATTTTTTTGTCATCTAATGTAACCTTATTCCTTACTAAACTATATAACGAGTCATAAAAATCAGGATTGGTCTCTAAAGCCTTTTGGTAATAATGAATACCATCATCCATTTCCTTTTTGGCTGTTTTTAGATTACCTAAATTATGGTAAACAACAGCATCATTATTCTTTAATTCTAATGATTTTAAATAATGTTTTTCAGCTAAATCATATTTGTCTTCTTCAAAAAATATTGCTCCAAGATCATTATGAAGAGAATAATCAGATTGATCTAATTGTATTGCTTGCTCAAGAGTTTTTATTGCTAATTCATTATTATTGTTAAATCTATGAAGATTTCCAAGGTTATTTAGTAAATTCGGATTATTCTTATATATATTATTAAGCTCATCCAACAAGGTAATACCTTTTACTATTTTATCTCTAAAAATAATTGTTTTTGTTAATTTGTCATAAAATTTAGGATCGTTATAATTTTTTAGAAGCACTATGATTACTTCCTTAACCTCAGTAAACTTATCGCATTTACAGAGAATATCAATAAGATTGAGGTACGCATCATTGTAATCTTTTTTTATTTCTATAGCTTTTTTAAAATATTTAATAGCATCTTCATCTTGGTTCAAATAATTATTAATAATTCCTAAGCTATTAAGATTTATTATATGATCTTTATCAATTGAGTATATCTTTTCTGCAATTTGCTTTGCCTCTTCAATTTTTTCAAGAATTAGTAATGTTAAGACCTTATTCGTCATAAACGATATATTCTCTGGATTTTTATTCAGGGCTAAATTAATACACTTTAGTGAATCTAATGGTTTTCCTGTGTCTCTATATAAATTACTTAAATTATTTAATGAGTTTCCATCGTTTGAATTTAATTCAAAAGATTTATTATAACTTATAATTGCGTCATTATATTTTCTTAATCTTTGCTGAATAACTCCTAATATATTAAATGCTGTATGATTATTTTGATTAATGGAAATTGATTTTTTTAAAAACTTTTCTGCTTTTAAGTTATCAGATTCTTGAAAATAACCGATTGCAAGATACATAAAACATTGCGCACTATTAGGATAGCTACCTAACAAGTCTTTAGAAAAGTTTTTAAGATTTTTCGATTCACCTTTTTGATATAAATTTAAAAGTTGGTTTAATTCATTTTCATTGGGTTCTTGTGATGAATTCATGCCATAACCTAATCAATACTAATGTTATTTTTTTAGATTTTCCAATTCTTCTAAACTTATGCCTAGTTCGGCATCAGCAACTTTATGATAGCCTAATGAACCACTAATTGTATATAAACTCTCACCAGGATTAATAGGAGATAATGTTCTTTTTTTAAACATCCATTCATTAGGAAAAATTAGCGTCAATCCTTTGAGAGCCTTAAAAGCAGAGTCAAAATAGTAGAACTCTGTACTACCGCCATCTTCTACAGCATTAAGATAAGTTATAAAATTAAAGTTACTAGCTAAAAAACGGCCTTCTTGCTTCTCATAAACAAAATCAAAAAGATTATTATCAGATTTAAGAAGCTGAGTAATTCTTATTTTTCCGCCCATTAGTGCTACATTACTATCAGCTGTATGTTGCCAACGTTTACAATAATCGAAATAACATGATCTTAAGAATTTAGTATAATTTAATAAAATAGTGCTTTCTTTATCTAAATCATCATCAATAGTTATATCAATATATTTTGCATTAACTTTGTCCTTGTTATATGCAACTTTATTAGCTTTATCATCAAAAAAACCAATATCTTGTTGGGATAATTTATTTCTGCCAAACAAAAGTACTAATTCATCACAAATTTTTTGGTTATCCAAAGACCAAGCGCCAATAAAACTTGGTTTACCATTTATCTCAAAAGGTAAATGCTTAATTTTGTCACCTTTCATAAATTATTTCTCTCTAAAAGCCTTCGATTTAAGTTTGGTTACAGGAGAAAAAATATACCCCATTACAGTTCTTTTATCTCCAATAATACTAGCTTGCACTTCCATGCCTGCTTGTATGGGTCCTTGAACCTTTTCACTAAATTCATTTATATTCGCACTCAGTGTTGCTAGATAATAGTTGTCACCGCGATCACCCTCTCTAGTGTTAGCAGATATTTTTTCAACTTTACCTTTCATTCTTCCATATATACTTTGGTCATAAGCGGTTAAAGCAATATATGCCTCCATATCAGTTTGCACAAAAGCTGCATCAGCAGGTAATACCATAACCTCAACAAGAAGAATTTCATCGTCAGGAACCACTTCTGCTAAAACCTTTCCAGCTTCAACAACCGAACCAACCGTGAAATAATTTACATTTGTTAAAATCCCATTTGAAGGAGATTTTATGACAGCCTGATCAGCCCTAATCCTTAAACCAGGAAGTGAAGATTTAGCATTTTCAAAAATTTCTTCCGTTTTAGATAACTCTTCCATAATTAGATTTTCTCTTTGCAGTAGATTTTGTTTTTTTCTAAGTAAAGAAATTTCTGACTCTGCGCCTTGATCAAATAATTCTTGTGACATTTCTACTTCACGCTCGACAATTTCTTTCTCTTTAGTATTAATTATATATATTTGTTTTTCTCTTATTATTAAATCAGGTCTCTTTTCTTGTAGCTCCTCATCAAAAACAAATGCATCCACCAATCCCGCTTCTAGTTTAAGCCTTGAAATTCTTGCCAACGAGGTAAAATAAGTATTTTCTGCTCTATCTTTTTCTGCGATTACTTCAATAGCGTCTATGGAGAACAAAGGATTACCAGCTAAAACATAACTACCTTCTTCAAAATGTATTTTTTCAAGAGTACCAGTAAATAAAGATTGAATTGGTTTTATCTTAGATTCTGGTACCACCCTACCTATAGCCATAACACTTCTGTCAACCTGCGCTATAAAACCCCAAATACCAAGTATTAATACAACAGCAATTATTGTAAAATAAAGGGTGTTAGCTTTATTAACTTTTCGATCTTCGGTTGTATTTAAAAAATCTTCAATTCTACTTTCTTCATCTATCAATTCAAATTTAGCAGTAAAAAAATCTCGAATTCTTTCAATAATTTTAGGAAAAATATCATTAGATAGGTAGAATAAAAAATCACCTAATTTCTTATTTAATTCAATAAATTTTGTTTTAATTTTATTAAGCATAAAGAATAATTTAACCTATCTTCTTGGCATCAATAGTTTTTAAAGATGCTATTTTTGACAAATAATCTTTTGACGGCATATCTAATTTAATTCCCTTTTTATCTAGTATTAAAACTCTAGTCGATTTTTCAATAAATGAGGTTCTATGAGTACAGAATAAAATTGTGCGTCCATCGAAAAAGTCTTCTAAATTATTTAATATCTTTCTTTCTGTATCTGCATCCATTGCAGAAGTTGGTTCATCAAGGATCATTATATTCGGTTGGTTGCTTAATGCTCTTGCCCAGCAAATAGATTGTTTTTGTCCACCTGAAAGACCTTGACCGTTTTCATTTAATCTAAATTTATAAGCATCAGGCAATTGCCCAGCAAATTCATCTACTAAAGCTAATCTTGAGGCAGCAAAGAAATCATCATTACTTATATCTTCGGCATTAATTTTTATATTATCTTCGACAGTTCCTCTAAAGAGTTGAATATTTTGAAGTATTACTCCAATATTTTTTCTTAAATCACTTTGACGAATACTATTAACATCAATTTTATCAATTGTTACATAACCTTGATTAGGCTTATTTAAGCCTAAAATTAAACTAATAAGAGTTGATTTTCCGCATCCCACAGGACCCATGATCGCAACTCTTTCTCCAGGTTTAATTGTTAAGTGAAAATCTTCAAAAACTTTATCATTCTGACCCTCGTAAGCAAAACTAACATTTTTAAATTCAATTGATCCCTCTAGATTATTAATTTCAACTTGGTCAGATTTACTTTCTTCTAATGATATAACATTCATTAATCTATCAATTTGAGAATAAGATCTTAAAGCTTGATTTATACTTCCTAAAGTTTGGCTAAATTGTCCTAACGGAGCTAAACAACGGCCTGATAAAATAACACTAGCTATTAGTGCCCCAGTCGTTATTTCCTGTTCAGCAACTAAATATACTCCCATAAAAACTATACCTAACGAACTAAACTGCATTCCGGTAGCTGTAAAATTAGAGGAAGCGGCAGTAACCATTCTTGCTTTTAAACCAGCTAACGATGTTGCATTTACACTCCTATTCCAATCATTTTTAAGTTTTTTACCACCCGCTATTGCTTTTACAGTATCAATATTAGTTAGCAGTTCAACTAGAACAGCATATTTATCAATATTTTTATCATAATTTTTTGTTGTGAATCTTTTTAATATAGGTTGTACAAGTAAACTAAAAAGGATGACTGCAACTACTATACCTGCTGGAACAAAAGCTACAGGACCTCCTATAGAATATATAACACCTATGAAAAAAATCATAAATGGAAGGTCTACAAATGTATTTAATGATGCAGAGGTAAATAAATTCTTTAATGAATCAAATTCCTTAACAACACTTGCTAAAGCACCTGCTGCTTTTCTCGACTCTGGACCAACTGATCCTCCATTATCTTGCTCTGTCATCTTTCGAAATATTCTATCTCCAACAGATCTATCTATAGATGCTCCAGCAACATCAATGTAATAAGTTCTCAACATTTTCATTACATAATCAAAAATAAAAACGATAATTACACCTATAGCCAATGCTATAAGAGAATCTGTTGCAAAATTAGGTAAAATTTTGTCATAAACAGTCATTATGTAAAAAGCGCTTGCGAGAGCAAATAAATTTATAAAGACACTCCCAATAAAAACTTGCAAATACAAGCCTTTATTGCGGATTATAGGCCCCCAAAACCAATGATTTATGTAATCCTTCATAATTAAAATCCCTGTTTACAATATGGTTATTTGTATAGGAATATCAAGTAGGAATATAAAAAAATTAATTTTCAACATTTAGTGATCTTGAAACTACAAAATCTAACATTGATTGAGAAAGCATCTTTAATTCAAGATTATATTGTATATTATAACTTTCAAGTTGGTTAATTGTCATTTGAATTTGATTTTTTTGGAATAAAACATCTATCAAAGATAGCCCTATAAATTCAGAAGCAGTTAATTGAGATTCCATTAGTAAAGATTGATTAATTAAGTCATTTAATACGACATATTGTTCATTTATTTGTTGTTGTGTAGAGGCAATATTGGCCAATAAACTCAAATTTGTTACTTCATCAACTCTTCTTTGGTAATCAATTTTATATTTTGTTGCACTAACTACTGATCGTTTAGCACTAACTCTTTTTCTATTTGCACCAAAGTCTAGAATTTGCCAACTAGCTTGTAATCCTCCCTTTATATCATATTCATCTACTTCTTGATCACTTCCATCGACATCATAATAGGTTCCAGTAATTTGAAGAGCGACGCTTGGTAAACGAGCTCCTCTTGATTTTAATAGATCTGCTTCTGCTGCAGCTAAGTCATATTTTAGTGACTCCATATCATAACTATCTTTATTATTAACAAAACTTAGAAATTCATAATCAGAATAACTTACATTAGAACCATCTGGTTTCTCTTCAAATGGAAATAAACGTATATAGTTAGCCTCGTGATAAAGTAAATTTTGTTCAGCTTGGTTGTATAGTAATTGTATTTCACTATATTTGACTCTAACTTGTGAAAATATACTTAAATTTGTGAGACCAGCATTATATCTTTTTTTCTCAAGCTCTAGAATTTCCTTAGCTCGAAGTAGCGCTTTTTGTAATTCTTTTTTTTGATATAAACTTGAATTATATAATACATAAGCAATTACAGACTCAATAATAGTTTTACTAAAGTTTTTATTGGCTTCTATGGCATAACTAGAAACTCTAGCTTTATTTTTATTAATTTCTGATTGAATAGTAAATCCAGTAAAAACTGGTTGTATCATTTGTAATCTAAAATCTAATCCTTCATCCTCAATTTTACGTAAAGAATTTCTATCATCAATCTTCCTATCAATCGTCAAGGCATTTACTATAGAAGCATTAAAGACAGGTAAACGCGCTCTCTTTGATGCACTTAATTCAGCTTCTGCGGCTTCAATACTTACTCTTGATGAAACTACAAAAGGTTCATTAGAAGCTGCTTCAATGGCTATTGAAAATATTTCATCAAGAGGTTTAGATTCAATTGAATTTGATAAAATAATTAAAAATAAAGCAAAGAGTATAGAAATATTATTAGTTACTTTTTTCATCTACATCGGCTAAAGAAGCTTTGTCTTTAGCTTTTCCTTTAGCTTTGCTTTTAGCGCCATCATCAGTACTATCGTTACTTTCATTAGATTTAGCTTCTAATTGTGTGTTAAGTTCTTTTACACCATCAACAATACCGTTAACAAACTGATTAATGTTGCTAGCTGGTAAAAAAATATTATCAAAAGATGTATTACCAGCAGCATCAGTTCGAGCTACCTGTATTCTTAAAACATTATTTGATAAAGTCATCCCAGTAATACCATCAATAAACATAGTTATTCTCCCTTTTCTCTTAATACTTATATGGGTGTTTGATTTGAATTTTCAAGTTAATAAATAAAAAAAAGGGGACTGTGAAGTCCCCTTAATTTTCTTTAATTCTAACTTATAATTAAGTTACTAGCTCAATATCGTTAGTAGCTAATGTTCCAGTAAGCATTTCTGTTACACCAGCAAGTTTTATTAGATTTACAATTTCAGGAGCTTCGTAAGCAGTATCACTTCCGTTACCGCCTGCGCCTTCGAATAGTACACCAATGTAACCATCAGTACCATCTGAGTATGCAACGAAGAGACCATCATAGTCGTCATCAATACCAGCATTAACAACTGCTGCTCTTGCTGCTCCAGCAGTTAAAGCTGTTGCAAGTGTTGCATTAGTATAAGATGCTCCACCAACTACTAGAAGTTCTGTAGTATCAGCAATTGTTATACCACCAGCATCATCAAACTGAACAACAAGACCACCAGTAGACATGTCTGTAGCAGCTATAGATAGTTTAATTGTTGCACCAGATTTAATGTTACCTGCGGTTTCAATTTCACTGTTATCTAAAGTAATTTTATCAGTACCAGTTGTAAAGTTATAAACTGTATCTGCAGTCATAACAGCACTTTGGTCATCTTTATAGTTATAAGTATCAGTACCTAAACCAAAGTAGATAGCATCAGCAGCAAGTGTACCAGTTATTTCGTATGTACCAGTAGTAGAACTACCTGAAGTAACATTAGCACCAAAACCACCTGTATAATCAGCTAGAGTGATTTTTTCAAAGCCTGTTACAGTACCAGATGTAGCAGCACCATCAAAACTTACGATTTGGTCTTCAGTAGATGAAAGATCTACAGTGATACCAGAGATAGTTGCATAGTAATTAACATCAAGAGTATCTGAACCTGTTCTACCGCTAATTGTATCGCCACCTTTTTCCATTTGGATAGTATCTGCACCAAGTGAACCAATGATTTCCATTGAAACAGCACCTCTATCAGCAATTGTTAATGTACCAGCATAACCAGTAGCATCAATTTTCGTAGTCAGCGCTGAAGTTGTTGTAAGTGTAAGCGTTGCAGCTGAAGAAGCAGTTGCAAGATAACCATTAATATTAATTGTGGTTGCGCTACCTGTTGTAGGAGTAACTGCAGTTGTTGTTACTGCATGAGCTTCAGCAGCATTCAACAATGTTATATTCAGTACCTCTGTACCAGCAGAAGTGATAGTTGTTGCACCAGCAGCTTGATCTGTATCTTGTAAGAATAAATTCAATGTATCAGAAGTACCAGTAGCAGATTGATGATTAACT
>MDSW01021452.1_pt1 | contig 10350 bp, 8 predicted proteins | sample 811171 | NCBI WGS metagenome assembly MDSW01 (sample SAMN05326641, study PRJNA326480) | marine metagenome | isolation source: seawater | place: Atlantic Ocean: North West | collected 2012 | reverse complement strand
CAAAGGCAGCCATGAGACGTAACAATCTCCAGGTGTGAATCGAATGACTTCTTCGATACAATCCAATTCAAAGGTGAAGTTGTCATAGGTCAATTCGACCCCCTTCGGGTTACCTGTGGTTCCCGAGGTGTGGATTAGCGCACAGGTGTCGTGCGGATCAACACCATTCATTCGCTCTCTGATGACCGACTCATCAACTCCCTCGCCAGCCGCCAAGAAATCTGCCCAAGTCATGGCGCGATCAGAACTCATACTTCCGGAATCATCGAGGACAACTGCATTCTGAATCAATGGAAGGTTGCCCATGATTTTGTCCATACGAGTATTAGGCATCTTTGCAGAATCCCCTCCACTCTGAGGATTGGTCCCCACGAAAACAAACTTCGATTCGGAGTTTCCAACTACCCACTCAACTTCTTCGGGTGAGCATGTGTGATACACACCAACTGCGACACCGTTCAACATCTGAGATGCCGCATACAGCAAGAACCATTCTGGGCGATTGTAAGAGTAGATGCTGAGTTTGTCATGTTTCTCATATCCCATCGCGTGTAATGACTTGGCAATTGCGAGCGTCTTGTCTAGAACTTCAGACCAGGTGTCTGTGTTCCACTGCCACGCTTCACCTCTGACCGGTTCGCCTTTTCGGGTGGACATTGCCGGTTGGTCACCATATTTTTCTGCATTTTCAAACAGGTATTGGGGGGTTATCATGCAGTCGCCTAGGCCCAAGGCCTCACTTAACGTTCTCCCCTGCGGAATGAGCCATTAAATACCCAGTTTTTCCTTGAATGCGGCTCGCCAATCAGCACCCCCGTTGCGGTTGGCAAAGGGGGATGCGGGGCTAGGGTGTGGCACCCAATCGACCTCAATTTCATCAAACAATGCCGCGGCCTGTTTTTGTGCATAACGGCCTACACCGATGACTCGCTGGATGCCCATCGCAGAAACCACCGTTTGGAGATGCTCATCACACAGTCTCTTCAATTCACTTGCAGCACGACCAGTCAACTTGTCTGGTGTGATGTTTTGTCCGGCCTCATTGAACATCCATAGAGGACAATGATTGACGATGTAGAGAACTTGACTCACAGCTTCGGGTGTGACAAAATAATCGGCCAATGAACTCCAAATACGTCGCCCACTGACTTCAGGTTTTGGACAATCTAGACCATAGACGGTTCGTTTTGGATGAATGCGAGGTGGCTGGTGGACCTTGTGGCCCGTAATCGACAAAAAATCACGTACTTGCTCTGGACAACCAAAGGGGACACCAGTATTGCCCATGCCGTGACCTGGATTCATGCCAACGAGCAACGTCTTCGCACCATTCCCAGAAAAACGTTCAATCCATTCCTTGTGGGGTTCCCAAGCATAATCCAGTGGGTTGTAGATCCAATCAATTTGCTTACAATCCTTGAGCAATCTATCGCTCAACTGGTTGGTGGAATCACGCAGAATTTCTGCCGCTTCAAGAATTGCTTCCATATTCTCACGCCTTTCCTTTCCGACGAAGATAATCAGAGTAATTTCCTGGATGTACCACAATCGTTCCATCTCCGGGCAATTCCCAAATTGTGTCACACACTTGATCGAGGAACCAGCGGTCGTGACTCACGGTCATAATACAACCATCGTAGTTCTGAAGGGTTTCTTCCAAGGCCTCTTTGGCATCAGTATCCAAATGATTGGTTGGCTCATCCAATAGCAACATGTTGTTTTCTTCAAGCAGTAATTTGAGCATCGCAATCCGAGCACGCTCGCCCCCACTCAATTTCTTAAGGGGTGTTGAGACCATCTCTTTGGTAAATTGGAATTGGCCTAGCATTGCCCGAATATCACCATAGTCCATTCTAGGTTTAAGTTTCTGGACTTGTTCGACCGGAGTCAAATCAAAGTCAAGCGTTCGATGATCTTGATGGAAGTAGCCGATTTCAACACCAGGGCGCACGTCGATAATCCCATCATCCAAAGAAATTTCTTTGTTGATGATTCTGAGTAACGTGGTTTTCCCAGCACCATTTGCTCCGACAATGCCAATCTTTTGTCCACGACGAACGCCGATCTCGACCTTATTCAAAATGGGTCGATTCAGCCCCTCAAACTTGAGTGTGGCTTGCTTAAAATCCAATACATCAAGACTTGATTTTTCAGTAGATTGCAAATTAAATCTCAATCCACGTCGCTCCTTCGGTTTGAGTCTCTTTAACCATTTGAGCTCACGTTGTGACCGCGACAACATCTGGTGTTTCTGCGAGATGGACTTGTCATATTTATTGGCACGTTTCATTGACTGCAAGGCCCCAGTCAGTCGTTTGATTTCCTTTTCACACTTATTGATACGATCATCAAGTGTCTGCAAAAACAATTCCTTTTGCTGTAAATATGCGGTGTAATTCCCTACGTATCCACGAGTGTGTCCATCATGGATTTCGAGAATATGTGTGCAAATTCTATCCAAGAAATACCGGTCGTGACTCACAATCAGTTGTGCACCTTGGAATTTTTCTAGAAATTGTTCCAACCATTGTAGAGTTGGCAAATCGAGATGATTAGTCGGTTCGTCAAGGAAGAAAACGTCAATTTCTCCCAAGCCAACCAACTGTCTTGCCAATGCGACTTTCGCCCGTTCTCCACCACTTAATTTTGCTAGAGGCATGTCTAACGGATGATGCCCCAAGTCGAGTGCATCTAGAATGTTCTTCGCATGGCCAGCAACATCAGTTCCACCGGAGCGAGCAGAAAGGGCTTGCAATTCTGAATATCGGTCCAGCACAGGTTGCCAATCGCCTTCGTAAAACGAGGGGTCAGCCATCTGATTTTCAATCGAAGCGATTTCTTCTTCCAATTCCTTGAATTGATGTCCACGCCGATTCAATTCTTCTTCCAGTGTCGCACTTTCATCTATGTCTCGAACCTGAGTGAGATAGGCAATTCGTATTCCTGGCGCAAACGTGATGTCACCAACATCTTGTTTCTGGTCGGAGATTGTACGCAGTAGTGTGGTTTTTCCAGCTCCATTGTGTCCGACCACCCCGATCCGATCACCTTCATCTATCCGTAAATTGATTCCATCGAGCACATTTACGGCTCCAAAAGCCCGGTGGACCCCCTCTAGTCGAATCAATTCCCGAACCAAGCTTACACCTCCAATATTTGTTCAGCCAATGCAAATAGTTCGATACCGGCTGCATCGAACCAAGATTGCACAGTGTCGAATCGTCGCTCTTTTCGAGCTTCTTTGACACGGGCGGAAATCAAGTTCCAAGCTGATTTTTCACCGATTCCAGGGATTGCAACCAGTTGTTTTTGGTTGATTGTATGCATATTCAATTTTGCTTCAACACCCGTGATTGAACGTGTACCATGTCCAGTGACAATGATGTCGCTTTGTGTTTCCAGTGGAATGTGGTAAGGTACACCGATGAGAATGGGATATGCACCGATTTGGCGACCGAATGTGATTCCTGACTTGCCATATATCCCAGGGTCTCGATGTGCTGGATTCAGATGATTTGGCAATCTAATTCTCCCATCATGTGTCTCCCAAGTCACATCGCATAGTTTCTGTCCAAGTGGAAACAATTCCTTCAGTAGCGGGCCATCGATTTCGTCCCTTGTCCAAGTTTTGAAATCTGCAAATGATTCACTTGGGATTTCTTGGAAACCTTCACCCTCAACCTGTCGGATGTTAATTCGCCTCAACCACAATCCTTCATCCCGAATCGATTGTAGTAAATTTTTGTTCATTTGATACGAGGCTTCAGTTTCACCGTTTAATCCAGCGATGAAATTCAAACCCGGAAGCAATTTCGGTAATCCACGTTCGCCACGTTCACGGCCGTATTGGTTGACATGTCTAATGGCTATTTTCAACTGCTCAGAATTACAATTCAACCAATTGGCTTCATGCACGGTGGGATCTGCTGATTCCAATCCAAACGAGAGTACAGAACCATCTGATAGCGTTTCAATCATTGTCTTGGTAATCTCAGTCGCCGGCTCGATATTCTCAGCAATAATTGACGGATTACCGTTGTCTACATGTAAGGTTTCCAATCTCTCATCTTCTCTTAATCCATGCAGCAATTGAGCGAGAGGTTCGGGATTGGGAACTGGATATTCCAATTCGACAACGCCGTCAGCCATGTATGTGTAAACATCGGTCATACCACCCAACCGAACATGCTTGACGCCCTTGTCCAGTGCACGCGTAACTTCGGTGATCACATCGCGAGGTGTACGCCAAATTGGAACTCCTTTCTTTGGCTCAATACAGAACTTACAACCACGTTTGTAACGAACACATCCTTGGTAGACTTCGACTTCATAAGTCAGCGGACCATTCAAATCAGGATGTTCTGTTACCGCTTTGGAGATGGCTCCAGCTTGCGCCCAGGCAGTCCACTCAACATCGGTACGACGCTTATGTTTCATCTCTCCTGTCGAAAGGAACCATGACAGTGTTGCATCTGTGTCTTGCACACACAGAAACAAATCCTTTCTCAGTGGTTTCCAGCCTTGTTGTTTCCATCCACGAATCGCCCAACCACCTGCGAAAAATGGAACGTTATGAGGCAACGTCTTCACCAATTCGTCTGTTTCACGCAAACTGATGGGGGTCCCCCTCAGGTATTTTCCAGGAACAACTGCACCTGCGAGAAGGATGATTCCATCTAATGCCCCTAAGTCCGGTCGTTGCCCCAATCTCCACTGGTCTATGGTGATGTAATCATAATCTACACTACGCTTCTCAAGCATTCCACAAATGTAGCGGATATGGAAGCCAACGTAAGGTGGCACACCGAACGCGGCCGGCTCATCCTCGTATCCATCGATGACCAACCAGGCCAGGAAATCACCTCAGCGGCGATCTCTACGCCCTCTACCTCGATTGTTCTGACGATTGCCGCCTTTCGGTTTCGACTCTTGGATGGTGAGTTTGCGGCCATCCATCTTTGTTCCTTTGAGCGCTTCAATCGCAGCCTCACCCTTCTTGTATGACTTGAAGGTGACAAAGGCGAACCCTTTGCTCTTGCCTGTTTCTTTGTCCTTGGCAAGGTGTACATCCTTCAATTCACCATGTGGTGAAAAGAGTTCAGTGATTTGATCTTCAGTCGCAGAATAAGGGATGCCACCGATGAAGAGTTTCATCCCATCTGTTTCCCTTGCAGCTGCACGTGCCTTGTTCAGGACTTCGCGTTCAGCAGCCAACTCTTCCTTTGTTGCCTCACCGTTGTCGACCTTTTCCTTACATGCCGAACATCGTGCAGGGACTCCAGGTGTGGGCTTGAACGGTAATTTGGTATCCACGCCACACATTGTGCACTTTGCATCATGCATTTCACGCCGAGGCCTTTGCCCTCCGCCGCCACCACGCCTACCACTTCCTTGATGGACTGAACCCAAGAACTTCTCGACATCCTTGGGAGTTGGGTGAACAGTACCTCGCCGATGGTCGGATAGTGGGGATAAGTAAGGGCGCTCACCATCCTTTGAGATGAATTCCATCGAAGCATTCGACCATCGTTCTCCGTCACGGTTGAGGGTTGAAATGGTACTGTCAGATGGGATTTCATATCCGTGACCGAATCCATTGGACAATGCCCTAAATCCAACGTAATCGCATCGATTGCAAATGACGTTAACGTCTGGAACTTCTGAGGACGTGACCAATGCCTCTCCACAGGCAGGGCACATCGCTTGAATGATACCGAGGTCGTCATGAGAACGACATTCTGCACGTAGCATTGGTTCAAGTTGCTCGATTTTCGCTCGAATCAAATCCCGCTTTCGCATGGCATCACCGGGACTCGGCATGAATTTGTCAACAATCTTGGCGACAAAAATGTCTGCAAACAAGTGGGTTGCAGGCAAGGTGCGAACTGGTTTTCCTTCAACATGCAGAATTCTGATTTCCGCGGTTTTGGCATTGATTCGGTTGACTTCACCAATGACGATATCACCCATCTCAATCTCTCGAATCGGATCGGTTTTCTGGTCCACAAACAAAACGCCATCCGCTCGACTGAGGGTACCCACCACCGTAGCCACCGCTCCATTGCCGGCCTGAATCACACCACGGCCTAGACTATCATCATCATTTACATCAACAGTCGCACCGGGTACGACAAAAGATCCCACACTTGCGGGAGAGGTCATTTCGCTTCACGCTCCTTACGCCAATCCGGTCCCCAAGGGGGACCGCTTCGAACAACCCCGCGACCGATGTCACCCATTTGAAGCCGCCGCATGATTCAGCGGCGTTCAAATCTCCAAACTGAGACTTCTGTCAGCTCCTTTTTTGATTGATGATGTGTGTATTTAGCGGGGAGGCGAAAAGCCCCACTGAGGACAACTTCACCATTCCAATTCAGTGATTCACCCAATGGAATCAGATGTGTTGAGTGCGTAGAATGTAGCGCATAAACCACTGTTGCACTTGAGTTGAATGCGGCCTCCAAAAAAGGTCGGTCTGCCTTTGGTGTCTGCGCCCCCCATGGGGGGTTCATGATAATCAGATCGACATTATCTCTAGTCCAATCTTGAACATCTCCGATTAACCATTCCACTCCATCGTATTCATGTTTGCATTTGGGGTCGATTTCAACTAACAACGTCGAAGCAGAGCCGACCAAATGACATCCGATGCCGAGGATTCCGTTTCCTGCCCCTAAATCCACAACCCGAGTCGATTTATTCAGATCACCGCGTTCGATGATTTCAGCAATCCATCGCGCCGCAAAATCACCTTCCGTAGCGTATTGCTCAAGGTCCACATCATGCTGTGGATGAGGGGGTAATTTTGACAACTCCATCGCTAGATGACGCAGTCGCATGAATCAATGGAATCGACTCTAGTCCATCAAGGCTGGCCGTTGAATCCCTGTTGCCTAGCCAATTCGATGGCCTTCAAAGTTGCCAGATTGGCCTGCTGTGTTTGTGAGACCTGACCTGATTTTGCAGCCTTGATGTTGGCAGCTTCATCTCGCAATTGTTGCATCAGCGCCGCGCCGGGTAAACGCTCACCACAAAAGCGGCAAAATTTCTGTGCATCATCTTGTTGTTGCGCGCAAGAGGTGCAGAAGACCATGGGAACAAACCTCCGTAGCAACGGCCCCCTATGAAGGTGGCTCTGTATTCGGTTCAGGAATCATCGGAGAGTCGGACAAACATACCCCACACATCAACGCCAGCAGCGGATGCACGTTCACTGACTTCAACAAATTGTGGATGCTCCATGATGTCGCCCATTTCTTGCCCTCCAGCAACGAGCAATGAAATGACTTGACGCAGCTCAGCTTCAAGTGGCGACTCTTCTTTTTGTTCGACCATTGGTGGGATATCATCTTCGTCAAGTGGGATAGGTTCGGGGGCCTCTTCAATCTCATTATTTTGGACATCATTAGGTTTGATATCTTCCTGTATTTCTTCAGGCTCAGTTGTCGGAATTTCAGTGGTCATCGAAGCGACAATCGCATCCATGTCTGAATCTGAAAATGAATCCAAAATTGGACCTGGATGGGTGACAAACGCCTTTCGGGTAATTGATGCAGGTGACTCACAAAGTGGAATTTCATTTGGGGGTGACATTGCAGGGTGGTGGAAGCAGGTCCAATTCTCAGAATCAAATGATGCACCTTTTGCTGCCACAATTTCAACTTCTCCCCTGCTCCAGCCCTGCCCGATTAAGGGTTGCATCCATCGACCTAAATCCGCCATAGCGACATCGACAAACTGGAAGGATGCGACAGAATGGTCAATCCCTCTACTTTCCATCTCGATTCGTTCCTCACGCGGGCGATAAAAGACAGATACTGCAGATTCTTCGAGAGCAACCGTCCGACCGTGATTACGCAGTGCATGCCGATCGGCCCTTGCACCGAACAACATGATTCGGGTTCGCTCACCATAGTTTTCCCAACCTGTGGTTAGTGCATCCAGTGATCCAGATTCGACAATCTCAACCTCGCCCATGCTTCCGTCTCAGTGCATCGGGCACTTGAGGATGGTCCTCATTCGTCCAGCAGACCCTCGGCGACAGCCAGCTCCGCCAGCAACACTGTTCCGCCCGCCGCACCCCGAATAGTATTCTCAGACCAAGCGTTGAATGTAATCATGTTTCCAGTTACATGTACATTGCTAACTCGAATAGTCATTCCCGATTTCAGATTAGTCGCAGGATTTGGTAGAGAATCCGGTATCAAATCGTCTACGAAGATGAAGGGGAATTCAGGAGCTGAAGGTAGGTCCAATGCCTGTGCTCGTGATCGATAATTCTGCATCCATTCAATCACTTCTGCTTGTTCTTTCTCAAAGTGTAATGTCGCAGACACATTCACGATGTGACCATATTCACGATTGACACGTTTGACAGAAATCTCCACTGGTAGATTGGCCGGTCTCACACCATCAGTCTGGGCTCTACCCAACAAACTCAGGCATTCCTCATGCATCTTTTCGGCTTCCCCTGGTATCTCAATGGGGTATTCGCCAGTCTCTCGATATGCTGAAAGTAATTCGATTCCACCACCTGAGAGCGATTGTTCGGTAGAAATGCTCACTCCGTCTAAACCAATGAAATCCCATAGCGGTTTGAGCGGTAGTGCAGCCGGTACAATCGTGCAATTGGTGCCACAAGCGATGAATCCGGATTTACTACGATTGCGAAGAGAAAGAAGATGATGTGGGTTGAGATCGGCAATCACCAATGGGACATCAGCATCCATTCTGTGTGTACTTGCATTGCTGAACAGATAGCATCCTAAAGCAGCAAGTGGTTTCTCCACTTCTTGAGCAACATCCGAGGGCAATGCGCTGAAAACGACTTCAAAATCATCGACATCGGAGAGCACAGATTCTAGACTTCGAACCATGAGTTCGGGCAAATTCGGTCGAGTCTCCGGTAGGTGCCATGTCAATTCCGCGAGCGTCTTACCTGTAGTTCGGGGTGAGCCATAGACGGCCACGAGTTCAAACCATGGATGATGGGCTAGACGTTGTTGGAAACGCTGTGCGACGAGCCCGCTGGCACCAAGCAAAGCCACTTTGCGCACGCGCATATACATCCGTGCGTGGTCTACTTCTTCATTGGAACGGAAGTGATGATTAAAATAGGGTGGAAACATTCACCACATGGGGAGAAACATGTCCAACCAAATTACCTGTCCAAAATGCAATCAAGTTTTCGAAATGGATGCTGCTGGTTATGCGTCAATTGCCAACCAAGTTCGTAGTTCTGAGTTTGAAGCTGAAGTACACAAGCGACTAGAAGAGAGAGAAAAGCTCCATGAATTGGCAATTGAACTTGCAAAATCCGAAGTGATAGAAGAGAAAGATAAGGAGTTTGCCAATAAGGATCAGCAAATCCAGAGATTGAAATCTGAACTCAATGCAACGAAAGAGAGCAAAGAAATGGAGCTCCAACTCGCCTTGTCCCAAGCTAAATCTCCTCTGCAAGAGGAAATTAACGCGCTTAAAGGTAAGATGGGGCAAGCCGACATGGAGCGCCAGCTACTGGAAAAAACGCTCAGCGAGAAACATCAAGGGGAACTGGCGGTGAAGGACCAAATCATTCAGATGAAGGACGAAGAAATTGAACTTCGCAAGGAGATGAAGATTAAACTTAGCACGAAGATGCTCGGTGAAACCCTTGAACAACACTGCGAATTGGAATTCAACAAACTCCGCCCAACCGCTTTCCCGAATGCGTATTTTGAGAAAGACAATGACGCTTCCGAAGGCACGAAAGGTGACTACATATTCAAGGAAGCAGACACCAATAACGTGGAATTCATCTCCATCATGTTTGAAATGAAAAATGAGAGTGAAACAACGAAAACCAAAAAGAAAAATGAGGATTTCCTTGAAAAACTTGACAAAGACCGACGCACAAAGGGCTGCGAATATGCTGTTCTGGTATCCATGCTCGAACCTGAAAACGAATTGTACAACGGTATCGTGGACATGTCTCATCGGTACGAGAAAATGTATGTCGTTCGACCACAGTTCTTCATCCCGATAATCACACTCCTTCGAAACGCTGCTCGTAAATCTTTGGCGGTACGTAACGAACTGGCGCTGATAAAATCTCAAAACATCGAGATTGAACATTTTGAAGAGGCAGTGATCGATTTCCAAAAGAAGTTCAGCCGCAACTACGACCTGGCCAGTAAGCAGTTCATGGAAGCCATCAAGCGAATAGACAAGTCCATCGAGGAATTACAGAAGACAAAGGAGCAATTGCTCAAATCTGAGAATAATTATCGGTTGGCAAATGACAAGGCACAAGACCTTTCAGTCAAGAAACTCACAAAAAATAATCCTACCATGAAGGCCAAGTTTGATGCT
>MDSW01194717.1_pt1 | contig 10351 bp, 11 predicted proteins | sample 811171 | NCBI WGS metagenome assembly MDSW01 (sample SAMN05326641, study PRJNA326480) | marine metagenome | isolation source: seawater | place: Atlantic Ocean: North West | collected 2012 | reverse complement strand
GGTAGTCTTCGTCTGAAGAGCCAACACCACCCCCCGGGAGGTGCGCCATCTGGCAGAGCTGGTCCCAGGTGAGGCGGAACATGGTGTCGCGGGACTGGTCGTAGAACTCGTAGGTCCGGGAGGAGTTCTGCGGGGTCCACGGGATGCGGTAGTACTCGGCCACACGGACGCGGCGGCGGAGGAGGTCCCGAGGGGTGGTGCCCGTGTCCATGGAGAACTTGCGGGAGTGGATGATGGAGAGACCGCGGTAGGTAGAGAGCTCCGGGCCCTGGGCGAGGCGTTTCTGGCCGTCGATACCGTTGGTGAGGTAGTTGGTTTTTTCTGGGAGCATGGTCAGTTGGGCGGTGAGGGCCCCGTTACAGAGGAGGAAAGTAGGCGGCTGGGAGCCCCAGGTCTGGAGGTGGTTCTTGGCGTCCTCGATGAGGATGTCTGTATGAAATATGTTAGTAAACGTGTTTGCTAAAGAGATATATGCTAGAGTATAGAAACGGGAACTTACCAAGAGCGTTGGGCACCTTCTGCATGATGCCGAAGAGGTCGACGTACTGGCGGCAGACCTGCGCGGTGGTGCGCTGCTGGTCGTAGTACTTTTCGTTCTGAACAACGTATGAATGTTAGTAAGTGTTTGAGAGTGTTGGTGGGTGACTTGTTACGTGCATGAATAAAGACTTACCATCTGCTTCTGGTACGACGGGGCCTGGAGGAGGGCGACATGAACGTCTAGGTCGTTCGTCATCTGAATACTCCCGACAAGCCTGATGTTTGCAAATGTTAGTTGTATACAATTACGTTTTAAACAAAGCATAAGGTAAGAAAACTTACTGGGTCAGCTGGTTCTTGAAGTTTTCACGTCCTGCCGCCGAGGCCATGAAGTTATGCTCCATCGCAATAGCCAAACTGTTTTTGTGTGAGTTAGTTTTGGTACATATGCATTATTACAGAGACAGCATGTATACACTCAACTTACCCCTGGCGAACCGTATATCCCGCAAAGCTTTTTTTTGATTGCGGGAGAACACGAGCCGCGGACTCGTAGGGGACGCGCGAAGAGATGCCTTCGTCGAAACTGAATGTTTACACCAATGTCAGTTTGTATACGGTCATGTCAGTGAGTATATTTTTCACGTGACGGACACTTACCTGTAAACATTCCATTTCAGCTTCTGGTCAGGGTTCTCGAGGTACACGTAAGGGAGAATATTACGGGTAAACGGACTGTTGGTACTGTCGGTAATAAGTCCGTCAACTCTGTCAGTAAGGTACTGATTAGAGCCCTTAAGAGCATCGGGGAGGTGCCAGCGCTGGTGGCGCTTATGGCGTTGGGAGTCTTCTTTGATGTCACGAGCAGCGGGCCCGAAGATGTTTTCGTACTGCTGCATGGTAGTTTCATTGGAATTTTCACCACTGTATGTGTTGCCCCCAGAGGGACCCGGGTCACCGGATTGGAGGTACATGGGATGCGAAATGGAACGATTAGCATGAGGTTGACCTTCACCGAGACCGGACATTGGTGGGTATATTTCATGTTCATATATATTCGGTTTGCCAATACTTTATGATGTTCTTCAAATTACACGTGATGATGAGAACATAAATTTAAATGGTTTTGAGACGGGTTATTGCGGCAACTTTGGTGTGGAATCTGGTAAAGTAAAAGGCTTTGTGGTATGGTCAAGAATCCACTGCAGTTGATGTTTATCCGAGGACATTTCGGTCACCAGTTTGTGGAATTTATCGAACCGGGAGTCCTCGCTCATGACGGCGTTGTAAAGAACGTCGACGGCGGCATCAACCTCCTGCTGAATGTCGTTGCGCTGAACCTTTGCGGAGTAGGCCCCACTGCGGTTGCAAACAATCTGCTTTTGCAGCTTCTTCCCCGCAATATGGGCGATCATGGGCCCGGTGTGCTTGTTGCGGAACCAGAGCCGGATGTAGGCCGTGTGCGCGTCCGTGTAGATCCTGGAGGAGTTTTCGGCGTCGGTGTTGGTGGCGATGATACGTTCGATGCGGTCGTACAGCGCCCCCGGACGAATTTCAATGGGGTATATTTCGTTGAGGATGTCGTTGACTTCGTACAAAGCCTCCTCCATGCACGTCATGATACGTTGTGAGATATCCCATCCGTGGCTCGATCGCTTGCGGTACTCGCTCTCCCACGACTCGGCAAAATTGAAGATCCACTGCGCAACGACCTCGTGACTGTCGGTTTCCAGCAGGAGCTCCTTCCGCGCCTCGAGGTGGTTGTTGAGCTGGGTTTTCAGCATGTAGCGCATGTCGCCGTAGTCGAGAAGTTTTGCCGCCGCGGTGTCCGTGTCGTTGCACTTGGTCCATATCTCACTGACAATGTTGCCGTGGCGGTCCCGGGTGTCCATGCCAGCAAAGCCCGCAATCGAGAGCGCAATGTTCATGTCAAGTTCCCGCATTTTTTTCATTTCTTCGTCCATGGGGTCTACAGGAGCTGCGTCTGTCATTCCTGCGCCACTCGTTGTCGGCGTTTATATGAAAAATACAACACGTCCTCAAATTGTATAAGACTGCTTTTACGGTCTGGTGAATGGATGGCATTAAGAACACGGTGTGCATGGTGCTAAACCTGCCGCAGGGCGGGGGTAAACTATTGACCCGCGACGACTACACGCTTGTTCTCATGGACTATGACTACCTCCCCCACGCCGCAATTCAGCACATTGTCGATCAGCATCCGCACCTGACCGTGGAGACGCATCAGTGTGATTCCAGCAGCAGCGGTTACGTTGTTATCTTCACGAACCACGTGGCTACGAGTGTGTTCAAAACAAGTGTGTTTATGCAGATTTGCCTGACGCTGGTTTTTGTCTTGGTGGTTTACACGCTCCCGAGGTTTGATTGTTGGAGACTGGCATTGTGAAAACGTGGTGTGCATATGTCATGTGATTGATATTTATGACGATCTTCTTCTGGTAGAAGATGGCTCCGGATATACATCATTTTCTGGACTTCAGTTCCCGTGATCGAGGACCAAGAGAGCATAATAACCCGACTGTAGGATTTATGCAAAACAAGAATGCATCAAAAAGTTTACTATTTACACTTTTTTATTTCTTTCTATCTATATTTCTGTTTTTTCATACTTATTATGGACAGGCAGTAATATTTGACCGAACTTTCCGGTCAATGCACGTGGTGCCCAAAAGCATGACAAATCACGCTCCAGGATACTGGACGTTCGATTGGTTGACGCATCCCTTCCGATCTGTTGATGGCATGACCGGAGAGGCGTCGGTGGAAAATACAAACGTTGTTCCTGCACTTTGTATGCATGAAATTGACGAGTGTTTCAAATGGAATTCTGCAGATACGTTTCCTACTGTAGATGCAGCATGTCAGGCCAGCAGCCACAATCAGAAGAAGGGTAAATTTTCATGTGCAATGACGCGTAACCAGACCAGGTATGCTGCTGGACTTTACAACTCCCACTGCGCTACTCTTTCAACCAAGTTTGAGAAGGTTGCGTGTCAGATGCAGCGAACCGCTGATGTTGACCTTGTTGTCAATGATGACAAGTCTTTCAGCATGTCGTCTGGTCATTCGCGGGCTGTGTTGATGTTCTATGTCAGCGTCATCTTGTTCGTGGTGAACATCTTCAACTTTTTTGAGTCGGGGTATTGGATGAAACCGAGTGGGAACTTTGAGTACACTGAGTCCAAAGACGTTCAAGACCTAAAGAAATACTTCGCGATTGTCGTTTTTGTTATTCTTATTTTTCACCGCACCTTTTATGCAACGGAGGCTCAGAGGATGGGTATTCAGGCTCCCGTGCCCAACGGAACATTCTTCTATGGTTTGCTTGCGTATGCAGCAGTTACTTGGTTCCTCTGCTATCACGAGGTGGATGAATCTTCTGACGGTACGTCTGTCGCCAGTGCTGAAGTTACGCCGCTTGCACCAGGCGAAACTGCAAAGAGCATGGAGCTCAATCTTGCCGGATTTGAAAGTAATAATAAGTTGAAGATGAACGCTTTCCTACAGCCTGGGGCTGTTCCCAATCTGGAGCGTCCAACTGACGGTGACGCGGATTTGACTCTGAAGAACGTTGAACTTAGGCACTACGGCAAAAGACCATCCAATAGTGTCTGGGCTATGGTAAACTTGTGGGTCTGGCCGTTGATCATTCTTTCCGCGTTTATTACCAAGTCCAATTATCAGCTGGACATTGAACTGACCGTTGTTCTGGTTGGCTTCTTCTTTGTCGGATTGATTGAGCTTTTCACTAAGCGTCTTTTGGAAGTGAAATACTTGTTCACCTCTGTTCAGGAAAGCAGTGATTCACTTCCAGTGAACTCCAGTGGTAAGAAAAAGAAGGACGCCTCTCTGCAATATGGAGTTTCACTTGTTGTGTTTGTGTCAATGATTGTTCAAATCACAACCATCGCAGTGTTGTTTTGGACTGCGAACTGGAGCTATTCATTTTTTTGGCAATCGTCATACAAAGATTCAGGGGTCTTCACGATTGGTGATCCTGAAAAGTCGAATCGGGTTACCTACATTCAAACAGTAAAAACTACATACGTGGTGTATTTTTTCCTGGTTCAGCTGTATAAAATTGCGTCAACTTCAGGGATTTATTTCCTGGTCAATGGAGAGTTGAAAAAAACATGGTACCTTAACATGGACGGTTTCTTGTTTTTCCTATTGAATTTGGGTATGGTGGCGGTTTTTGTGACTTACATAGTCCAGGCAGACGGAATCTTGTATGAGAAAGAAATTGGGTACTATGACGTTGGCGTGTATTTGAAAGCGGTAGCAAGCGACATCAGTTAAAATGTATATTATTTTTGAGGCTCGTGAATGAAGATTAGTAATGTGAGAGAAATAAGTGTGGTAGCCATGAAATAAATAAAAGTGGTGTTGATTTCATACTGTATGAAGAAGTAGGACATGATCCCCGGTGTCAACGCAAGAATCACCCCCCTGAGCATCGCAAGCCCTATTTTTGTCAACCCCGGGCCGGTATGAGGCAAAGGTTCGGACGGTGACATATACGCATTCCCACTGGCATCCATATATACAACGATGGCTTCGTTGTCTTTTAATGCCTGACATGTTTGAGATGGACATTGAGAAACTGAAGCAGCTGTCGCTGCGTGCGGAGAAGAGCCAGACGATGCGGCAGGTGCAGGGTGATGAGCATATCAAGCGGGAGCTGCATCGACGGACGCTGCTCAAGTTTGCCATGCTCTGCCGCAAGTTGAACGTAGACCCTCTGCATCCCAAGAGCATCCACGTGGCGCTTCTTTTGTTTAGTAAAATTAAGGATAAGAAGCGTCTTTTGGATGGATTCCTGTCACATCCATGCTGTAAAAATTTGCGGCCAATCCACGTCGATTGGAACGCGCTGAATGACGGCGACGTGGATTTGAACGAAGTGTTCTGTGCAATGTCGGACTGGATGTTGATACTGAACTACCTGGCCCCTGCGATTGATGCGGAATTCGCCGACGCGCTGTCGCGGGAGCCACTAATGGTGAGACTGAGGACGAGTTGGGGTGTTGGGGGTCTGGATACGTTTTACTCTCCCACGACGGAGCGTTTAATGACGGCATTTGCGTACATGTCTCCGCACAAGCTCTCGGCGACAAAGATGCTGGAGCGTCTCCTGGTTGGCGAGGGCGATTCTTGCCGGGATCTCGAGTTTCGGTGTCTGCGGACGACGAACAACTTTATGGACGTGTCGATCGACGAGGAAGAGAGTTTATTTAATATGCTCCAGATCATCCCCTGCATGGCGACGAAGAAGAACTTTTTCACTGACATGAAGGTGGTACTGTCAAAAGAAGAAACCATGACAGCGGCGCAATCGCTTACCCCCCAGCGAACAAGGTTGCAGATGCGGTACGTGACGAAACAATCTACGAGCGATCGACGCAGTGAATACCAGGAGTCATTCGAGACCTGGCTCGGGCAGCAGAAGTTCACGGTGACTATGAGTCGCCATCTACAGCTTCTGCTGTACTTTATCCACGTACAGGTTGACCCAATCCCGAAGCAAGCCTATGCGGAACATTTTACGGACAACATGCTCTCGCGCATGCAAGAGGTGAAGGTGCAGAGCATTGACGCCAGCGCTATCATTTCCGTGATCAAGAGTCTGCGAGTGTACCACCATAACGTGAACGACTTACTGGATTTTCGATCCACGTGTTTACTGGGATTTAATCAGCACGTTCGCAACAACCTGAGTCTTGCGCAGATTCTACAGTTGTATGTGTGTTCGTTTCAGCACAGCAGTATTCTACAGCAATGCTGGAAAAGTATTGTACCGGTGTGGACCCATACCACCGCGAGTGCGGTGCAGAAATTCACGGCGGCGCGAAAGTTTGATTACAAGCCAGTGATTGACTCTGTGGTGCAGTGCCAGGTACAAGATGCACTTTAACAGGGTCTGATTTTTTCAGTTGCATGCATGTGGCTAGCGGCAATAATGCCTTCGCCGACCAACCCGGGGTATATGTTCTGGTGCTGTTCAAATATGGGCTTGTATTTGGCGTTCCAGTATTGTCGCGTCTGAGCTTCAACGGCTTTCGACTTGGTGACGGCGTAAATGTAAGCCATCCTGACGGTGACAGGAAGATGGGTCTGAATGACCTCGATATATTGAATTGCTTGCATGGGTGTGAGCTTCTTTATGTCGTTTCTCATCCGGAGATGAAACGCGTACAAGTTGACTGCGCGACGTCTGTGTTGCTCGCGCGTGCACGGTGTGCATGTCTTGAGGTGTATTGCGTGTGATCGTGCTGAGGTGCAATCGATTGCAATTGTTGGCCATAGCTCTGCGTCTTGTGAAATGTGTTCAAGGTCTTTCCAAAAGCAAGGTCCTATGAAAGGCGCAAGTGCATCAGGGAATGCGGCATAATCTGACATGCTCTTATTTCACGTCTCAAAATATGGTAGTGGTTTATTACATGTCTCAAACTTGGACCATAGGGTCCAAAATGAAAAAAAAATGGTTAAGACTTTGTTTTCAGTGTTTGAGACAAAGTTCAATACACGGGGCGATGGAGGAACAGAGTGGCATGGGCTTGGAATTTGACGCGCCGGACGATATCTTGCCCTTCATTTCAGAGGAGTGGATAATGGAAGACATGTATCATCGCGTGAAGCAACAAAACGATGATCTGCACGCGTACGTGCAGCGGCTGCAAGCATACATCTGTGAAATTGAAACCCGTGAGAGGAACCTGCTGCAGTCGCTTTTGGCTGTACCGCAGCAGGTGTGGGTGACCATCCAGCGTCCGGAAATGCAAGACGCTGTAGGATTTCTGCAACTTCATCGCAATCCCTGTAATCGTGATATAACTTTGACGGTCAAGACCATGGATTATCAGACCAAACCAAACATCACATACACACTTAAAGATAAGTACTTTGCATGGGTCATGCAGAGCTTGTCCGCAAAAGACAATAAGCATGCGTCTGTTCTCTGGATTCGCTTGCAGTGTGGCAGTTCTTTCACGCTGGCGTTCCAGACCGAGACGGATCGCGCAAAGTTTGATTCTATGTTGCGCAGTGTGTAGGAGGTTTTGAGAATAAAGAATCTCAAATTTTAGTGTCTTTCGCAAGTGTTGGCGATACAGCCATGCCAGTAAGCAAGTTGCGTTTGCCTGCGCGCAGAGAATTGGCAGCACATCGTCTCGAAGAAGTGCACGAGTTCATCCACGTGTATGACCGCAGTATGAACACTGTGTACATAGACTTCTCGCCGTATGTGTTGTTATTAAGCCTATGTATGCCTTTCATACCATTGCTCTTGGCAAATTTGATGCAACCAGTGCTATCCGTACCAGAGAAATGCGTCGTCCCCTGACTGTGGTAGTAAGGTACTGTTCGTCCGCGCAATGCGAAGTTGAACTTTGGGTGTGTGGGAGACGTTCACTCGGGGTTCGTGGGATGATATGGATGAGTTGTGAAAGGAGCGCGTAATAAAGGAAAAGTGGTTTGCACTGGTTTTTGCCACTATCAGCAGCATCGCTACAACGATGCTTCCAAAACTCATATTGTTGCTGCTTGAATGATTCTTTTATTTGTTACTGCAAGTGAATGTTACAACTTGGGTATATAAGATGATCTCAGTAACGTGTGGCCGACACGCTTTTGTGAACCGGCCCACTTTTTCTATTTCTACATATAATGAGTTCCTCCAATGATAAGAAGAAAAAAGTCCCGAGGGGCGAAATTGATGCTACGAATGTAGTCGGCGCAACGCGCAAGAGGAAGGTGACCGACCGATATGTGACGAATCCACCTAAAGACGACAAACAGATGAGGAAGGACAGAATGGCTCTTGTTACGCCGTCTCATAAACTTTCGTCTACCCCTCCGCCTTCATCGCGTTGGGGATCGGCATCGCGACTCAATCAGGAAACTTCACGTGAGGATTGCCCAGAGTGTGCCAAATTGATGGCAAAGGGAGCTAAATGTGATAAGTGCAAGGATGCACGAAATCGCAATCCCGAGGCTTTGGAAGGCAGTCGGTCTGTGGTGGCTGACACCGCAGACATGGTAGTCGACGCAAACCCAGGTTCGGGTTCGGGAGCGGCAGCTCCCCGGAACATTAACCCTTTCGGGGCATTCGGGGATGCAATTGCCGCTCTTGGGCGTCGCGCTGTCGAGGCTGTTTCGGGTTTACACGCGAATCTTCGAGACTCAGCTTTAGCTTTACAAACGGCCTTGGATGCACATCTTTCAGATTCGGATGCAAAGGCATTCGATGATTTGAGCGAATTTTCGAATAGCGACGACGAGCAGCCAAACCTTGATGAGGTCGAGAAACAAATCGAGGAAGTAGATGCTCGTTTCGGGGGCCGATATAGCATGTCGAAACATGACTTGGATACAATCAAAGCCAAAATCGACGCGTATGAATTATTTTCAACGTTTACCCCCCTTACTGCCGAACAGTGGGACGAGTTGACTGATTTGAAGGATCTTTACGAAGCGGGTAAAGCATCGCAGGATTTCGTTGTACCGGACAATTCGCCTGCACTCAAAGAAAAAGTCCCGAAAACAGATTGGGACAACAATGGTCCTATGAACAAGACAATGGTACGTGGACCCGGAGGACCAAGTGTTGCAAAGAAGTCAAATGAGAATCTAGACACGGTTCTTTTACCTTCACGCAGTCTGGGCAATCGGAACGCTCCCTCTCCTCCTCCGCGTCATCAGAATCCCTACGCAGTCACCGAGCGTTATAAACCCACTTTTTCAAAAGAAGGGCCTGCGCCATCTACGTATTTCAATACTTTTACACCCCTGCACAGTAAGGACCCCAGGAAGTGGGTTCTCACTGTTTCAGATGGTGGAAACTTTGAAGGCCAGGACGACTTTGAAGTTCGCTGCGAAAATCGCGCTGACGATTGGAAACTGGAAGAGACAGGTGACGAACAGACCTGGGTGTGTCATAAGGACCTAGTCTTTACCATCGATGAGATCACCAATGTCGTGATTGATGAGGCGGAAAATACCAAAATCACGCAAGAGGAAATTGACTCAATAAAAAGTCGTCTTCAAGCCGTGGGAATTGAGGTCTCAGGTGGTGTGATTGGGCTACCCGATGATGAGGAAGGTCCCGAGGAAATTTCCAATCTCTTTCTGCGTATTCCTGTACCCTCGACTGGCTTTTACATGCAACATTATGAGGTGCCAGAGGACGAGGATGCAGATGATGAAGAGGCGGATGAGATGGAAGAGGGCGAGGATGCAGATGATGAAGAGGCGGATGAGATGGAAGAGGTCGTTGATGCAGATGATGCAAAAACGGACTACCTGAATCTTCGTTTTAGTCTTTATGTCTCACCCATCGTCAATGATGCGGTGTGGATTCGGGAGGTTGTGAACGGGAGTGAGCACGATTCCGATAGTGACCATGAGGGTTCAGTATACAGCAGAGAAGCTGCTCTCTCCAGGTCCGAAGGTAGTGCAGATGGAGATGTGTCTGATATCGGTGCATGGGAACATTCTGATTCTGAAAACGAGTTCCAGGCTTATGATCAACTCATACCAGATACCGATCCTCCCGTTTACATAAACGCGGATGGTTATGATGCTGCAGGGAATTATTACCCGGGAGCACTCGGTTGGTATCCAGCGCCAAACAACGGGGCGGCTGCTGCAGTTGCCAATGCCCACCCTCAGGGTGGCTCTGAAGATGGCGACAACCACGCTCCTACGGGTCCGCGGGGAGTTTGAATAAAGACAACATACAACAATGTTTGAATAATAGCTTTAGGGAATCGAACCCTTCCTGTTGCGAGAACAGTTTCACCAGAAAAGCCCAACGTACCTTGATGGCGCTTGAGTATCTGCTCATGTGTTC
>MDSW01112576.1_pt1 | contig 10352 bp, 11 predicted proteins | sample 811171 | NCBI WGS metagenome assembly MDSW01 (sample SAMN05326641, study PRJNA326480) | marine metagenome | isolation source: seawater | place: Atlantic Ocean: North West | collected 2012 | reverse complement strand
GGCCATGCACAGTCTCTGGCTAGGATGCTATCCGCCGAGCTATCGTTGTACGAGTTGAAGAGAAACACCCCCATGACAGTCAGGGGCGCTGCTACGCTGACGGCCAACATCCTTGTTGGAAGGCCTCATTATGTGCAACTGCTCATAGTGGGGGTAGATGAATCGGGTTCTAGTGTTTACAGCATAGACTCAGCTGGTGGTTCGATTCCAGATCTGTACTGCGCCACTGGTTCAGGAAGCCCCTTCATGTACGGTGTTCTCGAAGATCAGTTTTCACCTAATATGACTAAGGAAGAAGCAATAGCCCTTGCCGCAAAGGCTCTTCTGGCGTCTGCTCAGAGGGACAGTGCCAGCGGAAACGGCATGGATCTAGCAGTCATCACCATGGAAGATGGCTACATACAGCTATCCGAAGAGGAGATAGCCTCCGCACTCGACTCACTTTGAGAGTATCAGATTCCCAGGGCATCAGCCCAGCACCCCTGTTGTGCAGAGCCTGTGGAGACGAGGTTTAGAAATGAGACTCACCTTGAATGAGGTTAAGAAGAAAATCGCTGGCATGGTCCCTTCCGGGCTAGAATACGATATCGACGTAGAAGCAGGCTCGATAGCCATAATCACCAGCGACCCCCAGTCATTCGGAAAGGGCGGTGGCGAGAGCCTCACGGTGAGAATCGCGAAATCGATCAAAAGAAGGGTCGTTGTAAGGCCCCATCCCAATCTTCTCCTATCTGAGGACAAGGTTGAGCAGAGGGTGAAGGAACTCATTCCTGCTGATGCAGAGGTCAGAAATGTCTTCATCGATCCAGCACTCTCCGAAGTCACCATCGAATGTGACGACCCCTCTGTTGCCGTTGGCCCCAAGGGGTCTGTCATCCAAGCACTCAGGGACGATATAGGTTGGCTAGTCAATGTTGCAAGGGCCCCAGCATTCGAGAGTAGGACACAACACGACATTAGAAGATACAGGAGAGAAATGGCCGACGAGAGAAGGGCGCTTTTGAGAAAATTTGGTACAAGGATATACCGTCCAAAGAGAAGGGGCCCTTCATGGGCTAGACTCACTGCTCTCGGCTCATATCGGGAAGTAGGCAGGGCAATGCACCTGGTTACTACCAATGAATCTCGAGTACTTGTCGACGTTGGAGCCAAACCCACTACGAATAAGAATGAGATACAGCCGTTCTTCACAGCACCAGAACTGCTGCCTCTGGACAATATCGATGCTGTAGTCATAACCCATGCTCACGTAGACCACATAGCAATGCTGCCCGTATTATTCAGATACGGTTACAGGGGGCCCGTCTATTGCACCCCGCCCACAAGGGATTTGATGACGCTATTGCAGATAGATTACATCAAAGTCGCCAAGGCAGAAGGAGTGGAACCGCCATACAGCAAAGCCGACATACAGGAGTGCATCAAGCATGTCGTTGACATTAGTCATGGCGATAAGACAGACATAGCGCCAGACATCAAGATATCACTCGAGAATGCAGGTCACATCCTCGGCTCATCATCTGTTTACATGCAAATAGGCGAGGCTAAAAACGAACATCGCCTGCTTTTCTCTGGAGACATAAAATATGAGAAATCTTGGCTATTCGATGCAGCAACTGTGAGATTCCCGAGGGCCGACACTCTTGTTATCGAGTCTACTTACGGCGGGCCGCAAGACTTCCAACCGAATCGAGTAGACGCAACTCAAGAGATCCAGGATTTGATCAAACTCGCGGTGTCGAGGAGTGGGAAGGTATTCTGTCCTGTATTCGCCGTCGGAAGATCGCAGGAAGTGATGCTGGCGATAGACCAGTTGTTCAAATCTGGAGATGTATCGCCCGTCACCGTCTGGCTTGATGGAATGATATCCGAGGCCACGGCGATTCACGCCAGCCATCCAGACTTCCTCAATAGAGATTTACGGAGACAGGTCCTCAAGGGCGGAGAAGAGAATCCGTTCAACTCACCATGGTTCAAGCAGGTTGACTCCAGGGAGCAGAGGGAATCGATAATCAACGACCCTTCCCCCTGTATCGTATTGGCAACTTCCGGAATGATGACCGGCGGTCCGATCATGGAGTACTTCAAGAACTGGGCGCCAGAGCTCAACAATACTCTCTGCTTTGTGGGTTATCAGGCATCTGGCACCCTCGGACGCAGACTCCAATCGGGCCATCCAGAGGTCCCCCTCGTGGACAGAGGTCAGACCCACATGATACCGGTCGCATGTAACGTGGTTACGATAGATGGCTTCAGCGGACATTCAGACAGAAGGCAGTTGATGGACTACGTCAAGGCACTAAACCCGACTCCAAGACGTATAATCTGTCATCATGGAGATCCACAAACATGTAACGCATTCAGACAAGGCCTCCGTGATACGTTCAGGGTACAGACCCACGCACCCGCGAATCTCGAAACAATAAGGCTGATGTAATCATAGAACCGGTAAATCGTCAGGTTCGACTTCTCGCTCTTCAACCGAGAAGCCCCCCTCCTCATAATCGGGAAGCAGATCCGCGAATTCCGTTTCTGCCCTCATTCCCGAACCACTCAATCCAATGGCCATGAACAGTGGAACAGTGAGCATCAGCGCCCAAGCGGATGTGGTGAACGATCCATTGCTGAATACGATGTACAGAGATGATAGAGCCGCACCGAATGCGATGAAGACGCCGAACCTCCTCCTGATCCGCTCAGAGCCCCCTTCCATACGACAACCGCCTCAGTCAATACTCATGAACCTCCTGCCCAAGTCAACATCGCGTGTCAACCACATACATTCTCGTTCGATGCTCCTGCGGCACTGCGACAGGAGCGATCCTCGGAAGGAGAGCATCTTGCTCCAGATGTGGTTCTAGAGATACGCTGTCTACAGAGTCTACCTTCAACTCCCCGTCCAAATTAGCAGAGGCTGTGATGCTGGCGAATACCCCTAGAGAACTCAGAAGTGAGATGGTAAATCGGATTAACTCGAGCCACAAAAATCAGAATAATCAATTGGAAAAATCCGATGGCGGCAAAGTGCTCGGAATTCTGAGGAAGGCGATGAAGAATGACGGATCTATTGAGCGCATGGATGTGGATGAGCAAGCGATCAAGGAAGGATTCGATGAGCCTGAAATAAGCACGATTCTGTCTAAAGCTGAGGCAGAGGGGATCTTAGTCCGTGCCGGCAAGGATGTTTGGAAATTGATCGAGCCCTAGGTTAGGTTCATGTCCTCTATGGTGCTGGGCGGGTTACTCACGGGCCTGTGGGTTAGTCTGGTCTATGCTAGATGCTTTGGGAGCATTTGACCCTGGTTCGAATCCAGGCAGGCCCACCATCATTCTACACACGCGAGTTTCATAGGTACAACCTACACGCCGGCGATGCATGACTGGTGGTGGGGGCGCTAGTGGGAACTGGTTCACACAGGGTTTCAGCCTAGGCATCCTCATTGCCTGGTTCAAAGATGCGTCAATTGTCGACTCAAGCATAGTATCGAGTGCTGAGACCTCTGATATGATGGTATACGGAGCAGTATTCTCTCTTGCTTTCGGTTATATTGGACGCTTCTTGAAAATAGTGATAAATCATCTAGAGTCAATAGAGTACGAGTCGGATTAGTCTCCGCTCGCTAGTATCGCTATCGCGTCTCTGTCGAAAACAGATATCGCTTGTGAAATCGCTTCCTCGACATCAAACCATCGAGCCTCCTCGATTTCATCATCCTTGGGAACTATCTCATCTTCAGCGCCTTCATAATTCGCCTTGTACGTGAATGAAATCCAGTCAATACCCTCATCATTGAATATGGCCTCTCTAACTACACTGTTCTCTTTCTCCGGTGTGATGTCTCCGCACTCCCCATTGTGGTCAGCAATTTCGATATCTATCCCGAGCTCTTCTCGAGCTTCCCTAACAGCCCCATCCCGAGGATGCTCGCCATAATCCACGAACCCGCCCGGAAGTGTCCAGTGTCCAGTGAAGAAACCCCTCGTGACCTTTGCCATCAAAACCTGTCCCATGGCATTGATCAGAACTACCTTGCTGACGACCCTGTGAAGCGTTCTGTAGACAGACTCCCGTGCAACAGGGTCGACAGCATCATCAGATATCACGGAGTCTTTCCAAGCCCATTCTGATGGCCAGGGTATATCTGGGGTAGCTACTTCTATGCTTATTCTCCTATCGCCGAGTGAAAAGCAATTCACTCTTCTTGGGGACCATCCTATCCCCATATTACGAGCTTCTTCAGGAGTCGGAAGACGTAACATTTCTTCCGCAGAGAAACCCCTTCTTCCCTGTACGGGCAAACACGGCCCCTCCCCATTCAGGTTAACGAGGAGCAATCTGCCATCATGCTCGAGATGGGCATACCTCTCGAGCACCTGGTAATCACGCTCCGTAGTTCAGTACATCAGTGAGCTGAGTCTTGTAAAATGAGCCAGATGCCTGTAGGCTTTCAAGTTCCGACTCCTCGAGATCGAGCTCAATAATCCGTTCTACTCCGTTCTTGCCGAGTACAACGGGAACGCCGATGTAAACATCTTCCATCCCATATTCCCCGTTAAGATATGCTGAGCAGGGGAGAAGTCGCTTTCGATCTTCTAGAACGGCTTCTGCCATAATGGCCGCCGCGCTTCCAGGTGCATAGAATGCAGAGCCGCGCTCAAGCAATTTTACTATCTCGCCGCCTCCCCCTGCAGTTCTCTCCCCAATAGCACGAATTGCTTCATCGTCAAGTAGTTGGGTAATTGGTATTCCAGATACCGTGGTGTACCTTGGAAGAGGAACCATGGTATCGCCATGTCCGCCGAGGACCATTGCTTGAACATCTTCATTCGAGACGCCCACTGCCTCCGCTATGAAATGGGTCATTCTTGCAGAATCCAATATTCCCGCTTGCCCAACTACTCGTTCAGCTGGAAATCCTGTAGTCTTCCACATGTGGTATGTCATCAGATCGAGAGGATTGGTGACTACAATCACGATTGAGTCGGGAGCATACTCCTTGATCCCCTTCCCTACTTCTGAGATAATCCCAGCGTTCTTGGAAATCAAGTCCTCACGAGTCATCCCCGGCTGTCGAGGGAATCCAGAGGTCACGACTACTACATCCGCCCCTGCTATGTCTTCGTAAGATGAGGTGCCGGAAATCACGCCATCGTAGTTGAGAATCTGCCCCGCTTGACTCATGTCGAGTGCCTTGCCCTTGGCAAAGCCCTCGAAGATATCCAGCATCACGATGTTTCCGAGTTTGCGTTCAGCCAAGGCAAATGCGCACGTAGCGCCAACATTCCCTGCTCCAATCACTGCTATGGTCCGACGTCCAGCGGGCATGTTCCTACCGATGAAGCAAGGGGTACTTGGGCTTTGGCGAGGTAGTTGCCCACCGATCCTCTCTCCGACGTGTTCAAGAGTCGCCTTCGGAACCGAGCATCATCCAAAGGGAGCGGACTCCTGGAGTTGTCGATAATGCGTATTGGAGTCATCACCGAATCAGAAGGCGAATCTAGAGTCGCCATTGTCCCTTCGTCGATAAGAAAACTCGCGAAGTCTGGGTATGAAGTTGCTATTCAGGAAGGCGCTGGAAAACTTTCCAATTACTCGGATCAGGACTATTCCGATGCCGGCGCAAAAGTAGTCGATAGGGAAGAGGCCCTGAAGTCGCCATTCCTCATATGCGTCAGATTTCCGGAGGGGGTCGATTTTTTCGAAGGACAGGTCATCGCCTGTATCGCCGATCCATTCAGGCATCCTGAAAGGATCAAATTTTGTAATTCGAGAAAGGCAACTCTCTTGAGCATGGATATGATTCCCAGGAGACTTTCGAGAGCACAATCTATGGATGTCAACTCGAGTCAAGATAACCTTGCAGGGTACAAGGCCGTCTTGTTGGGAGCATCGATGGTGCCCAAGGGAATTCCTATGATGACCACCTCCGCAGGCACCATCCGTCCTGCCAAGGTGGTGATTATGGGTTCAGGAGTCGCAGGACTGCAAGCAATAGCAACGGCAAAGCGACTTGGAGCAGTGGTATACGCCTCTGACGTTCGAAAGTCTGCCGCCGAGCAGATCGAATCGGTTGGCGGGAGATTCATCGAAGTTGAGGGCATGGATGACTTCGAGGACGAATCCGGATATGCAAAACCACTTACCCCCGAGTTCATTCAGAAAGTAAACAATACTGTTTGTGATGTCGCTTCAGATGCAGATCTTGTGGTCACTACTGCTAGGATTTTCGGGCGCCCTGCACCCATAACGGTCCCCTCATCAGCCGTTTCATCATTCAAATCTGGCTGTGTCATAGTCGATATGAATGCTGATGTCGGCGGCAATTGCGAACAAACCGTTTGCGATGAGGTCCATCGTACAGATGGCGGAGTGATAGTGGTAGGGACCAGCAATCTCCCGGGCACCATACCAACAACTGCAAGCATGCTTTACTCCAACAATCTCACTACGTTTGCAGTTTCTCTGATGAATGAAAATGGCTTTACACTCTCTGAAGACGACGACATTCTCGTTGGGCCACCCGAAGGCTCGGATTTCTTTGTCCAGGGCATGGGCGGCGTACTGGTGTGCTCAGGTGGAAAAACCCACCAAAAACAATCTCGATTAGAGGGGGTCGTCTGATGGAACCAGCCACACTTATTGGAAGTCTGACACTTTTCGCACTCGCCATATTTCTGGGCTTCGAGTTGATTACGAAGGTCCCCCCTACGCTGCACACACCGTTGATGAGCGGTGCTAATGCGATATCAGGAATCAGCATTGTTGGAGCAATCTTAGGTGCAAATGTGCTGTACGAATCGGGCCATACAGAAATTTCCGGGATCATTGCCTTCTTCGCGCTTATTCTCGCCACGATAAATGTGGTTGGCGGATTTGCAGTCACCAATAGGATGCTGCAGATGATCGCAGGAAGAAGGAAAAGAGGGGGTGACTAGATGGATTCACAGTGGTATCAGATTGGATACCTCCTTTCAGCATCTTTCTTCATATTCGGTTTGAAGATGCTTGGCCATCCTCGCACCGCCCCTCGCGGTAACCAGCTGGGGGCACTTGGGATGCTAACCGCTGTTGTGACCGTCCTGCTTGAGACAGATTTGGTTAACAACCCTCTCCTCATAGTAGTTGGAATCGCTATCGGGGCACTCATCGGCGCTTGGCTGGCTGTACGGGTGGAGATGACCGGAATGCCCGAGCTAGTCGCTCTTTTCAACGGATTCGGAGGGGCTGCCAGTGCACTGGTCGCTCTTGCTGAGGCCTATGCTGCGATAAAATCCGAAAATATCCCTGAGGGATTGGAGTTGCATGTTGCATGGGTAGCCATCGGGCTTTCGGCCCTTGTTGGTTGGATGACGCTCACAGGCTCACTGGTAGCTTATGCCAAGTTGAAGGGAGGATTCATGATACTTGGGAAATGGAGGAAAACACCCACGTGGGGCCCTTCGTGGCTAAATCCGATCAAAGCATTGTCACTTGCTGCTGCCTTTGTATTGATTTTGATGACAATACAAACACCATCAGATCTTCAATTGGTGTGGCTGCTGATCGCCCTTTCGTGTGTAATCGGAGTCATCCTGGTCCTGCCAATCGGCGGTGCCGACATGCCCGTCGTGGTCAGCCTTCTAAATTCACTATCAGGGATCGCTGCGGCCTTCACAGGATTCATAATTTCTAATTCCGTGCTTATCATAGCAGGTTCATTAGTCGGTGCAAGCGGGCTGATCCTCACATTCATAATGTGCAAGGCCATGAATCGAAGACTGATCGATGTTCTGTTCAAATCCTTTGGGGGCACTGAGAAAGAGTCCGTAACTAGGACCAAAGTGGGCAGCGATCCCGACGAGGTTGCTATGATTCTGGATGGCGCCCAGAAGGTCATCATAGTGCCAGGGTACGGGATGGCTGTCAGCCAATGCCAACATCAGGTGAAGGAGTTTGCAGACCTCTTGGAGGAGAAGTACGGGACTGAGGTGAAGTATGCAATACATCCTGTTGCAGGGAGGATGCCGGGTCACATGAACGTCCTTTTGGCAGAGGCCAATGTCCCATATGAGCAGTTAATCGAGATGGATGAGATAAATCCCGAGCTACCCGAGGCAGATGCTGCCATAGTGATAGGTGCCAACGATACATGCAACCCGGTTGCAAGGTCGGGCGAGGGCCCGCTTGCTGGGATGCCTATAATCGACGCAGATAACGCCAGATCTGTTGTAATAATCAAGAGAAGCCTTTCCGTCGGTTATGCTGGGGTGGATAACGATCTATTCTACATGGACAAGACCATGATGCTGTTTGGTGACGGTAAGAAGATGATGACTGCCTTGAATACTGCCATCAAGGAGTCGTAGGCAAACGAAGACTAATCGGGGAACGGTTATGAGCGTCCAGATTGACCCGAGATACATGGGCAGAGCGACAATGCGCCGCGCGGCGGTCGCACTTCTTGTCATCGGCCTACTTTCACTCCCTGCTTTGGCTAATAGTGGCGGCCCCCCATATCTCAACAGCAATGGCGATCCAACCGCCGAGTATGGTTGCAATTGTCACAATAATGGGCAAATTTCTGATAGGGCGGTGATAATGGTGACGGGGGTCCCGATCCAGTACTCTCCTGGTGAGGAATACCCTCTGGTGATCAAGGTAGCAGATGCGCACGTCCTGGCAGGAGACGAGGGCAATACCCATGCGGGATTCCTAATGACTTCAGGAGGAGCCGGGTCTTTCACATGGACCGATGATCAGCAAATACGCATTGCAGAGGATAGTGAAAATGATGTATCTCATTCGGATACCTCTGACGATGGGATTTGGGCTCTGACCTGGATTTCCCCTACGGAGGACGAAGGAGCAGTTTACTTCTGGCTAGCTGGAAATGCTGTGAATGGAGACGGCGCACCCGGCGATGATGATTACTGGAACATGCTATCCTTCACGGTGAATGCGCCCGGTACCCTCGCAGAAGACGACTCATCCGCGACTCTGGAAACAAGAACAGTTTCTGTTGGGGCATATGACGCTCTATTCCTGATCGAAGAGTCTCCTGAGAAGGAAGAAGAGGAGAGGCAGATGAGAATCGCAGATGCGGTCTTCTCGAACGGCAACCAACTCTACTGGGCCTCACTGGTCGCATTGATCATAGGCGCAGTCTTCCAACGAGAAATATTGGAACGAAGATATGACGAGGGTCCAGAGCCTCTGGCCACCGAGCTCGCATATCCGCAGGGAATACGGAGAGGCATAGCATCGCTCTTCGCCTTGGGAGTAGCAATAACCTGGACCGCTGATGGCGTAAATTGGTTCCTGTCCGGCACGGCATACTTCTGTGCTGCTTGGGCTGCATACGGCGTCTATCGGACGATTCTGGCCGCAAGGGCCCCCGTGAAGCCCAAGGATATGTTGTGAGGGTATATCCACATGCCCAAGGAAATGGGTCTTCACGATCATCTGGCCGAATTGAGAAGATCGTTGATCCCCCCTGCAGTCCTTGCAGCACTAATCACTGTGCTTTCTGCCACAAGTGACGACATAGTCTCGTGGATGGCATGGTGGATCGAGCTATATGACGACAGTAGCGGCGGAGGACTCTCCGTCTACGCGCCACATGACTGGTATGTGCTCAAGTGGTCAGCCGCTATTCTATTTGGTATCGCATGCGTGCATCCATTCTTATGCTTCAATTTGTGGAAATTCGTTGAACCTGGCCTCATTGAAGACGAGAAAAAGACTGTATCGATCTTATTCTTTGCAGTCTCTTTCCTACTCCCAATAACGGTGCTCGCAATTGTATTGGCTTCTCCATCTATTGCTTCTAGCGCTGTTTCAGCCGATCAAATATCCGGGGTTGAGGCCGCCATCGACTCAGTGTCAATCGCTTCCATGGCAGTCTCACTCTCTTGGATATCCGTCGTATTGATCCTGTTGACGGGACTATTGTGTGTGGTGAAGGTCATAATCCCGCCTGGCGAGGCAAGAGACGGGATACGAATACGGATGCATGTAATCTTTGCAGGAATCTTATTCCTCATTCTTTCAAATGGATTCGAGGGAATGAGAATAATCATCATAATTTCCATAGCCATTATGTCGGAGGCTATCTCAGGACTTGTACCTGCACAATCCGAAAAATCATCTTAGCCAAAATATCGGCCCCTGACTAAGACACGATTACGTTGTGTTCAAGTTAAGCATAGCACACGTCGTAACATGGATGTGGTTAGGAAGGCTATTGCTACCACAATTTTCCTCCTGATTTTAGTAATACAGTTGAATCCCTCACTAATCAATAGCGCAGTAGTACCTGATAGAGGAGATAATAGTGCAAATTCAGGATCTGAACTAGTTACACTACAGGACG
>MDSW01068668.1_pt1 | contig 10353 bp, 5 predicted proteins | sample 811171 | NCBI WGS metagenome assembly MDSW01 (sample SAMN05326641, study PRJNA326480) | marine metagenome | isolation source: seawater | place: Atlantic Ocean: North West | collected 2012 | reverse complement strand
TAAACGGCGGCCGTAACTATAACGGTCCTAAGGTAGCGAAATTCCTTGTCGGGTAAGTTCCGACCTGCATGAATGGCGTAATGACTTCCGCACTGTCTCAACCAGCGACCCGGTGAAATTGTAGCCGTGGTGAAGATGCCACGTACCCGCAGCAAGACGGAAAGACCCCATGAACCTTTACTGCAGGCTGATACTGGTACTTGATATATTTTGTGTAGGATAGGTGGGAGGCTTAGAAACCGTAACGCCAGTTATGGTGGAGCCATCCTTGAAATACCACCCTGAATCTATTAGGTATCTAACACCATTCCGTGAATCCGGGTGGTGGACACTGTCAGTTGGGCAGTTTGACTGGGGCGGTCTCCTCCCAAAGTGTAACGGAGGAGCTCAAAGGTACCCTCAGGCTGGTTGGCAATCAGCCGTAGAGCGTAAAGGTAGAAGGGTGCTTGACTGCGAGACCGATAAGTCGAGCAGAAACGAAAGTTGGACTTAGTGATCCGGCGGTTCCGAATGGAAGGGCCGTCGCTCAACAGATAAAAGGTACTCTGGGGATAACAGGCTGATCCCGCCCGAGCGTTCATAGCGGCGGCGGGGTTTGGCACCTCGATGTCGGCTCATCACATCCTGGGGGTGAAGAAGCTCCCAAGGGTTCGGCTGTTCGCCGATTAAAGTGGTACGCGAGCTGGGTTTAAACCGTCGTGAGACAGGTTGGTCCCTATCTGCTGTGGGCGCACGAAACTTGAGGGGTATTCTCTTTAGTACGAGAGGATTTGGAGGGACGTACCTCTGGTGTTCCTGTTGTCACGCCAGTGGCAGCGCAGGGTAGCTAAGTACGGTTGTGATAAGCGCTGAAAGCATCTAAGCGCGAAGCCATCCCCAAGATTAGGTTTCGTTGGACTTCGGTCCTGGACTCCCCTGGAAGACTACCAGGTTGATAGGCTGGCTGTGTAAGGCGTGTGAGCGCTTGAGCTGACCAGTACTAACGGAGAAATGCTTGACCACTTTGATTGACTGCCACCGCAGATATGCAAACTGCGACTGGAATCAATCACCGTGCGATGGTAATGATTGCGGTACGAAGAAAACGTTCGTTAGAACACTTAGACTTTTTCACGCAGGAGAGTGCGGCTCAGCTGGCGCTCCTGCGGATCCCGGTGACTATACCTGCAGGGAAACACACGTTCCCATTCCGAACACGACCGTTAAGCCTGCAGGGCCGATGATAGTGCATACCAGTGCGAAAGTAGGTCATTGCCGGGAACATTTTCTAAAGCCGGATCCTTCGGGGTCCGGCTTTTTTTATGCGCTGCTCCGACGACACGGAATAAGCCGGTCTGTTCGCACGCAGTGAACGAAACCTCGAGCCCTTCGGAACCTGCAACTTCTATTCGCCCACTTTGTCATGGGTGTATAAATCCCGGCAGCATGTGTGCACGCTGTTGGGGGGACGATGTCTGCATGGGTTCCGGGTCGGACGTAGTTACGGCTGCTGACATCATGAGTGCTCTCGAACGGCGGGGCAGTCAACGGGCTCCCGCATTTCCTTTGTCCGTGTCTGGCTGGCTGTCGTCATCCGTTCATCGCCAGGCTCAATTTATTCGCCGTGTATCCTGGGCAATGAGGCGGTACGTGAACCTGCAGCTCGGATAAGTCGACATCTCATGTTGATCGTCTCAGGGTAGTCTGCGGCAGCTGCAGATTTGCGTCGCCGGGGATTCTCCACGATTGGCCGGGTTCCTTAGCGTTCCTCGACCTGAGTTGGTTTGGTGTCTCCCGACGCCGTCACGTTGGAGTCGAGGCGTTGCATGTCATCGTCAACGGGCCAGAGGGTTCTGTCTGCGTGATCGCGGATTTGATGATGTCTGACCCGCGGGCGGACGAACTAGCCATCGAGATTCGCAGAATCCCACAGAACATCCCCATCATTCTGACCAGTGGATAAGGTGAGATGCAGTTGGCTCAGGTTCTTGACCCCTGTACGGTGCCCCACCTCCCTGAGAAGCCATTCATGCGAACGATGTCGTCTCTTGTGCGCCTACGCACTTACGGTGATGGAAGAAGCAAGGGGGTAGTTCTTCGTTCTGCTTCTACGAATTGTTCAGAAGCGTCTCAGCGAAGAGGTGCTACTTTCACGACTGTGGAGTGGAATGCCTGCTGGCCAGTGACAGGATCTGGAGCGATCGGCAGGATCGCATTTTGATTCCAGCCATTGCCCGTATTCTTCTTCCAGTCGCCCGGGTCGCCACCTGAGGAGTCTTCCCACCACATGTTGCGTTCCCAGTCCGCATCGCGATATGTCTCTGCATCCATCCCGTCTGTCATGTCTCCGTCTGGACGGCTGCGTTTGGCCTGAGCAACATTTGTATACTGCCAGTGTCCGCAGGAATTACTCATGGCAATTGCTTTGGGGTGGATCCCTTCCATGGTCACGATTGGCACACGCAGCGTGCCAACGACTGTTCTTTTTCCCTCTTCTTCATTCAGGTGATTGAGGTGAGTCGACTGCTCATTCAGCATCTGTGATGTGAATGAGGTGAGCTCAATCCAGTCTCCATCTTTCAGGCCAAGGTCAGCAGCCGTCTGTGGGTTCAGCCATGCAGGGTTGGAATGCACGATTTCTGCGAGCCATTTCAGGTGCATGGTTCGTCCGTGGTTATGGACGTTCCACTTGAAACTCGTCATGACAAGCTCGTCGCTCTCCAGGTTCTCGTGTTCCGGAAGCTGAAGCCACACAGGCATGGTGTCCACTTCGACTTCATGACCATCATGCTGTTTCGGCCGATTCTTCGTTTTTGTCATGCCGCTGAGTGCAATCAGATCAGAGCAGTCTTCGTTCCGTCCGATCTTCTGTACAAACAGGCTTCGTATCTCGAAACGACGACTCGGAGTCTTGAAGCCTCGTACTGGCTTGCCGTTCCTGATGACTCCAATTCCGACACCGTCTTTCAGGATGATGCTGCCGTCTTCATCAGGGATCTCAACATCAGTCAGGTCCGCATCAGACAGTTGTTCGAGGAATGGTTCGTAGAACGGTTCACGATCTGTGTTTTCCCATGCTCCCTCTTCCATGAGTCGGTCGAGGCCCGCCTTACCAGTTTCTGGATTCTCCGGCACGGCAGATGCCCATTCCCGCATGTAGTCTTCGAGCGATCCGTAGTCGTAGGCATCTTCCATGCCTCCGCCGATCCTTTTCGCCAGGTCAGGAAAGAACTCCCGAATATCTTTGGCTTCGCCCAGTGGCTTCACCATTGGAGTCCTCAGGCCAACATAAGGACGCAGGTTGTAGCTGCCCCGCGCGTCAAGGTCCCATCGCTCAAGGTAGGTTGTCCAGGGAAGCACGATGTCTGCGTAGTGGGCCGTTTCGTTATAAAAGCAATTGATGCTCACGTGGAAGTTGATCAGTTCCTCGTTGCAGAGCACCTCCTTCGTGAGTCCCTCTTCCGGCCACGTCAAAGGGCTGTCGAGGTTGTACGTCATGTACGCTTTGAGCTTCGCGCGGTTCTGCAGCAGGTAAAGGTAGATGACCTCACCGACTCTCATTCGGCGCCAGACATTGGCCAGTGGATACTCGGGGGGATCCTCAAGTGGGCTCCATGTCTTTGCGGACGCCGGCATCGCCGGTGTCTTGCAGTCGGGGTCGACACCTCCCCAGGGACTCCAGCACCACCCGCCCTTCTTTCCAACTGAGCCAACCAGCGCATTGAGTGTGCTGATGGCGCGGTCGTTGTAGTAGCCGTTCAGGTGCGCTGAACTTCCGCGATTACACATGGTCGTGCAGGCTGGTGCAGCCTGGGCAAATTCGGTGGCGATTCGTCGAATGTCTGCGGCTGGAACGCCGCTGATCTTCTCTGCCCATTCCGGAGTGTACTGGCTGTAGTGCTCGATCAGCTCCGCTTCAGTGACGTTCGTCCAGTCGCGGATAAAGTCTCGGTCATGGAGTCCCTCCGTGAGAATGACGTGACCCATTGCCAGCGCAACGGCTCCGTCGGTTCCCGGAAACGGCGAAAACCACTCATCACTGGCTCCGGCCGTATTGGAGAGACGAACGTCGAACGTCACCAGCTTTGCGCCATTCCTGAAGCGACCATTCTGGATTCGAGTGGCAAATGCCACATGTCCCTGATGAGCTTCAAATGCGTTGGACCCAAAATTCAGGATGTACTTTGAGTGTTCCACGTCATTCAGGTCCCAGTCACTCTCCCACAAAGACGTGAGGTTGGCCGCCCGTCGGTTACCTGAACACAGCGCACGATGACTCAACTGAGTCTTCGTTCCGAACGCATCGAGGAATCGCTTGATTGCGTCCTTACTCCGCTGCCGGCCCTGATGAAACGCAAAATCTTCTGGATGTCCACTCTCTCGGATCTCTCGCAGTTTTGTGGCAATCTCATTCAGAGCTTCATCCCATGAGATGCGTTTCCAGCGTCCCTCCCCGCGAGCTCCGACTCTTTTCAGTGGATAAAGCAGCCGCTCCGGGTGGTACTGATGATTGAGTGCTGCGTGACCGCGGGCGCAGAGGTGTCCGCGGCTGTTTGGGTCTTTGGGGTTCCCTTCGACTTTCAGCAGACGACCATCTTTTACATAACCAATTATTCCACAGACTGTGCTGCACAGCTGGCACATTCCAGGGACTTTTTCAGTGTCCTTGTATTTGTCGCGATTAGGCCAGTTTCGTTTGGCATTGGGACCGGGCAGTGTACAGACGCCCGGCATCTGCACCCCGCCAGTCTCATACGGTTTTCCTTTGATACTGTTCCAGCGTTCGAGATCCAGTTCGGACTGAGACTCAGGCTGCTCATCTCCCTGTGCTGGTTTTGGTGGCTGCTTTTCAGAGTTGCAGCCGATCAGTCCGAGGGCAGGGAGTAGTTTTGCTCCCAACAGGAGGAAGCTGCGGCGGTTGTCGTGGCCAGCGTTATCAGGGTGTTCGTTTGATTGGGGCGGCATTGCAGTGACCCGATACTGAGTTGAAGACGAAGAAATGGAGCATCCGGGAACTATTGATCCTCAGAACTGCTCTCTTTCCAGTTGTAGATGCTGTATGCATCTGCGTTGAACGACTCGCCTTCCCGGGGAACGCGTTCTTCCACTTCGGCGGGCGCATCCCCCGCGAACCACATTCTTGGTTTTGTCTCCTTTTCCGGCCTGAGCTGTACCAGGCCGTCGCCTGCTTCAAGCTCGGCCTTGGTCTTGCTGATCCCGGATTCGGGGTCGTTGAGGTCTCCGAAATGAATTGCCTCAGATGGGCACGTCGGAACGCAGGCCGGCTCCATGCCTTCTTCAAGTCGGTGGTAACAGTTATGGCACTTGACTGCCTGTTTCGCAACGGGGTCGAGGTAGATGGCTCCGTATGGGCAGGCGTCAACGCACGCACCGTGGCCGGAACACACGTTGTAGTCGACAGCAACAGTACCGCCGACTTCCTTAAACAAGGCACCACACGGACATGACTTCAGGCAGGGGGCGTCTTCGCAGTGCTGGCAGGCCATTGGCAGAAAGACGCGAGCAACCTTCGGGTATTCTCCAACGTCTTTGTAAATCGTCTGGCGGATGAAATTTCCAAGGGGAACGTCATTCTCCGCTTTGCAGCTGACTTCGCAGGCGTGACATCCAAAACATCGTCGTGTGTCGACCAGCCAGCCAAGTTTCTTTCCGTCGTCCGGAGGCGTCATACGATCTTTCCAGAATGACTCTGGCATCTCCGGCGGCGATTTCTTTGTGTCGTCTTCAGTGTCACTGGATTGCGCAGAAGCAGCACCAGTCACCCCGATGGCGGCGGCGGTCTTGCCGAGAAACTCCCGGCGGTCCTGTTTGTCAGTCATTTCTCTGTTTTCCTCATTTCATCCTGCTTTCTGGTGCTGCATTCTGAATGGTCCCGGTCTCGGAGTCTGTGTGGCTGATGACCACTCTTCTGCTCCCTGTTCCCAGTTCTCATCGCGGTTTTAGAGAGTTACCGTTAAACAGCAAACCGAAGGAGTGACTTTAACATTTCGCTGGTTTCTGGACATCCGTTCCTGGTGCCGTAAGATCTCGCCCCACGGGCGGCCGTCCAGGTTTCAGGACTGCTCAACGGGGAGCCTTCAAATGCCGTCTACTCGCAAAGAACGATCGACACCGGGCATGGCCCCGTGGACGGCGGCAGATGCGCAAGAGCTATACGAAGTGCAGCGGTGGGGACAGGGTTACTTTTCCGTCGGAGCTGATGGGAATCTGCACGTACATCCCGGCCGTCATCCGAGCCGCAGTATTGATCTGAAACAATTGATGGATCGTCTTCAATCGCGGGGACTGGACGCTCCGTTGCTGTTGAGGTTTAACGGGATCATTCGGGATCGACTTGAACTGCTCAGCTCCGCATTCAGCAGCGCAATCACAGAATACGGCTATACCGGCAGCTATTCGTGCGTCTATCCCATCAAAGTTAATCAGCAGCGTGAAGTGGTAGAGCGAGTTGTTGAGTACGGCCGACCACTCGGCTTTGGGCTCGAAGCCGGGAGCAAGCCCGAGTTGCTTGCCGTCGTGGCAATGTCGGACAATACGACGCCCATTATCTGCAACGGGTTCAAGGATGCTGAATTCATTCAGATGGCATTGCTGGCCCGCAAAGTTGGTCGTCAGATCATTCCGGTCGTCGAGAAGTACACCGAGCTCGAAATGATCCTGCACCATGCAAAGAAGATTGGTGTGAGGCCTGCGATTGGGATGCGGGTCAAGCTGGCTGCCAGAGGTGCCGGTCGGTGGCAGTCTTCCGGTGGTTATCGCAGTAAGTTTGGCCTGCGGGTGAATGAAATCCTGAAGGCACTCGAACTACTGCGATCTGAAGGGATGGAAGACTGTTTTCAGTTACTGCATTTTCATCTGGGCAGTCAGATCACAAATATCCGCCAGGTGAAGTCTGCACTGAATGAAGCGGCACGCGTCTATGTGGAACTTCACAAGCGAGGGGCCGGCCTGCGATTTCTTGATGTCGGTGGCGGACTGGGCGTTGACTACGACGGGTCACAGACCAGTTTTGAATCAAGCATGAATTACACGCTGGCTGAATATGCCAGAGACGTGATATCTCATGTTCAGTATGTCTGCGATGAACAGGAAGTCCCGCATCCGAATATTATTTCTGAGAGTGGTCGAGCGGTCTCTGCATTTCACAGTGTCCTTGTTTTCGGGGTGTTGGGAGTGTCGCGGCAGGGTCACGGAGAATCTGAAGAAGAGCTTCAGCCTCCGGAGGACGCAGCGGGCCCGATTCAGGACTTGCACGATGCTTATCGCGACCTGAATGCTCGTAATCTGCTGGAGCGTTTTCATGATGCTCAACAGTCGATTGACGACGCGATGGCTCTGTTTTCAACGGGCCACCTTTCTCTTGACCATCGGTGTCTGGCGGAAAGTCTCTACTTCTCGATCTGCCTGAAAATCAAAGAGATTAGTGCCGGACAGGACTATGTGCCGGAAGAGTTGGAGAAGCTGGATCGGATGCTGTCCGACAATTACTTCTGCAACTTTTCACTGTTTCAGTCGATCCCGGACTCATGGGCCATCCATCAGTTGTTCCCGATTATGCCCATTCATCGACTCAATGAACGCCCGGATAGTAATGCTGTTCTGAGCGACATTACATGCGACTCCGACGGGCGGGTTGATCAGTTCATTGATCGCCGGGATGTGCGCCGCACGCTGCCGCTCCATCGATTCGACGGGTCGCAGTACTATCTCGGGACATTTCTGGTGGGCGCATACCAGGAAATACTTGGTGACCTGCACAATCTGTTCGGTGATACGAATACAGTGCATGTTGACCTGAACGAATCCGGTGAAGTCGTTCTTGATTCACTTCAAAAAGGTGAGTCCGTTCGAGAAGTCCTTGAGTACGTGCAGTTTGATGATCGGGACCTGACGCGGCGACTGCTGGAGTCGGTTGAAGAAGCGGTTCGCAGTGAACGGATTTCAAATTCTGAAGGCGGTGACTTCATTCGCTTCTACGAAGAAGCACTCCATGGGTATACGTACCTTGAAGAGTCTCCCAACGACTGATCTTCGGTCCGTTCTGTGGATAGCCACTCCCTGCCGAAACGGGTAATGTGATCTCTTAAATCAGCAGGGAGATCATCTATGGAACGTGTCATTGTACGCCCCGACGGGCTGGACCTCGATTCGCATGGCCGCCGCGATTATTGGGTTGCTCTGGAGCATGACAGTATCTGGGGCGACCATCTGATGCCTCTCACTGTGTATGTCGGTCCCGAGGCAAAAGACGGGCAGGGCCTGGTGTCATTCGGATCTAACCATGGCAACGAGTACGAAGGGCCGGTGGTCCTCAAACATTTGATTCGTGACATCGACATTCGTGATGTGCGGGGCCGCATGATCCTGATTCCGGTTTTGAACCCGGCTGCCTTTCTCTCCGGTACCAGGGAAAGCCAGGCAGAGGACGGGGTGAATCTCAATCGTGCATTCGTGGACGGTGCCGGCACCAATCCTGCGCTTGCAGGAATCACACATCGAGTGGCTGCGTTCGTACGTGAGTACATCTGGCCTCGAGTGCATATTGTGCTTGATCTGCATTCCGGTGGTGATGTGGCCCGCTTTTCTATCTGTTCCAACTTCCATCCGCTCGAAGATGAGGAATTGAGCGCGAAGATTGAGGAAACGGCACGGTGGTATGGGACGCCATCTCTGATGGTCTACCAGAACGTCACTCCAGGACTGCTGCCAAGCGAAGCTGAACGTCTTGGGAAGATTACTGTTGGCACGGAACTTGGCTGGGGCCGTTCAATTAATCCCGAAGGGGTGCGCTATGGCAGACAGGGGGTTCTTGCTGCGGCGATCAACAATGATCTGTTGCATGGCGAGATAGAGCCCATCGCACATCACAAGGCTGGCACTCAGCGAAAGCTGGAGATGGTGAGCCGTGAGTGCTTCATCTGTGCTCCGTTCGCCGGTCATTATGAGCCGCTTGTTGAGTGTGGAACAGAAGTGAAGCAGGGACAGACTGTCGGGTTGCTGCATGACTTTGATCGTATCGACCTTGAGCCCTATCCTTGCGTGGCTGCCCTGGATGGTGTGGTCCTTGCGCAGGCATGGGTAGCGCCGGTTCCGAAGGGACAGCACATCGTCGTTGTGGCCCGGCAGATCGACTAGAACGCATTCGATTTGAGTTTGGCGTCTGCTTGAATGGAAACCCGATGCATGAGCCAGGGATTTGCACGCAAACGCAGCATTTTCCCTCCCTCACGCTCGTGTTACGAGCCCGGTAACTGGTTGTCATACTCAGAGACGCTACAGATATCTCAAAAACGCTCTGATCGATATGAGCTCGCAGCGTCTGACAGTCAGTGCCATCCGTTCCAATGACAGATGACTCTGGATTTGCCAGTCAGAGTCGCGTTGCGGGTCATCAGACCCAATGCTGGGTTTCTTTAACCGATTGAACTATTGCTGGCTGTGCTGCGGAATACGGAGGCGATCAGCAGTCCCCATCCAATCAAAAGCGTTGTTCCCCCCAGTGCCGCGATCAGCCCCCACGGGACACCGGCAAACTTAGGTCCGGCTATGACAAGCAGATACAGGCTTCCGGAAAACAGGAGCATACCGGCCAACAGGCTCCATGCCGCTCCACGAAGCAATTGATCGTCATTCGTTCTCATGAGGAGTCCGACGCCGAACAGTGCCAGGGCGTGCCACATGTGATAGCGAACCCCCGTACGGAAATCCTGAAAGTACTTATAGCTGGCAGGTACAGTCTGACCGGCGATTTCCTTTTCCTGGTCGGCATACTTCTTTTCCAGGAAGTGACTGTCGTTGAGGCCATGCGCGCCGAAGGCCCCAAAGAGAACTGCCAGAAAACCGGAGATTGCTGCCAGTCGAAGACAGAGTCGCGCCGTCATTGCCCGGCCTCTTGATCTACCTGTTCATCAGTCTGCTTGTCAGAGTCTTCCATCGCCGCCTCATTCGAGGTGTCTGTTTCCGAATCAGGGTTGTTCGATACCTTGTTTCCGGTGTCTGACCGGGAATCCCCTGTTGGATTATCAGAGTCAGTGTTCGTTTCGCGTGCTTCAACTTCAGTGGAAGAATCTTTGTCGTCGACTTCGCTAAAATCCTTAACGGCTTTGTAAAGGCTCACGCCTGCCGCGAGCACAATAGCGATGATGCTTGAATAAAGAACGACGTCGTATGCCCGGCTTGGCTTTAAGCGAGGGTCCAGCCGTTTGTTGCGAAAAAACACGGCTGCCAGTGCGACGATCAGCAGAATGACGACAGTCACCAGTCCGCCCAGGAAGACCATCAGTGCCGGATTGTCCAGGATGAGGAACAGGAGGCCCCACAGAGCGGGTATCACCCATGCCAGCCAGGCGATGG
>MDSW01028780.1_pt1 | contig 10354 bp, 8 predicted proteins | sample 811171 | NCBI WGS metagenome assembly MDSW01 (sample SAMN05326641, study PRJNA326480) | marine metagenome | isolation source: seawater | place: Atlantic Ocean: North West | collected 2012 | reverse complement strand
TTTTGCAAAAAAAATAATAAAAAATTCATCTGTAGAATTAATTCAAATTAATAATTATTATGATTTATTAAAATATGTTAAACAAAACATTTATGGAAATAAAATGGTTATAGGAATGGGTGCAGGATCTATTTCGAGCTGGATAAGAGACTTAGCAAGGCAACTTAGTTGATGAATTCATTAAGTAATGAAATAATAATTGAAAAATTCAAAGAAACAGTAAAGTTTAATTATAGCTTAAAAAAATTAAACTGGTTTAATATTGGTGGAAACGCAAAAATTTTTTTTAAGCCACAAAACTTTGAAGATTTAATTAATTTTATAAAAATCTATAATGAAAAAATATTTATTATTGGAGCTGGATCAAATGTTCTTCTTAGCGACAATTTGTATGAAGGAGCTATAATAAAGCTTTCAAATAGTTTTTCCAAAATTACCTTATTTGATCAATCAACAATCATAGCTGGATGTGGTGCCTTAGATAGGTCAGTTTCAGAATTTGCAATGAAAAATAATATAGGAGGCCTTGAATTTTTGTCCGGTATACCTGGTACCATTGGAGGTGGAATTCGAATGAATTCAGGATGTTTTGGAGGTGAGTTTAAAGATATCCTTATTTCTGTTCAGACGATTAATAGACAAGGTCAAATAAAAATAATTCCTGCTAAAAATATAAATTTTAATTACAGATCGTGTGATTTACCCAATGACTTAATTTTTCTCAGCGCAACTTTTAAAGGTATATATAAAGAAAAAAATGAAATTTTAGAAAAAATAAATGAAATTAAAAAAAATAAAAAAATAAACCAACCTTCAAGAATAAAAACAGGCGGAAGTACATTTAAAAACCCAATAAACAAAACAAAAAAAAAAGTTTGGGAATTAATTAAAGAATCTACATCTACTAACATTAAGTTTGGAGATGCAAAAATATCAGAAAAGCATTTAAATTTTTTTGTTAATGGTGGGAATGCAAGCTTTGAAGATATGAAGCAATTAATTAATTTTGTAAAAAGTAAAGTTAAAAGTAAGACGGGTGTAGATCTTGAGTTAGAAATAATTTTGGTAGAATAAATGAAAAAAAAAATATTAATACTTGCAGGAGGTTTTTCTAAAGAAAGAGAAATTAGTTTAAAAACTGGAAAAGGAGTTTTTAATAAAATTAAAAATTATTTTAATGTAAAAATATGCGAACCTAATGGTGATTTGGTTAAAAATTTGAGATCTTTTAAACCAGATGTTGTTTTTAATGCTTTACACGGTAGATATGGAGAAGACGGTTATATACAAGCTGTATTAGAAGCAGAGAAAATAAAATACACTCATTCAGGTGTATTATCATCATCGATTGCAATTGATAAAGAAATTTCAAAAAAACTATTCATTAAAAATAAAATTTTAACTCCTAAATTCATAAAACATAATTTTTTAAATAATATTAAAGAAAAAAATTTGATAAATTATATCCAAAAAAAATTAGGTTTTCCTGTGGTAATAAAACCATTTAATGAGGGTTCAAGCGTGGAAGTTCACATATGTCATAAGAAAAATATTATTCAAAATATAAAAAAACTTGCTTCATACAAAGAAATTATGATTGAAGAGTATGTAGCTGGAAGAGAGATCCAAGTAGCAATATTAGGCAAAAGAAAGTTGGGAGCGATAGAACTTATACCAAAACGTAAATTTTACGATTATAAAGCAAAATATAGCTCAAAAGCTAAAACAAAACATGTGATCCCAGTTAAATTAGAAAAAAAAAAATTTAATCAAGTTATGGAAATAGCATTAAAGGCTCATAAAATTTTGAAATGTAAAGGAGTAACTAGATCTGACTTTAAATTCTATAATAATAAATTTTATTTGTTGGAGATAAATACTCAACCAGGAATGACATCTCTTTCTTTGGTTCCAGAAATTGCAAAATATAAGAAAATATCTTTCTTTGATTTAATAAATTGGATTATTAAAGATGCATCAATCAATAGATAAGAAATATAAGTTTGTTATTTTAATAATTATTTTTTTATTTTTAACTACATACAATAATTATAATACTAAAAATAATGATAAATTTTCGACCAAAATAAAATCAGTTAAAGTCAGAGGTCTAACAGATAAACTAAATTCAAAAGCATATCTAAAACTAAGCTTTTTAATAAATGAAAATATTTTATTTTTAGACAAATCACTAATTAAAAATACTATAAACCAGTTAAATTATGTTGAAGATTATAGAGTAACTAAATTATACCCTTCAAAAATAATTATAGATTTAAAACAAACAGAATTTATTGGAACAACTATTGTTGATGAAAAAAAATATATTATTGGATCAAATGGAAAATTGATTGATTCTAGTCTTTTTAAGGTTGACAAAAGTTTACCAAAATATTTTGGAAAATTTTCAACTGAAAGATATATCGAATTTTTAAAAATTCTAAAAAATTCAAATTTTACTATTAATGATATTAAAAATATTTTTTATTATCCAAGTGGAAGAGTAGACATAAAAACCAAAGATGATTATTTAATTTTGCTTCCAATTAATAATGCTGATTTAGCTCTTAATAAAGCAATGTTGATTATGAAGAATCTAGAATTAAAAAAAAAAATAATTGATCTTAGAGTACCAAATCAGATAATTTTGTTAAATGAATAAAGATAAATTTTACACATGTATTGATTATGGAGCATCAAAAATAAGATTAGGAGCTTTTGAAACAGAGAATTCAAAAAATTTATTTATATCTGAGAAAAATTCTATATCTAACTTTAGTCTTGATAGTTTTGATTTAAATGATTCAAAATATAAATTGAATGAATTAATAAAGGAAGCTGAAAACAAACTTAATACACATATTAAAAATGTAAATTTGTTAATAGACTCCCCAGATGTAACTTCAATTGATTTTTCAATAAAAAAAAATATTGAAGATAAAATATTAGATAATGAAGAATTGAAATATTATATTCAGGAAGCAAAAAATATTTTTCAAAATAATAATCCACAAAAAAAAATACTTCACATGCTAATTGTAAAATTTAATTTAGATGGAAAAATTTATTTAGATCTACCAAGTAAAATAACAAATGTTAAATCTTTAGTTATAGAGATCAAATTCTTATGCATACCGTTGACATTTTTTAACAAGCTAAATGAAGTATTTAATGAAAATTTTATAACCATTTCAGAAATATATTGTTCAAGCTATGTAAAATCCACAAGTTACATTAAATTTTTTGAAAATTTTAATTTAAAAGTATTTTTAGATATAGGATATAAAAAAAGTTCAACTATAGTTTTTTATAAAAATAAATTGGTCTTTTACAACACCACTCCAGTTGGAGGAAATCACATAACAAAGGATTTATCAATTCTTTTAAAAATTGATGAAAGTACCTCTGAAAAAATAAAAAAAAGTTTTAATAAGTCAGAATTTACTTTTTCAAATAATGATTTAAATGAGAATAAACAAATCAAAAATAAATTAGTAAAAAATATTTCCACTGATATGTTGAGAAAAGTTATTTATGCTAGAGTTGATGAAATAATTAAATTGTCTTTAGAAAATATAAATTTTGAAAACTTCATCGAAGAAGATGGTGAATCAATATTGATTTTTACTGGAGAAGGTTCCAAAATATTAAATAGAAATTCAATCTACTTAGATAACAAGTTTAATATATTTAAAGAAATGAATTTTTTTGAGGATGAGAGCAAAAATGTTTGTGAATCAGCAAGAGAGTTCATTGAAAAAAACAAATATTTAGAAGTGAATTTTGTACCGAAAATACCAAAGAAAAGAGGTTTTTTTGAAAAATTGTTTTATATTTTCAACTAAATTTTTTGCAATATAATGAAATATTACTTGTTTTCTTAAACATTTCCTTTTTTTATATAAACTTCATGTGTCAGCGCTTAACCAAAAAACATTAAAAAAATCTATATCCATAAAAGGAATAGGGCTTCATTCAGGGAAAAAAGTGAATATGAAAATTTTGCCTGCACAACCAAACTCAGGAATAATTTTTAAAAGAGTAGATTTAATTAAAAATAATATAGTAATTCCATCTGTGACCAATGTTACAAATGCATCTTTTTGTACAACAATTTCAAATGAGCAAGGAATAAAAATTTCAACAATTGAACATCTAATGGGATCAATGTTCTGCCTAGGTATTGATAATGCTATAATTGAAATTGATAATGAAGAAGTTCCAATACTAGATGGATCTGCAAAAATTTTTAATGAGATGTTTATGAGTGTTGGATTTGAAACTAGTAATACACCAATAAAAATAATTAAAATTGAAAAAAGAATTGAAGTAAAAAAAGACTCTAAATTTATTTCAATAGATAGATCAAATCTTAATTTAGAAATTGATTTTCAATTGAATTATAAAAATAAATTAATCGGAAGCCAAAGAAACAAAATTAATATTTACGAGGAAAATCTAAAAGATGTTTATAATTCAAGAACATTTTGTTTGTATGAAGATATTCAAAAACTACGTGATATAGGTTTGGCACAAGGTGGAAGTTTAGATAATGCAATTGTTGTAAAAAATGATAAAATTCTAAATTCAAGTGGATTAAGAAACGATTTAGAATTTGTTAATCATAAAATTTTAGACTGTTTAGGAGATTTATATTTACTTGGATATAAATTAATAGGCAGCATAAAATGTGTTGGTGGGGGACATAGTCTTACAAATCAACTGTTGAGAGAAGTGCTAAGTAATAAAAGTAACTTTTCAATGATAGAAATAAAAGAGAAAGCCCTTCCAAACATTCTAGTTAATAAAACTAGTTTAAAATCCATAGCTTAGTATTAGAAAATTCCAAAAATTCTGTTATGAATTTAATATGAAGTTTTCTTTAAAGATTCTATTTTTTATATTTTTAATTTTATTACAAAATTGTAGTGGGAAAAAAGATTTAGTTGATGAAAATAAAATAGAGGAAAATAGAATTGATACTCAAATGATCGAAGCTTATAAAAAAGGTCTTGAAGAGCTAAATAAAGGAGATGTACTGCTTGCTGCAAAAATGTTTAATGAAGCAGAATTGCTATATCCTCAGTCAATATGGGCGCCAAGATCATCTTTAATGTCTGCCTATTCATATTATTCTCAAAACTATTTTGATGACGCAATTTTTGAATTGGAAAGATATTTAAAAACTTATCCAAATCATAATAGAATAGATTACGCATATTATATGTTGGCCATGTGTCACTATGATCAAATAGTTGATGAAAAAAAAGACATTAGACCAATTTTAGAATCTAAAAAATATTTTAATATAATTACCTCTAAATATCCAAGTAGCGAATTTTCATTAGACGCAAAGTACAAAGTTGATCTAATTAATGAATTAATGGCTTCGAAAGAAATATACTTAGCCAATTATTATATTAAAAAGGAAAAATGGATTCCAGCTATTAATAGATTTAAAGTTGTATTAAAAGACTATTCAAATACAATATTTATTGAAGAGGCAATTCATAGATTAGTTGAATTACATTATAACTTAGGCATGGAAGAAGAAGCAAAAAAATATGCTGTGTTACTTGGTTATAATTATCAATCAAGTGAGTGGTACGAAAAATCTTATAAATTATTTAATAAAAATTATGTAAAGAGATCAATAAAAGAGTCAAAGAAAAATAAAAAATCAATATTAAAAAAAATAAAATCACTACTCAAATAACATGAGTAAAAATACAATAAAAAAAGAGTATTTAAATAAATTAGATGAATTAATAAGACACAATAAACTTTATTATGATAACAGCAATCCAGAAATTTCAGATAAAGATTATGATGTATTAAAAAAATCTATTATTAATTTAGAAAATAAGTATAAATTCTTAAAATCAAAAAAATCTCCTTCTATTTCGGTAGGATCTAAGCCATCAAAAAGCTTTTTAAAACACAAACACAGAGTAAAGATGCTTTCACTTTCTAATGCCTTCGGTATTGAAGATTTAATAAATTTTGAAAAGAAAATTTCTAATTTTTTAAATATTAAAATAAAAAATGATTATGAATATAGTGTAGAACCAAAAATAGATGGAATTTCCGCTTCATTGACATATAAAAATCGTCATTTGGTTTTGGGATTGTCAAGAGGTGATGGATTTGAAGGTGAGGAAATTACAGAAAACCTTAAAACTATCAAAGATATACCAAAGACAATTGATGAAAAAGATTTTCCTAAAGATATTGATATCAGGGGAGAGGTATATATTGGAAAAGAAGATTTTAAAAAATTAAAAGATAGATTTGCTAACCCTAGAAATGCAGCCTCAGGTTCATTAAGGCAAAAAGATCCAAATTTAACAAAAAAAATTCCATTGAAGTTTATAGCTTACGCTTATGGTTATAACAGTAGTTTAAAATATGAATTACAATCTGAATTTTTAGAATTTCTTAAAAAATGGGGATTTAAAGTAAATCAACATAATAAAATTATAAAAGGTATTAAGAATTTGATTAAATATCACAATGATTTTGAAACAAAGAGATATGATTTAGATTTTGATGTAGACGGTCTTGTATACAAAATAAATAGTATAGATCTTCAAAAAAGACTAGGTTTTATTTCGAATGCACCAAGATGGGCAATCGCACATAAATTTTCAGCTGATAGTTCATATTCAAAAATCTTAAATATTGAAATTCAGATAGGTAGGACGGGAGCATTAACACCCGTAGCCAAAATTGAACCTGTAAATATTGGAGGCGTTATAGTTTCAAATGCGACATTACATAATGAAGAAGAAATAATTAGAAAAGATATTCGAGTTGGAGATATAGTTAAGGTTGAAAGAGCTGGAGATGTTATACCGCATGTAGTACTGGTTGATTTTAAAAAAAGACAAAAAAACGTAAAAAAATATTATTTCCCTGAAAAATGTCCCTCTTGTGGAGCAAAAATAATTAAAGAATTTAATAAAACAACTAAAAAATATGATGCCATCAAAAGATGTTCAAGTGAAGGTTATAAATGTGAGAAAATTGTAATAGAAAAAATTAAACATTTTGTATCAAAAGATGCTTTAAATATAGAGGGATTAGGAAAAAAGGTAGTAGAAAAATTTTGGGATTTAAATTTAGTTAAATTTCCAAATGATATTTTTAAATTAGATTTTGAGAAAATTGAAAACCTAGATGGATGGGGTAAACTATCATCTAAAAACTTAAAAGACTCAATAGCAAAATCAAAAAATATTGGATTAGAAAAATTTATTTTTTCCCTAGGAATTAGACACATAGGACAAGAAAATGCAAAATTATTAGCTCAATATTTTCAAAACAAAAATAATTTTATAAAAATATCAAATAATTTTGATTTTAATACTTTAAAAAATATAGATGGTATTGGGGATACTCAAATTGTATCTTTAAAAAAATTTTTTTCAGATCAAATTAATTTAAGAGTTGTTAAAGAATTAGTTTCGATTATGAACATTATTAACATTGAAGAAAATAAGAAAGGAAAATTGCAGAATAAATCATTTATGTTTACTGGAAAATTAACTAATATAAGTAGAGCAGAGGCAAAATCTTTGACAGAGGAAAATGGTGGAAAAATTTTAAGCAATGTAACAAAAAAACTTGATTATTTAGTTATAGGAGAAAAACCAACAACAAAAAAAATAAAGCAAGCAAAAGAACTTCAAATCAAAGTAATAAATCAAGAACAGTGGAAAAAACTTTTAAATTAAACTTAAGAGCCACTTTTTTTCTTTAAAATTTAAATATTTTGATATTTTTGAATAAATTTCAGAGTGGTAATTGGATATGTAATTTTTTTCTGAAGTAGATAGCATATTAAAATTTATTAAATCAATATCAATTGGAGCTAAAGTTAAATTTTTAAAGTGTATATTTTTTTTATTTTTTTCTACATATACTAAATTTTCAATCCTTATTCCAAATTTATTATTTTCATAGTATCCTGGCTCATTACTTAAAATCATACCTGGAATAATTTTAACATTATTATATTTGGATATAGATTGAGGTCCTTCATGAACATTTAAAAAATGTCCTACACCATGACCTGTGCCGTGCCCGTAATCTAAATTAACTTTTTTTAAATATAATCTCGCTCTTTTATCTATAGCTTTACCTGTATTAATTTTATTTAAGTTTGTATTAAAAACCGCAATATGTCCTTTCAAAACTCTCGTGAAGATATTCTTAATTTTAGATTTTGGTCTTGAAAAACAAACTGTTCTCGTTACATCAGTAGTTCCATATTTGTATTGACCACCGGAGTCACAAAGGAAAATATCTGTGTCATTAATCTTCCTATTTGATTTTTTTGTTGATCTATAATGAATTATTGCTCCATTTGGGCCAGATCCCGCAATAGTATTGAAGCTTGGATAAAGAAAATTTTTGTTATTTTTTCTAAATCTTTCTAATTTTTTTTCAGCATCTATTTCAGTTAAATTAGCACTTTTGTTATTTTTTATCCAATATAGAAATTTTGTTAGGGCAGCACCATCTTCTATGTGAGCATTTATCATGTTTTTAATTTCCATTTGATTTTTTATTGCTTTTAGTTGGTAACAAGGATCATTTTCACTACGAATATCAAATTTAGATAAAATTATACTTTTATTGAAGCTTGAACAGCTATTTCCATCTATTAAAAAATTTTTACCATTTAATTTATTAATAATATTCACAAATTCCTCAAATTTATAAAAATGAATTTTTTTATAACTTATTGTTTTTTTAATTTTATTAATTTTTTTAAGGTCTGAAAAAAAATAAATTCTTCTATTTTTATTAATTATAATTTGACAATTTGGAATAGGGCTATTTGGGTTATCGAACCCTCTTATATTTAATAACCAGGCACAGTTTTCAGGAGCGCTAATAAAAATATTATCAATTTTCTTTTTTCTTAATATTAAAGTCAATCTATCTAATTTCGAATTTATATTTTCACCGGAAGCAAATTTATTTAAACTATAAAATTCTTTATAACTATTTTTTTCTTTTTTTTTTATTTGATCTATTAAATTATTTTTTATAGGAGTTAAATTACAGCAGTTACGAAAATTGAATTTTAAATTAAAATCAGTGAATAACCTAGGATCAAAACCTAAATTCAATTTTTTTTTAATTTTACTAATTACTTCATAAGGTCTTATTTTTGGTATTTCAAATATTTTAAAATATTTTCCACATTCTATTGAGGCTTGCAGCGTGTATCTTCCGTCAACAAAAAGTAAATTTTCTTTTTTTAAAATAATTGCCAAACCTGCTGATCCACTAAAATTGGATATTAATTTTAATCTATTTGGAAAAGAATACTCAGAAAAAAACTCATCATTTTTAGGAATAATGTATCCATCAAGATTATTTGTTACTATTAATTTTTTTAACTTTTTAATCATTTAAAATTATCTTTTTAATTTTTTTTGGTATCTAATCCAACCAGGGCTCCTTATTTCATTTTCAAACTCTATATCTTGATTAAAATCATAATTATCTTCGTCTTTAGTTTCGAAATAATTATTTTTTTTTATATGCTCTTGAGGTAATTCATCTATAAATCTTGATGCTAAACTGTCTACCCAATCACCTTGGTAAAACCTATTCATAGAAAATGATATTATCGCCCTCTTTTTTGCTCTAGTAATACCAACATATGCTAATCTTCTCTCTTCTTCTAATCCTTTTTGACCTTTTTCTTCTATAGATTTTTGATGTGGAAACAAACCTTCTTCCCAACCTGGCAAAAAAACTATATCAAATTCAAGACCTTTTGAAGCATGCATAGTCATCAAATTTACTTTTCTATCTTCCCAATCTTGATCTAGTGATGTTGCCAAAGCAACATGTTCTAAAAAGCTCTCTAAATTATCGTACTCTTTCATGGCATTTATTAATTCTTTAATATTTTCTAATCTATTTTCGTTTTCTAAATCTTTTTTATCTTTTAACATTTTACTATATCCAGATTCATCCAAGATAGTTTGAATTAATTTAATATGCCCAATTCTTTTTAAACTAAAATCATTTCTCCATTTATTTAATAATTTTAAAAAAGAATTTAACCCTAACTTTGTCTTTGGTTTTATTTTATTTTGTTCAATAAGTGACATGGCTGATATTTCCAAAGACACATTGTTTTTTTTTGCAAATTCACTAATTTGTCGAATAGTAGTTTCTCCTATAGATCTTTTTGGAACATTAATAATTCTTTCAAAGGATAAATCATCTTTATTTTGGTACACTAATCTAAGATAGGCAATACAATCTTTTATTTCAGCACGTTCATAAAACTTTATTCCACCGATTATTCTGTATGGAATTCCAATTT
>MDSW01003693.1_pt1 | contig 10354 bp, 6 predicted proteins | sample 811171 | NCBI WGS metagenome assembly MDSW01 (sample SAMN05326641, study PRJNA326480) | marine metagenome | isolation source: seawater | place: Atlantic Ocean: North West | collected 2012 | reverse complement strand
GATCGAAAAGGGCGAAATCGTCTGGAACGGCGATGCGGACGCCTTCAACGCCGACCGCGACCACGTGGAACAGTATCTGCATTTGTGATTGGTATAGGGGCAGCGGGGGCTTTCGACCCAAAGCCGCCCTCCAGGATCTCTACGCGAATGACTGCTTTGCGCCCCAAAATGGTCGTTCACCGACTCTTTACTTGATCCTGAAAACTGCCGTTCGTTGCGGGTCGAGCGAATGCCCGTAGAGGGCGGGAAGCGGTCATTCTCAGCGATCTGAGTGAATGGCGGGAGTAGGACCAAAGGGGAATGGCAGGTTTGGCACCGACGCTCTAGGAAACGGACTTCCGCGCTTGGTAGACGCGTCGTCACTTGCGGTGTGAAACAGCAAGGGGGCTCGATGCCGATTGACGTCGCAAGCCATTGAAATCGCATTTGCTGAGGGTGGCACGCGATGGAGCCGATCCACAAGCGGCTTCAATGAGATAACTTCTTGATCGCGTTTTCGACAGATCTAAAGGAGATATCCTGGGATCTGAGTGTTTCGGAGAAATCGAAATAAGTGGATGCAATCTCAGAAGAATGCCACTGCTCCTCAAGGTAATCTCTAAATAGTTTGGCTTTCTCGACCCTGTCATGAATGGAAAAAGATCCAGCGATTTCCATGATTTTGCCCCGTACTTGTTCTTGGAATATAGGGGTGTCGATTGAAACGGCATCTAAAAAACTAAATGTACCGATCCATTTCCGTACGTGATACATGCCGATTGAAGTTGAGCGATAGTGGAAAACTTCAGGAAATATCCCTTCATCCACCTCAAGCTCGCGATAGTGCGCTTGCGGCGTTTCAATCAAACGATTTCGTGCTAGCTTTCGAAGCCCATGCCGGGTCTGGTCATCTTCGAACCCTAGTTTTTTCATCTCATTTAAGATGTCATTGCCCATCACAAAGCCGTCGCGGTTTGCAATTCCGGAATTTGAATACAAGAAGGCCAGCAAAGCCGGTTTAAGAAAGTGCTCTCTTGGGTCTGACTCCGACACATCAAATACATTACATGCGTATAGAGACGATTGAGGGTTATAATACGAATATTCTCCAAGTAGCGCGTGTTTGGAGAATTCGTGGAGTGGAACTTCATATTTTCCAGTTTTCTCTTCTATAGATATAATTTTCTTTGAATCGACATTTGGACTCCCGAAGAAACTGGTGACCAGTTCAATAACAGATCGAGTGTTTCCTCCTGTTATATTTCCAAGGAAAGTCTGAATTTCTTTGTTTGATTTGATCGAGCGAAGCGTAGATTTTAGAAAAAAAACGATCCCCTCAAATCGGAATTTGATCCCGTTGAGCGAAGAAAGTGTTTGTCTACCTTCTGCCACTCTAATCGCGAACTGGAGCCGCCTCTGAATGACTTCATCAGCCGGGGGCGGTGAAATGGCAAAGATCTTATTCTGATATCCGGATAGAGCCCCCCTCTTTTTGGATTCGTAGAAAGTGCTCGGTCGCAGTGCCACAAACACCAAGCAAGAGCCGCTCTTGGCTAACTCTTGTGCAATTAGGAACGCTTGCTGCTGTGTGTCGTAGTCTCTTTGGTCAGCGTTGTCCAAAACGATAATGATCTGCTTTTTTTGCCCATGGCTAAGATGTGCAAGCGCCGCAGTAAGATGGCCCGCACGATCTGAAATGAGGCTGTTCAAGAAGTCAATTTTCCTAAACTCGTATCTGGCTGGATCTAGCAGCTTCAATCCACCATTTGGGCCTTCGTCGAAATCGGCTAGGTCTTTGTAGTGTGCAGATTTAGCAAACGCTTCTGAGCCGATATTGATGCCATAACTCGACTTCAATAGGCTTACGATCTCTTGAATTATGAAACTGCGTAGATCGCCCGCAATCGTTCCCTTTTGACCAAGATTGATGTGCAGGAATATAGTTTCGTTGCGCTGTATTTCGTCGATTTGAAAAAATAAGTTTTCGAAAAATGACGTTTTGCCTACTCCAACATCACCTAGCACCACAACAGGGCGAGACGAAAGGGCGGTTTGGAGTTCCGGGTCCGCAAAAATCTCGCCAGATTCGCTTTTGTTTTCTGCGGATCTCAGTTGTTGAGGATTCGAGCCGTCGCTGGCAACTCTTCGGTATCGATTTTTAATAATTTGCTTACTGAGTAAAGTGTGCTGATTGTTTGCTTGTACAGATACATAGCAGTCTCGATAAAATATCTTTCTAATTTCGTTACTATCTTCTATTTCTTCTAAGAGAAGATTAGCGAGCGTACGAATGTTTTCTTGAAATTCGTCTCGGTATCTGTAACGAGTTGGGTCTGGGATCGATTCTGATGGTTTGGGCGGAATTCGCGGAGAGCGGTGAAGGGATATATCTCGGTAAGCCTTATTTTCAGCAATTCCTTCAGGTGACAGAATTTTCCAAAGTAGCGGAAAATGATCTAGATAATCCTTGAAACCATCAAAAAAGTAGCATTCCCCCTCATCTGGGGGGCCGTGCGGGCTCCAAGCCTGAAACACCAATAGCTGAGGGCCATTGCAAACGATCCCCAAGCGAGCACCTTTTTTAGCGCAGTAGTTGAGGCACTGATTGAAAGCAGAGGTGAGTTCTGCTGAGGCGTCTAGAAGAGGCTTGAGTTTTCGAACTTGCATCCTTTTTCCACCCGGAAGGTCCCCAAACCGAATTGCTTCGCGCTTAGCTTCAAGTACAGCTTTGGCCGGTGTGGCGTCGCCAAGAAGGTAGTCAATTCTGCCTCCGTCACCGTCTGGTTCTTCAACTTTAATATGTGGTATTTGCCACCCCAGACACTCCCTCAGAAGTCGGTCAATAAACTGAAAACGGTTTTGTGCTTCATTCCACTCGTGGCTGTCGGGTGGCCGTCGTTCAAGAATGGCAATAAGTTTCTTACGGCCATCTGTCATTTCGTGCTTCGAAAGCATGGCTATCCCTTCATCCTAAGAATTCTATCCATTGGACACGTGCTTACAGTTGTGGTCAACGGGCCAACATCAGATCTATTTGGTTTGTCCGGTGACTCGGTGAAGGCGTCTATAGGAAGCTAATCCTGAGACGCTGAACGTCCGAATAGCGGGCGCGAAGCTGTCATTGAACCAATAGGTGTTGAATGACCGCTCCGGGCCGGAATCGGCACCACAACCAGGGCCGATGAATGTCAGCTAATCACGATCGGAGCACGTAAGCAGACAGTCTCTTCTCGGCCAAATTTCAGCTATTCGTTCACTCTGCAACAAACGCCGCTTTCTGCCCCATACTGCTGAAAAAGTATGCCGGCGTTAATTGTCCGGTCTTGGTCTGAATCGAAATTGCCCGCTTTTACCCGGCGGGTGTCTCCGACTTGATATCGACCACGCGGAGATTCTGTTACGTCTTGCCGACCGTCCTCAGCATCGCGAGGACCTCGGGAAGGAACACCTGCCCGACCGGGCACGGAAAACACGGACGGTTTACGTCCGGTTTGCGATTTCTGCTTATAGTGCGGAACATGGCTGAAAACACGTTATCTTCCTGCGCGGGAACGGAAACACAGACCTCTTTCGACGTGTTTTCTCCGACCGAATACACGACCATGCTGCTTGGCTTTCTGCAAGAGAACGTCGATCGGGTGGCCGATCGCACGGTCTGCGAAATCGGCACCGGCAGCGGCGTTGTTGCGATGCAGGCCGCATTGCTCGGAGCACGTTCCGTAACCGTGAGTGACGTTGAACGGGACGCACTTGATGCCGTGTCCGCTTCCTTCTCTCGATTGCCGCAAGGGCCGGCCGACTTCAGCTGTCTCCTTGGCCCGCTCTGGCAACCTTACGGCACAAGGCGCTTTGATCTGATCCTCGCCAACCTGCCTCATTTCCCCACCCCGTCTTTGACCTTGCCGGGGCGTCTGCCCACGTGGGCCATGGGTGGGGCCGATGGACGCAAATTGCTCGACCCGTTCCTGGAAGGCCTGTCGGAGCACCTCGCCCCGGGAGGTCTTGCGGTTTGCACCCACAATCGTTTTGTCGGAATTGAACAGACCCGCGCCTATCTGCGAGCGCGGGGACTGTCGCTGCAGACCTGCCGTGAGACGATTGTCCACCTTTCCCCGCTCAAAGTGTCCGCACTGACCCACGGCGCGAGCGGCTATGGCGAAGATGTCTTCACGTTGGGAGAACATGTTTTCGGCCGCGTCTGTCTGGCTGTCGCAAGTTGGGCATGAGATCGGGAAGCCGGATGCCAAGACCTCTCCTGTCCCTGCTGTTGCTCGCTCTGATGCTTCTGCCCTGGCCTTCAACGGCCACCGCCCAGTCTGTCTCCACGCTGGTCGAGCAGGCGAGGACCGAAGCGCTTCAACGGTGTAATTCCACTGAGCGGGGCGACCGCCTCTACGACATCCTCTGCAATGGCGTGATCCGCGTCGGCGTGCGAAGCGATTATTCCCGCTTTGCCACCGAGCGCCAGGGCGAACGCGAAGGCTTCGAGATCGACGTTGCGGAACAGATCGGAGCAATGCTGGGTGTCGACGTGGAGTTTGTCGACGTCACGCCGGTGACACGCATTTCCGCTCTGTCCGATGGCCAGATCGACCTGGTCATCGCCACCATGGGCCACAATTCGACCCGCGACGCCAACGCGCGTTTCATCCGGCCGCACTACTACTCGAGCCAGACGGTCATCATCGGGCCCCGGCGGCTGGAAATCGGCTCCTGGGACGCCATGTCGGACAAGACCGTCTGCACGACGGTCGGCAATTATGCGAACACGCTGCTTGTGCCGCGCGTGGCCCGGGTGATGCTGTTCGACACGCCGGCCCGGCTGGTCTCAAATCTGCGGTCGGGAACCTGCACCTTCATTGCACAGGATGACAGCGTCCTCGCCAACGCCATGGCCGATCCCGAGATGGCGGCGCAGTTCGAACGCAAGCTGGGGTTCGGCGAGATTCCGTGGGGCATGGCGGTCTCACCTCAGGGAAGCGACCGACTGGCTGACCTGCTGGACCGGCTTTCGATCGACCTGCATGCGGAAGGCGTATTGCTGGATATTGCCCGGCCGCATTTGATTGAGACCGAATATCTCGAACGCATGCAGACCCTGTGGCAGCGTGACGACTGCCGACAGTCTCCATCGAAATGCCTGGCTCCACCGCTTAAGGCCGAACTTACGCCAAGTCCGTTCAAGGCTTTCGTTGAATCGGCCTATGCCTGGGCACAAGAACACCTTGCCGTGTTTTACAGCGATGTTGCCTGGGACCTTTTTACCAATGGCATGCTGGTGTCATTGATCGCAGTGGCCGGTGCGCTGATCGCGACGCTGGCCATGAGCTTCCTCTTCGCCGTTTGCCTGACCTCAGAAAGCCGGGTGTTGAAATGGCCGCTGGCGGTGCTGCAGGCCGTCCTGCAAAGCAGCCCACCGATCCTGATCCTGGTCTGCGTTGCGACGGCCGCAAACCAACTGTTTTCCTATTCGCAGGTCGTGGCGCTCCTGGTGGCCATCCTGTCCATCGCGCTCATGAACGGAGCCTTCGCGGGGCAGGCAATCGCCGATGCCTGGCGGTCTGTGGAGATGCCCACGGGAAAAGGAGAGCGCTGGCGCCAGGCCGTAATCCGGTCGGCATCGCAGATCGAAGCCTTTCTCACCAATGCGACGCGCGGGATTTCGGCGGCCAGTTTCGTCGGCGTCGCCGACCTTACCAATGCGCTCAACGACATCACGTCCTTTTCCCGAAACCAGGCCATAACATATTGGATTCTCTTAATCTTCTATATTCTGGTCGTCATGGTCGTCGTCCGCCTGAGCCGCAGGCTTCGTGTGCGCATCGAACGACTGGAACCGAAAGGCTGACGCCATGATTGGACCTTTTTCGGAAGATCTGCCGCTGCGCATTGCCGAAGGTTTGCTGGTCAACTTCGAAATCGCAATCTCGGCCCTCGTTATCGGACTTGCAAGCGGCGGGCTTCTGGCGTTGCTGGGACGATTGCAAAACCCGGTGGTGAGCGGCGTTATCGGATCATCGATCTCGGTCCTGCGGGCGACACCGGTCTTCATTGCGATGTTTTTCCTGGCGGGGGTTCTGCGCAGTCATTATTCGGCCCTGGAAGCCTGGTTCGCCGATCCCAAGATCATGTTCGTAACCCTGGCATGTCTGCCTTACATTACCTCCTACGCCTATGATCAGGTCAGCGAAGCCCTGGTCCAGTGGCATCGAGGCGCACATCGCGCCGCCATGTTGCTGATCCCCAATATGGCCAGGTCCTTTCAGATCCTTGTGTCCGCATCCTGCTTCGGAGCGGCAATCGGCGTGAACGAGGCCATGAGCGTCGTTCTGTCCGAGGCAGAGCTGCTTGGCCAGTCGGTCTGGCGGTTTGTGTTATATGCGCTGACCGTGCTGCTGTTTTTCGGCCTGATGCAGACCGTGGTCGCCTCCTCCCGCCTGCTGCACCGGCTTGTAACAGCCCGCTTTTCGGACGCGCCTCGGGCCTATTAGGATCAAAGGGCCAGGGTCAGCCGACGGCAGTTCCGGTTCGGCTCGCAGAGCTCATTTCCGCCAGAACCGTCCGCGCGACCGGATCGTCGGGATAGTCGATCAGGATTTTGCGATAGAGCGCGATCGCCCCGTCATCGTCGCCGGCCAGGCGCAGATCGAAAGCAGCACGGCTGATTTCCGCAAGCCGCAGGGTTTCCTCATCCGGCTCGTATTCCGCCCCCTGACCGTACGCACCCAGCAACTCGTAGACGGTGATGCTTGCGCGCCGTCCCTTGACCCGGACATCTCCGATGGGCCGGACACAGAGACTGTCACCGGCTTCCTTGTAAACGGAGTGACTGATGCAGATGTTGGTTCCGTAGGTCTTGTTCAGCGCCTCCAGCCGCGACGCTATGTTCACACCGTCACCAAGCACCGTATAGCTCATCCGTTCGGGCGAGCCGATATTGCCGACAATCACCGCATCGCTATGGATCCCGATCCGCACATTCAGCGGATTACCGCCGACGGCCAGGACTTCCGCGTTCAATGCGCCGACCGCACGCTGGATATGCAACGCAGCCATGCAAGCCCGCCGTGCGTGGTCCTCCATGATCGTGGGGGCACCCCAGAACGCCATGACACCATCACCGATAAATTTATCGATCGTGCCTGCTTCGCGATTCACCGATTTTGTCGCGATGTTGAGATAGTCCGAAACCCTCTGGACCAGTTCCTTGGACGGGATTTTCTCGGAGAGATCGGAAAAACCTTCCATGTCCGAGAAGAAAATCGTCAGGAAGCGGCTGCTGCCGCCAATTTCCAGTTTCTGCTCCGACTGAAGCAGGTCCCTCACCAGGCTGACCGGCACAAACGAAGCGAAGGAACGGATCGCGGTGTCCAACGTCTCAACCGCGCTGGACAGCATCTGTATCTCCCGCACGCGTGTTCTGGGAAGGTCGTTCACCGTCTCCTGCCGAAGGTCACGGATGTTTTCAACGCTGCTCGCCAATCGTTCCAGCGGCGTCGACAGTTTCTTGGCCAACAGCCAGATGATGAGGATCTGCAAGGCCGTCGCCCCAAGTCCGAGCAAAAGCATACGGCGGTTGTTAGATTTTATTTCAGCGTTGAAGTCATCCATCGGCGCGATGACAAATATCTGCCAGTCCTTGTGCGCGACAGATTCAATCGGTTTCAGTGAGGCGACGAATTCCCTGCCGTTGTGCTGCACAAAATAGGATTGCGCACCACGGTCCTGAATCTCGCGCTGACTGTAAACGATACCGACCATCTGATCGGCCCACTCGCTGATGTGGGTCAGCCTCAGCCTGTCTCCGATCTTCTGGGAAACTGTGCGTTCTTGAGAGTTCGCAATGATATTGCCGTGGGCGTCGAGAATAAAGCTGACAGAATTGGGACTGACCTGGCGCTCCGCCAGATAACTTGAGAGCCCCTCCAGCGTCAGATCGATCGCAACGATGCCCGAAAACCGGTCGTGCCAATAGATCGGTGCAGCGATGGTGAAGCCGACCAAGGACAAGGTGGCAAACAGGTCCGGGTCCGAAATGGTAAGCCTGTCAGCGTCCTTGGTTACCTTGTACCAGAACCGTTTGCGTGGATCATAGGTGCTGGCCGCACGTGATCTCCCTGTGACCTGGTTGTCTGCGTTCATGAACTCGTAAGTTTCATCAAACGCGCCATCCCCATCGGGAATGATCCAGCGATGAGCGAACGTCGTGCCGCCGGGCAAGGGCGCGTCATGAACGTTCTGCCCGTCCAGCATTGCCCTCGCCTGCAGGAAAGTACCGTCGGTTTCAAGACCGACATAGGCGCTTAGAACGTCTGGTGTTCCACGCGCGACAGTCGCCAGAAAATCCAAAGCGCCAATGTTCTGGAAGAGGCCTGGCTGAACGCGCCCGGCGCTGGCCATGGTCTCAACACTGGCGGAAACCTCGCGGAAAAGGTTTTCGACACTGTCAGCGGCGTTCGACTGATGTTGCTCGATCCTCGTGAGCGAGTCACTGCGCGCAATATCTTCGCTGGACAAGTAATTAAAAGTTATGACGCCAATGAAAACGGGAAGGGTCAGGATCAGAAATAAAGTCAGTATTACCGATTTCAGGCTTGGGTTTCGCATTTGTTATTGCCGCTTCCATCAATGACCAACCCAGAATGCCGATCCAAACCTTCATTCCCCAAGTGATCTGCCGTTTGACCGCAAGATCCCCTGATCACGCCATCGGATCAAGCCTTTTCCGCCCTGACAAAGGTGCCTCAAGTGAAAGCCAGCCGATAGGCTTCCCTGACGTTCGGAGGGGCTGATGGTGCAGGATTTGATATTGAACAGATCTCGTCCTTGGCGACCGCGTGCCGAACCCAGACAATGTCACCGGCCTGAACGGGGAGTCAGCGCATCAGACGGGGACTTGTGCGTAGTGCAGCTCGGCAAGCACGTTCGCCGGAAACAGGAAGAACGTTTCATCCGAAGAAAATGCAACCAAATATTCATCGGCAGATTTTACACCATCTGGAATTGTCCCCCTCAGGAGACTGCGAGCGATCAGCCAAGATGGCCATTCCCAACATCATCCCGCAAGTCATCGTGTTGTTGTTTTACATTACCGCGGTCTTCTTCGACGCGCCGGTCCCGATGATCGTGGAAAACACCTTGTGTGCGGCCGCCGTGATGGTGGTCATGTTCGGGGTCTTCGCGATGGGATATATAGGCGGCGGCGGTGCCAAGCTGATCGCCTCTCTGTCGATCTGGCTGGGCTTCACGAAGGCGCTGGGCCACTTTCTTGCGATAAATGCCGCTGTCCTGATCATGGCGGTGCCGGTGCTGATCATCGTGGGGGCCCTCCTCAAGAAAGACACGCCCACGGGCATCCCCATCCTGCCGATCGCACTTCTCGCCTTTCTGGCTGTTTTTCCCAATAGCGATCTCTTCAGGCACATCTCCCCACGTTTCAAGATGATGATCGCCGGCTTTTTACCCCAGGACACGGCATCACAGCCGCCATTGCCCGCGGCAGGTGATGCTCCCTTTCGGAGCACGATCGTGCCGGGCTTCAAAGACGTTGATGCCGGACCGGCACACCAAACTGCCGGTCCGGCCGGAAGCGAAGTCGGCCAATGAAATACCTGCTCTACATTGTCATCGGCATTTCCGCGGGACTGGTCGTGACGGAATTCCTGCAGGTCCCGGCCAAATATCTTGTCCTGTTCGCCTTGATCGTGCTGCTGCTCAACCAGGTTGCCAGGTATTTTCTGCGCAAAGACAAGGCAGCCCACAGGGCGCCGGTAAGCGTCCGGACACGCGTGCGCCGCAAGCCCCTGCCGAAGGACGGCCAGCCACTTATCGATCCCAAACGCCTCGAGGCGATCATGAATCGCCCCGCGCGTCCCATGGCTGTTGCTCCGGAACGCGAAACCGGAACGGCTCCATTCCCCCCGGTCGCGCCGCAGGCGAATGGTCGACTTGGCCCAATGCGAGAAGAAACAGATCCGTTCAAGGCGGTGGTTCCACCTTGGGAACCGGATTTTTTTGCCGACTTTGTCGATGGAATGTCGCGTCCGGCCGTCATTGCCTATCGCCCCTATCCGCCTCCCCGGATACGGGTCGGGCGGAGCAAGGTCGGTGGGGACCCGGACCTTCCGGCGGGCATGGAATGGCCGCGTACGGTCAGCGACGCACGCTATGTGAAGGCAGGTATGCCGCTGCACTTCATGGCTCAGATCGACCTGTCGGAACTCTCCTGGCGCCCGGAGGAATGTCCGGAGCGCGGCACGCTGTTGTTCTTTGCCCGGCTCGATGAGGATATGCTGTGGGGGGAAGACTTTAGCGGCGATCCGCGCAACGATACCAGAGTTGTTTATGATCCGCTGTCGAATGGCATCAGGACTGG
>MDSW01194620.1_pt1 | contig 10355 bp, 8 predicted proteins | sample 811171 | NCBI WGS metagenome assembly MDSW01 (sample SAMN05326641, study PRJNA326480) | marine metagenome | isolation source: seawater | place: Atlantic Ocean: North West | collected 2012 | reverse complement strand
CAAAAATGGGTAAGACTGAAAAAGGAGCAATTTGGTTAGATAAAAAACTTTTGTCACCATATGATTATTATCAATTCTGGAGAAATACAGATGACAAAGATGTTATAAAGTTTTTGAAAATGTTTACAGATCTTGAGGTATCTAAAATAGAAAATATGAAAAATATGAATATTAATGATTTAAAAGAAAAATTAGCTTTAGAAGCTACAAAAATGCTTCATGGTCAAAATGAAGCAAATAAAGCTTTTAAAACATCAATTTCAATTTTTGTAAAAAAAGAAATAAACAATCAGACTGAACTTCCAATTATTAAAATTAAAAAAAATGAATTAAAAGAAGGTCTTAGTATTTTAGACTTAGTTGTTAGATCTAAATTATTAAAATCAAAAGGAGAAGTCAGAAGAGCGATTAAAGATAATGGAATAAAGATTGATGATATTCCTATTGAAAGAGAAAATTATTTAGTGTCGTTAAAAATTTTTGAAAATCTGAATTTAATTAAATTATCACATGGTAAAAAAAATCACGTAATAATTAAGTTGACTAATTAATTTTTTTTAAGCTTCTCAAGCGTTCTAGTAATAAATCTTGGAGTTAATGTTTTAATTGGATTAACAGTTGTTTCTAAATTATTAGGAGGTCCTTTTATTTTAAAACTAACTCCAAAAACTCCCTCGCCTACTTTTTCTCCAACTAATATACTTCCTAATATAGGAATTGAACTGATAGTTTTATTAATAGTTGTAGCAGGTACTAATGTACCTCTTAAACTAATTAAACTATTTTTTTCCACATATCCTTCCATTAATATTGAAATCGCAGGACCAATTGCATATATCTCATCTATTGTCATAAGATTATCTTTATTAGTAAAGTTCATTTCAAAATCATTAAATCTTATTCCTTCACCAGATAATAAATCTGCAATTCCTTGTAATGATGCTAAAGTCAATAACTTTGTTAAAGCCGGTAATTCTTTTAATTTAAAATCATAAATTTTTATAGTTGATTTTGTAACATCATTTTTTTTTATTGAATAAAAATCAATAGATCCCTCATTAAATCCTTTTATAAACTTATATCTATCTACCAATGGTTTAGCCTTTTCTGAAAATAAAGTAGTAATTTTTTCATTATTATCTGTAGTATTTATTGTAAATTTTACTTTTTTATTGTCTGAAAAAACTGACACTAAATTTAGCTCACTTATCTCATTATTATTAATGGATAAAAAACCATTTAAATCATAAGACGAATTTATTTTATCTAAATAAATTGTATTGATGTCTAAAAATATTTTGAAATTATTGCTAAAAATTTTATTTTTTTTAGTTCCTTTAGAATCTAAAAGGTCGGTTATAATTTTATTAATATTTAAATTATTTCCAGTAATTAAATAGTTTTTTTTATCTTTTTTAATTTGTAAGTCGTTATTAAACTTTTCTTTATCTAGATAGTTGATCTTTATATTTCCAATATCATCAATTGTATAATTTTTTGATAACTTTAAATTTTTAATTGAAAAAAAATTTTCTTTTTCCGAAAGCAATATGTCTTTAAATAAAATTTCATTTTTATTTTTTTTTCCTTTTATAGATAAATTTAAAGTAGATTTTTTTTCTTTTTCATAATTCAATAAATCTATAATGAATATATTTTTAAAAATCTCCAAATTTAAATCAAAATCGAATTTGTCTTTATTGTTTAAAATTCTATATTCAATTTTATCTGGTTCTTCTTGAATGAGTAAATTTCCACCTCCAATGATTTCCAATTTATTTTTTTTGTAATTTAATTTGATTTTTTGATTTTCTAAAAGAACATAATCTTTCATTTTTGGAAAATTATTTTTTAATTTAAAAAATTGTTTTAGTTTTAAAAAGTTTACATCTATATTAGATTTGATATCAAAATTTTGAAATTTAAAATTTTTATCTATTTTAAAATTAAAACTACTATCTGCACTAAATTTAGTCTCGTCAAAATTTTCATTAAAAAATTGATTTTGAACTAATTGTTTCAAATCCTCTTTTTTTAAATTTAAATTTTTACTATTTAATTTTCCAGAAACTAAAAATTCATTTTCTAGTTTTGAAGCAATTAATTCTTGAACAATTATTTTTTTATTATTAAGTAATAAATTGATTTCATTAAAAATAAATTTTTTATCGGAAAAATCAAAAATAAAATTTAATTTACTAACTTTCTTTTTTAATATCGATATTTGGCCATCATTGACAAATCCCTTTATTTTATAATTTTTTTTAATTTTTCCAGATTTATCAAACTCTAATTTAAGATCTGCAACTATATAACCATTATTTATTAACTGTTCGAGTATTAAAAGTTTAGTATCGTTATTGAAAATTCTAATAAAACCAATTAATTCTTTTAAGGGAAGAGATTTTGTTGAAATTGATATTTCAGATAACGCAAATTGATTTTCGATAAATGATTTTATTGAAATTTTTGATTTTATATTTTCTATCTTAATTACTTTGTTTCTGTAAATTACATCTGTGCCAACAGTTTTTGCATCAATATTAAATTTAAACAAATTCAATTTTGCACTTACATGGTTTATTTTAAGATTTAAATTCGGGTCATATTTTTTGATTTGAGAAATAATTTGGGAATTGAATTTTTTAGTTTTTATCCCAATAGTGCTTAAATATAAAACTGTAACTAATAGTATAAATATTATAGTGATAGTTGTTCTATAAATTATTTTTGTCATTAAAGTTTATGTAAAGATTTTTCTAAGAATTCGTCTATTTCACCACTCAAAACTTTATCTGGACTTGAGCTCTCGTGGTTAGTACGGTTATCTTTAACTAATCTATAAGGTTGTAAAACATAAGATCTTATTTGATGACCCCATCCTATTTCTGATTTTGAAGCTTCGGTGCTTTGGCTTTGCTTCTCTTTTTTTTTTATTTCAAAATCGTAAAGTCTTGCTCTTAACATATTCATACAAGTTTCTTTATTTTTGTGTTGTGATCTTTCATTTTGACATTGAACAACTATTTTAGATGGAATATGTGTTATACGAACAGCGCTATCTGTTGTATTCACATGTTGACCCCCAGCGCCACTTGACCGGTAAGTATCAATTCTTAAATCTTTTTCTAATATCTCAACGTTTATATTTTCATCTACTACAGGATAAACCCATACACTGGCAAAACTTGTGTGTCTTCTAGCACCTGAGTCAAATGGAGAAATTCTTACCAATCTATGAATACCTGACTCTTTTTTTAACCATCCAAATACATAATCACCTTCAATCTTAATTGTTGATGATTTAATGCCCGCTTCATCACCTTTATGTTCACTAACTATTTGATAATTGTAATTCTTACTATCAGACCATTTGATATACATTTTCCTTAACATATCAGCCCAATCCTGACTTTCTGTTCCTCCAGCGCCTGCGTGTATTTCTACATAAGTATCTAATGGATCTGCTTCATTAGATAAAAAACATTTAATTTCATTTTTTTTTGCAAGAGATCTTAATTCCAAAATGTTTTTACTTATCTCGTTTTGAATATCGGTATTATTTTCTTCTAAAGCTAAATCATATAAATCATTGAGATCTTTAAGTTGATTTTTTGATTGATTATAAGAATTAATCAAATCTTCAAATAATTTTTTTTCTTTTATTATTTTTTGAGAATTAGATTTATCCTGCCAGAAGTTTGCTTCAAGCATTTTTTTATTAAATTCTTCTAATTTTGAATTAATACTATTTTTTTCAAAGATACTCCTTAACTCTTTGATTTATTTTTTCTATTTCTTTTTTAAAATTTAAATATTTATCATTCATTAGTAGAACCTTAATATATTATTAGTATCTAATCTATTATTATTTAAATATAAAACTTTGCCATTGGAAATGTTTTTACTTTTAAAGGACTCTATTATTGTATTTTTTGAACTAAATTTTGCTTTATCACCGGTATTCGGATCTACAACCATCAAAGTTATATCCTCAGGAACTTTAAATGGCCGAGCATCAGATTTTTTTACAGCCTTTTTAACAAATTCCTCAAATATAGGTAGTGCAGCCTTAGATCCAGTTTCAAATTTTCCCAATGGCTGGGGATTATCCATACCAACATAAACTCCTATTACAAGGTTAGATGTAAAACCAATAAACCATGCGTCGGTATTATCATTTGTAGTACCAGTTTTTCCAGCAAGATTTAATCCAAGATTTTTAAGTTTTTTTCCTGTTCCTCTTTCAACAACACCTTGTAAAATTGAGGTTAATTGATAAGCAGTTTGCGGTGATAACACTTGTTCATAATTATCCTCTATTTTTGGAAATTCTTTACTAGTAAAAGAAATTTGATTACAGTTTATGCATTTTCTATTTTCATTGTTAATTATAGTATTCCCTTCACTATCTTGAATACGGTCTATAAGAACGGGATTGATTAATTTACCGCCATTTACAAAAGAACAATATGCCGAAGTTAGACTTAACAATGTTGTTTCAGCTGAACCTAATGAGATAGATAATAATTCTTCTGGTTTTTCATAAATATTAACTTTTTTGGTAAAACTTGTAATTTTATCAATTCCTAAATCTTGAGCTATTCTAACGGTCATTAAATTTCTAGATTTTTCTAATCCAACACGTAATGTTGAAAGTCCATAAAATTTTTTTCCATAATTTTCTGGTTTCCATTTTTTTAGGTCAATGCCTTGGTCTAATACAAGTGGTGCATCTAAAATCAAAGTGGATGGAGTATATTCATTTTCCAATGCTAGAGCATAAACAAAAGGTTTAAAAGCAGAACCTGGTTGTCTTAAAGCTTGTGATGCTCTATTGAACTCACTATTTTTAAAACTAAAACCACCACTTAAAGCAAGAACTCTTCCAGTAAAGGGATCCATTACCACAATACCTCCATTTATTTTTGGAAGTTGTTGTAGACTATGAGATTTAGAGTCAATCTTTTTAACATAAATCACGTCTCCTACTTTAAATAAATCATCAAATTCTTTTTTGGTCCACGATATATCTTTATAATTAATTACACTTTCTAAATTATTCTCTACTTCTATTATTGAATTAAATTGATTTATCTTTTTAATAATTGCTATTTGCCATTCAATGGATTTTTCTAATTTAAATTTTTTTTCTATTTGTTCATACCAATTTTTAGAATATTTGATATTTTTTATTGGTCCACGCCAACCTTTTCTTCTATCATAATCAACAAGACCGTTTCTTAAAGATTGTGTTGCAATTTTTTGTAATTCTAAATCTATAGGTGTATTAATATTATAACCTTGATTATATACTTTATCATAGGTTAATCGATCTATAATATTTTTTCTTACATCCTCAATATAGTATTGAGAATTTTCTAAAAAAACTTTTTTAACTTTTTTCAATTCAATAGATTGTTTCTTTAATTCTAAGTATTTTTTTTGGTCAATAAAATTATTATCGTACAAATTTTTTAAAACTAGATCTCTTCTAAATTTTGCTAGATCTTTATTTCTATAAGGATTATATTTGCTCGGTGCTTTGGGTAAAGCCGCTAGTAATGCTGCCTCATTGTAATTTAATTCTTTAATTGATTTATCAAAAAATTCTAAGCTTGCTGCTGCAACTCCATAAGCTCCACTACCTAAATAAATTTGATTAAGATATAACTCTAGAATTCTTTCTTTTGATAGAGCTCTTTCAATCCTAAATGCTAAAATTGCCTCTTTAATTTTTCTTTTTATGCTTACTTCGTTTGTTAATAGAAAATTTTTTGCTACTTGTTGGGTTATAGTTGAGGCTCCTTCAAGCCTTTTAGAAGTCAGTACATTGTTAATATTATTTATGACTGCTCTCATTACACCTTTAGCATCAACCCCTGGATGAGAGAAAAAATTTTTATCTTCAGCAGATAGAAAAGAATTAATTACATTTTTTGGTATCGCTTCATAAGGTACAAAAATCCTTTTTTCTTTAGAAAAATCGGCCACTAATTCACCATTACCGGAATACATTTTACTTGAAACTGGAGGCTTATAATTCTTTAAAAATCTATAGTCTGGAATACTGTTTGAAAAAGTCCATAAAACTATCAAAATTGTAACTGATGAGATCAATACAATACCAAAAATAAGTATAATTATATTTTTAAATAACTTAGTCATTTTGATTCCATTATATAGTGGAATTTGTTAAAGATAAGGCATTATTATTAAACAAAATTTTTAAAAAAACAAAACTTAATGAACCAATTAAATCAAACAACATGGAAAAAAATTTATACATTGATGCATCGCATCCAAATGAAACGAGGGTTGTACTTAAATCGGAAAATAGTATTGAAGACTATGAGTACGAAGGCTTAAAAAATAGCCTAATAAAAAATAATATCTACCTTGGAAAAGTAAGTAGAATAGAACCTTCTTTACAAGCAGCTTTTATTGATTTTGGAAGGGAGAGACATGGCTTTTTATCATTCAATGACATTCAATCTGATTATTACCAAATTCCTAAAAGTGATCTAGAAATAATTAAACAAGAAGAGGAAAAAGCGAGAGAAGAGCTCTCTAAAGAAGTTGAAGCAAAAGAAGAAAAAAATTTGGCTGAAGGTAAATTAGAAATTGATGATCCTTTAGAAATTAAAAAAACAGAGGATGATAGTGAAAACATAGTATTGAATGAAAATAGTGAAGAGACTGAAAATTCGAATGAATATGTAAATCAAGAAAACAAAACTGAGAATAATACGAAAGAAGAAAAAGACAAACGAAATCAAAAATGGCATAAATTTAAAAGATACAAAATTCAAGAAGTTATTAAACCCAATCAAGTAATCCTTGTCCAAGTAATAAAAGATGAAAGAGGTCAAAAAGGTGCAGCTCTAAGTACCTTTATTTCGATTGCCGGTAAATATATTGTATTGATGCCTAATACTCCTAAAGGTGGCGGTATTTCAAGAAAAATATTTAATCCTGCAGATAGAAAAAAAATAAGATCAATTCTGAATGAAATTGAAATCCCAAAAGAAATGGGTTTAATTGTTAGAACAGCTGGAAGTAATAAAACTAGAAATGAAATTGACGAAGATCTTAAAACTTTAAAGAATACATGGGGACAAATTAAAAATAATGCAATAAATTCTATTGCTCCTTCTCTAATCCATCAAGAAAGTGAAATCATTAAAAGAACTTTGAGGGACATGTATGATGAAAACACAAAAAACGTAATTATTGAAGGTAATGAGGGTTATAAAAAAGCACAAAACTTTATGAAAATGATGATGCCCTCACATGTGAAAAAAATTAAGAAATATAGAGGAAAAATACCATTATTTATTCAAGAAAATATTGAACAAAAATTAAATCAAATATTTGAATCAGAAATTAAACTGAATTCAGGTGGGTATCTGGTTATCAATCCAACAGAGGCTCTTGTATCGATTGATATAAATTCTGGAAGTTCAATAAAACAAAAAAATGTAGAGAGTACTGCACTAGATACTAATCTTGAAGCTGCAGAAGAAATAGCAAGACAAATTAAAATTAGAGATCTTTCAGGTTTAATAATAATTGATTTTATAGATATGCTTAGTTACGGAAATAGAAGAATGGTTGAGAGAAGATTAAAAGAAAAATGTAGATTAGACAGAGCAAGAATACAAATCGGTAGAATTAGTAACTTTGGTTTACTTGAAATGTCTAGACAAAGACTTAGGGAAAGCGCCGTAAAATGGAAAGTAGAATTAACTGACGAGTCATTTGCTCAAAAACTACTCAAAATAGTAGAATTAAAGTCGGTAATAAGTAAAGCAAAATTTGTGGAATTAAAAGTATGTGAAAAGATTTCTGATTTTTTAAAAGAAAATTTTGTAGAGGATTTAACATATTATGAAAAAAAGAATAAAATGAAAATTGATATTATTACTGATAATTCACTTATTATTCCAGAATATATAATTGATCTTAAAAATAAATCCAAAAAAACAATCGATTTGGTTGAACATCATGAAAAATTAAAAAACTTAGAACAACAAAAAATTGAGTACAAAATTTCTGTAAAAAAAGATAAGAAAAAATTTATTAAGAAAAAAAATTATAAAAAAAAATATTATAAAAAAACTAAATAATTCCTTTGGTTGGTGATGATGGGCTGCCAATTAAAGTTTTATTAATCCTTCCTGAAAGATAAGATTGTCTTCCTGCAATTACTGCATTTTTGAATGCTAAAGCCATTTCAAAAGGTTTTTTTGCTTTTGCAATCGCGGTATTAACTAAAACCCCATCACAACCTAACTCCATTGCTATAGTTGCATCGGAAGCTTGTCCTAATCCTGCGTCAATTATCAAAGGTAGCTTAGTTTGATTTCTTATTATCTTGATATTAGTCTTATTTAAAATTCCCAATCCCGAACCTATAGGAGCAGCAAGTGGCATTATAGCTGAGGCTCCAACATTTTCTAATCTTTTTGCCATTAATGGATCATCATTGCAATAAACCATTACCTTAAAACCTTCATTGGACAATACCTCAGTAGATTTTAAAGTTTCAATCATGTCTGGAAAAAGATTCTTTTTATCTCCTAATACTTCAAGTTTAACTAATTTCCATCCTCCAATTTCTCTTGCAAGTCTTAAAGTTCTTAAAGCATCTTCAGACGTGAAACATCCTGCCGTATTGGGTAAATACGTAATTTTTTTTGGATCAATATAATCCATCAATAAGGGTTTATGTTTGTCAGAAATATTTACTCTTCTAACAGCAACGGTAACAATATCAGCACCTGAAAATTTAATTGCCTTAGCACATTCAGTCATGGTTTTATATTTTCCAGTCCCTACTATTAATCTTGATTTAAATTTTTTATTCGCAACTGTAAATTTATCTTTCAAAAATTTATCCTCCTCCTATAAAATGAACAATTTCTATAACATCATTATTTCGCAAATATATCTTTTTTAATTTTCGTTTATCAATTATTTCTTTGTTCAATTCTATTGCCACTTTCGTAATAGGTATTTTTATATCATTTATTAATTTGTGTAACGTTAATTTGTCAATAATGGTCTTTGTTTTTCCATTGATTTTAATTTTTATTTTTTTTAATTTTTTCATCGTATATAAGTGTTGGATGAATAATAAAATAATTATTATTAATGGTCCCAATCTTAATCTATTAGGAGAAAGAGAACAATCACAATATGGTTCATTGACATTTGATAAACTAAAAGAAAAATGTCTAAAAAAATCAGTTGAACTTAAAATTGAAGCTGAATTTTTTCAATCAAATATTGAAGGAGAAATCGTAAGTAAAATTCAAGACGCTAGAAAAAATTTTGATGGAATGATAATTAACGCTGCAGGTTTTACTCATACATCTGTATCTATCCGTGATGCACTTTCTATTTTCAAAAAACCTATAATTGAATTACATATATCTAATATATATAAAAGAGAGGAATTTAGACATAAATCATTAATTAGTGATGTTGTTAATGGAGGAATTTTTGGTTTAGGTCCCGAAGGTTATATTTTAGCCATAATTTCATTAGAGAAGATGCTTAAAAATGAAAATAGATAAAAAATTAATCAAAGAGTTAAGTGAATATTTAGAAGAATTTAATCTAACTGAAATAGAGTTTACAGAAAAAGATACAAAAATAAAAGTTTCTAAAAACAATGTATCTATAAATAATCAATTAACATCTGGTAATCGAAATATTGCTACTCCTAAAGACAACGCTAATCAAATAAATAACAACAATAGTGGTAAAGAGATAACATCTCCAATAATTGGTACAGCTTATCATGCCCCGGAACCAGGTGCTAAAAAGTTTGTTGAGGTTGGTAAAAAAATTAAAAAAGGTGATACTGTTATGATAGTAGAGGCAATGAAAACAATGAATCACGTTCCTTCTACTGATAATGGAGTTGTGAAAGAAATATGTGTTGATGATGGTAATCCTGTCGAGTTTGGACAAACATTAATAATCCTAGAATAATGTTTAAAAAAATTCTAATTGCAAATCGTGGGGAAATTGCAGTCAGAGTTATTAGGGCTTGCAAGGAATGGGGAATTGCAACAGTTGCTGTTCATTCTGATGTAGATAAAAACAGTATGCATGTAAGAATGGCTGATGAAAGCGTATGCATAGGATCTCATCAACCTGCTAATAGCTATTTGAATATTCCAGCTCTTATGTCCGCAATTGAAATAACTAATGCAGAAGCCGTTCATCCTGGTTATGGATTCTTATCTGAAAATGCAAACTTTGCTAAAGTTCTTGAAGAAAATAATATTAAATTTATCGGAGCATCATCTAAATTAATTAAAATGATGGGAGATAAAATCCAT
>MDSW01193934.1_pt1 | contig 10356 bp, 11 predicted proteins | sample 811171 | NCBI WGS metagenome assembly MDSW01 (sample SAMN05326641, study PRJNA326480) | marine metagenome | isolation source: seawater | place: Atlantic Ocean: North West | collected 2012 | reverse complement strand
CTTTGACAAATTAACTGCAGCAATGCAACCTGAGTTTGAAGATGAGGAAGCAATTGATCCATTTGATTTCTGGCAAGGTGCAAACTTCAAGTTAAAGGCAAAGAATGTAGCAGGATACAGAAACTATGATAGTTCTGAGTTCGCTGCAGTAAGTCCATTACTTGATGATGACGATGCTCTTGAAGCATTATGGAAGAAACAATTCTCACTCGCAGAGATTGTATCTACTGATCAGTTCAAAACATATGAAGATCTTAAAAAGAGATTAGAATATGTTCTTGGAAGCAAGAGACCTGCACAAGACCCAGATGTCTTTGATGAAGATAATGATCGTGGTGAAGCAGAAGAATTAGTAACTGCTGCTGTATCCGCACCTCCAACTACCTCAACGGTAGACAAAGACGAGGATGATGCATTATCGTACTTTGCGAAACTCGCAGAAGAATAATTATACAGGAGGTCAAACGACCTCCTTTTTTTATGGTAATTTTATATTTAAATTTTCAGCTCTTATTGTTTGTTCATCTAAGTATTCTGATGATTTTGTGTAAGTCATGATCGACTTCATATCATCTAAAAATTCACTCAAATACTCTATTCTTAAAATATTAATATTTCTTTTTTCTTCGTTTAATCTTGTCTCATAAACAAAATTACTAATACCGACAACAGGATTTAATGTTACTGATGGATTAGTTGGGTTTGGTATTGTAAAATCACTATCTACAACTTTTCCCTTTGGTAAAATTAATCTACCACTTGAATCTTTTACTTCCTTTGTTTCAAAAAATCTAACAGAATTAAGTGAATCACCATACTTATCATGTGCATAGTTATATAAATCTCGATTACTGAGTGGCCACTCATTACGAACGTTTAGTATACCTGCAACAGTGAGCACTACCCAATCTAATCTAGGACTACCAAATACATCTTCTGCAACTGTGTCGGGTCTTGCACCCTCTGGTATTTCATATTTTTGAAAAATAACAAAATTTTTATATAAATCATCTCTAACTTTGACTCTACGAAATATATTCTTCACTTCAATAAAATCAAGAGAAGATGTTTTCTCTGGTAAAAAAGAAGGATATAATAAATTTGGAAGTTCTCTGAAATAACCCATTAGTAACCTACTGATTCTGTGCCTGGTTTGTTGTCATAATCAATATCATATATTGGTTGTAACTCTTTAAATGATAAATCTAATTGCATTGAAACTGGTGTACCATCATCATAAGTTGCATGAACACCCTCACCAGTGTAGGTTGTTTGCATATCAGTTAGGAAACATTGTTTAAAACGATGTAAGAATGGATGATTCTTTCGACCAGTTCGATATCTTAAACTAAACACGTTTGGTGTTTTAAGAAAGAAATTACCACTTTCCAACGTGCCACCCTGTGCTTGTGGAGCCATGTTTCTCTTGAAGGCACGAATAATTAATTTAACTTGTTGTGCTTCTTTTTCATTTCGAGGTGTCAATTTAAAACTAAATCTAAAATTACGAAGTGTCGGTCCTCCAAATAATAATTCCATATTTGGATTCAAAACCTCTCCACTACCTCTTGCAAGTAGTTGGTTTGTAGTAACATTTCCCCCAAAAATATTAAGTGCCTTTGATGCTAAAAATTTTGTTAATGCATTATTAGCAGCATTTTTAGATCCTACACCTTCAGTCACTCTAGTTTTGAGTTGATTTGCAATTCCAGGTATTTGTTCAAAAACGTTTTTCCCCAAATTAATATTCATTATATTCTCTGCTCCTTCAACTCCCGCTGCTGCAAGACCATTCAATGTTGATGAATCATATTGAACATTATTTGTATCTGCTACGTTTGATGGGACAGGTAGTAATATTGTTCCTTTATTAATTAATGGTTTCTTTGATAATCTATCAGTTCTCGTACGACCTGCACGATCAGATCCAAAATAACTGCCAGTTACATATCTGGTGCTAGAACCTGGTTCTGCTGTATAACCACCAAGAGCGACGTATTCCTCAATATCTATTTGTAAATAATCGGTGTGTTCTGTTAATGATTCTAATGGATATCTTAGAACACCACCTTTCCTTCTTTTTCTTTTTACAAATGTTTCAGTTGTTGCACCTAAACTAATTTCACGAGTATTTTCACCACTCTTGTCATCTAAACTTTCATTATCATTGTCTTTAATAAGATTACTATCAGACATATCTCTTTTTAATTATTTATACGAAATTTTGCAAATGGTATTGTATTTAGGTCTTGTAACTCCTCATTTGTAACTTGATATAGTTGACCGACTACCTCTTGAAAGGTATATGATCGAGATTGACCCCAATGAAAGTTGATACCTTTGAATCCCCACTCAAATATATTGGTGACTGCGACTAGTGGATTCTGATCATAACGACCTGGTGTTTTTGGTTGATACACAAATACATAGATCTTGCCAACTTCGGGAATTGATGCTATACTATCACCTAAGACATCCATGATTTCAATCATGAGATCATCAGCATCTTCTGTTCCAAGAATATCATTTACTAGTGGGGCGATGCGACTCATTTGATTCCTAGTTCTTTTTCAGTCATGACCTTGAACTCCCACATACGATCATCACAGAACTCTGTTGCTGCTTTCCACTTTGCTTGGTTTTTAGCGTATTCATAGACTTCTCTTAAATAATTCTTAGTCTGTCTTTTAGGTTTTTTTGGTTTTTGTGTTTGTTTGAGTGGTTTTACTTCTATTAAATATGTTTTGATACGACCAGTGTTTTCTTGAACTTTGATATAAAAGTCGGGAAAGTACCTATGAACTCGATTATCAACAGGAGAACGATAAGGTAGTGCAATCTCTTCACTTCCCCATTCAAGTATTTTATCATTCTTGTCACAATATACCATGAATTTTCTCTCCCAAAGTGACCTATAAATGATGTTTGTAGGATCACCTTTATACTTTTTGGGGTAAGAAGGATAATATTTTCCTTTATATGACATAAATAGAAATAACAATCATACTTATTTAGAGTGGCAGAGACAACAATAAAACCATATAACCTTTCGGTTGCGAAGAATATTATAGGTCCTTTAGCACAAACTAGTCATTACCTTGTGACTTTTTCTGCTTTGACACCATCAGTCGAGTCTTATCTTGCTGATTACACTCGTATCTCTAACATCAAATCTTTTTTATCACGAAACGTAGGTATATTATGTAACGAAGCTACTCTTCCTACTTCAAGTTTAGCGACAGCAGAAGTTAAGGATAACTTCATGGGTGTGCCTCAACAGTTTGCTCATACAAGATTTTATACAGATTTTAGTTATTCATTTTATATTGATGAGGATTATACACTTTTGAAAATATTTGAAGGTTGGATGGACTACATATCTAGTGGTGCAAATCAAGATGTAGAACAGGATCATCGTGCTTTTTACCGAAGATTTAGATACCCAGATTCATATAAGTGTAACACCATGTATATCAATAAGTTTGAAAAAAATTATAAGAGAACTATGAGATATAGATTTGTTAATATATTTCCTAAGAGTATTGATCCAATTTCAATATCATATGGTGCTTCTGATATACTTAAAGTCACTGTAAACTTTAATTATGACCGCTATATAGTAAAAGGTCCATAAAAAACCCTATAAATAATTTTACTGAATTGATAATTCATTATGCCTTTACCAAAAGTAAATACACCAACTTATGAGTTGGTACTTCCCTCCACAGGGAAAAAACTTAAATACAGACCTTTTCTTGTAAGAGAAGAAAAAATTCTAATCATGGCATTAGAATCTGAGGATGTGAAGCAAATCACTGAGGCAGTTATGGAAATACTTGAATCATGTATTTTGACAAAAGGTTTCAAATTAGATAGTCTTGCGACATTTGATCTTGAATACTTATTCTTGAATGTTCGTTCTAAATCTGTTGGTGAAACTGTTGAAATTAATGTAACTTGCCCTGATGATAACAAAACTACCGTTTCTATGTCAATTGACTTAGATGCCATAAAGGTAGTTAAAGATAAGAAACATAAGAACACTGTAAAGTTGGATGATAGTTTATCACTTAAACTTAAATATCCATCAGTGGTTCAATTTGTTGAAAATAACTTTGAAGCAAGTGAAAAAAGTGAAGTTACAAATACACTTGACATGATTGTCTCTTGTATTGATACAATCTATACTGAGGAAGAAAGTTGGGATGCATCTGAGTCAACAAAAAAAGAACTTGAAGATTTTGTAGATCAGTTAAATACAAAACAATTTAAGTCAATTGAGGATTTTTTTGCTACCATGCCAAAACTCACACATAGTGTTAAAGTAAAAAATCCAATAACAGGTGTAGAATCAAATGTTAGATTGGAGGGACTGGCAGCTTTTTTCAACTAGGTATGGCTCATACGAATCTTGAGTCATACTATAAAACTAACTTTGCCTTGATTCAGCACCATAAATATTCTTTAACTGAGATAGAAAATATGATTCCTTGGGAACGAGAAATCTATATTTCTTTATTACAACAATATATTGAAGAGGAAAACCTAAAAGTACAACAAAGAAAAAATGGATAAAACATCTCCAGTTTTTGAAAATTTTGAAAATAAAATGGCTGCCATGAGGGGTGGACCTAAAATTAACAGGTCAACCATGAAGATTGGTGGTGGTTTAGGTTTGGAAGGTAGAGTTGCTAATAATGAGAAAAAGATCACAGTGCTTAAAAATATATTCAAGGCACAAAGACAAGAGATAGGTGATAAAATTACGCCGAAGGTTAATACTTTAGAATTATCATTAAATGAAACATCAGAGATATTAGGTGTTATTACAGAAAAATTATCTCTTGATATGTCTCAGAGATTAGCAGATCAAAAGGCATTATTTGACGCACAAAGAAAGAAAAATATAGACGATAAAAAAGATGCAGCTGAAAGTAAATTAGAAGAGAAGAAAAAATCAAAGATAGGTTCAAGCATAGCAAAGGCAGTTATTAAACCACTTGGTAATTTGTTTGATAATTTGTTAAATTTAGCTGGTATTTTAGGTGGTGGATTACTTGCCACAAATCTTGTTAGTAGACTTGATGATGATAAGTTTATAGGTAGATTAGAAAGCATATATGACTGGACAACTAAAAATTGGAAAGCAATTGCAATAGGAGCAGGTATAATAGGAACAATATTTGCTGCTGGTGCAATTTCAAGTTTTATTAAAGGTGCAGGTATTGTCTTTGGTGTTTTAACAAATCCAGTTTTCTTAATCGCAGCTGGTGCGATTGGATTGGCATTTTTGGGTAAAGCTATCATTGACAGAGTAGCTGATTATTACGCAGACGACGAGGATAATACAAAGAATTTTGTAGGTAATCCACCACCAAATGCACCTGAAAATCCAACTCGTGGTGACTTTTTTGTAGATAATGATGGTAATATTTGGATATATCAGGGAGGATTAGCTGATTCATCACATGGTGGATGGACAAAGAGTGGAAACATTGACAGTTGGAATAAACTGAACAAAAATAATTCTTTACCAAAAGAGGGAACATTTTTTGAAGGAACAGATTTAGAATTTACAAGAAATAATTTAACTAATGAATATAAACAAAATTTACTAGATGAACAATCTGGTGAATCTTTATTAAACTTTGTAAATAAAAATGAACAATTAAGAAACTTAGTTAAAGAAAATGATCTTTCATCAAATATTATTGAATTAGATCCAATAGATTTAACAACTGCTAAGAAAAATATGATTGGTCAGATGAGTATTAATCCTGCCACAGGATTGCCTGATGTTAATTCAATGAACTTTGCTAATCCATATATGGAAATTTTCCCAGAAATAGCAAACTTTGATGACGTAGTATACTCATGATGGAAGCAGCAGAAAAAGTAAAAATATCAGCTGAAAATCTCAACAGTATGTTGACTACTTCTTTACAGAGAATTTCTGATACGAGAAAAAGAACAAGAAAATTGAGAGCTGTTTCTATTTTAAGAAAAAGAAGAAAGAAAAAGGAAGCAAAGATTGAAATACCATCTGTCTTTAAGAAGTCTGCTGATAAAATAAAAAGTAAAGTGGCAGGTGGAACAGGAAATCTGTTTAGTAACATACTTGGATTTGTATCATTAATACTGTTAGGAACAGCACTTACTAATATAGAAACAATTCAAGAGAAAATTCAAGAAGCAAGGGAAGCTTTGACTGAAAAACTTAAACCAGTTACGAATATTGCAGAAAAAGTTTTTGAAGTATCAGCACTTTTTGTGGATGATTTTGGTAGTCAACAAGAAAGGGAAGAAGAGTATAACAAACTTGTGAAAGATATTGAAAAAATGAAAAAAATTCAAAAAGATTTTGAGAATGTTAGTTTTCAGTATGAATCAATGGGAAAAACATACAAAGATGTTGAAAGTGGAGAATATGCAGAGGGTCAGGGATTTGTATTACAAAAAAAAGGTACGCTTTCAACAGGTGAAACATTTAAATTTAATCAAAAACAGAATTCATTTGTTGTCACTGGTCGAAATGGGAATAAAAAAACTTACTCATATGATGAATTTCTTCAAAAATATGGTGCAACAGATATGACTAATATAATTACACCAGAAGGATATAAACCAGGTGATGTAATGTCACAGGAGGATTTTGATAAACTTTATAACCGTGAATCTGCGTCAATAAATAATAATGATAATGGTATAGTGGCATTCTCTGGTATGGAGACTGACAGAGGTTTTTTAGTGGATTACGATGAAAGTTTATTTGCACAAATGAATTCAACTACTTACCTTCAAGTAATCTACGCAGATAAGGAGATGGTATAATGGGATCAGCAGCAGGACAACCAAATTATGGTATATTTGAAGTTGTAAAAGGTAGAAATAGTTATAATGTTCAATTTGGTGCATCGCAGAAAAAAAATATTACAGTTGATATTAAAGGTAAAATTCTTGCGTTTAATTATTATGAGAGTTTATATTCTCCAATGGCAACTGCAAGTTTTGTAGAGATAGACACTGGTGGAACTGTTGGAAGTTTTAAGGATGATTTTGCTGGTACTTTCAAAGACGGACTGCCAGTTACGGGATTTGAACAAGTTAGAGTAAAAGTTTATTCACCTGGATATACCGCAGTTAATTGGACAAGAGAAGATAGGAGATTTGTGATTACTGGAAGTCCATTTAATATTGATGAGGGCACAAGACAAACTGCATATTTTCCAATGATATCAAAGAATTATATGGATGCTGCAAGTAAACCTGTGAAGAGCATATATCCAGAATCAAAGATAAGTGACATTGTTAAAAAAATGTTAGATGAGGCAAAGTTGCCTTATAAGAAAAGAAATATAGAAGAGACTGAAAATTCAATGAAACTTGATGGAAAGAATGAAAATGTCATTGATACTATCCTTAAACTATGTCCTCAATCAGTAGCTGTTGATGGTGATCCTGGATTTTTCTTTTATGAGAATAGTGAAGGATTTAATTTTAAATCAATTCATAGTATGATAGTTGAGGGTAATGAACGATTGCAGGATAGATTTGGTTATGCTAGTAAAGCCACTTACGTTTATAAAAAAGGTCTTGTTGCTAATTTAAACGAGAGTGGTAATGATTTTAATGTTTTAGCACCACCCACTGTTAGAAGAGATCAAGATGTTTTAAATGCGATAAAAAATGGTCAATATAATGTTCGTGTCTGCACTCGTAATTTAGCTACTGGTGAAGTTAAGGAAGAGTTTGTGAGCATATTCAACAATGACAAACTTGTTACATTGGGGAGCAGTGAGGAGATTACAGTAAATCCCGACAATGATCAAACTGATTCAAATAATTATTGTCGAACTTACATGTTTGAATTAACACCTGGTGCCACAGTTGATGGAGTTAGTGAAAGCACAGGAAATAGTCCAGATAAATGGCTTGCAAAATCAATTATGAGGTATAGTCTTTTACATGCACAATTGGTGAACATTATCATACCATGTAATCCAGATCTGACCGTTGGAAGTTGTATTAGATTAAATATTGAAAATATCACACAAGACAATAAAATTGAGAAAGAAGATAATGACCATAGAAGTGGTAATTATTTGATTATTCATTTATGTCATGCATTTACTCCTACTAATTCATTTACCTCACTTACACTTGCTCGTGATGAGTATGGTCTTAATAAAAAGATATAATTATGGCAAACAAATATTTTCACGAATCAAATAGAAAAACAAAATATGGTGAACATGATGTTAAGTTCTGGATAGGGACTGTTGTTTCTTACGCAGTTCAAAAAGAACAGATTGAAAAAGGTTTTGGGTGGATGTATAAAGTTCGTATTGATGGAGATCATGCGGTTGGTGCTGATAGTATAAAAGATGAACAATTAGATTATGCATATTGCATACTTCCAACCACAGCTGGTTCTGGTGGTGCGTATAAAATGAGATCTGTTCGAGTAAGTCAAGGTGATACAGTTTTTGGTGTTCGTGGTGGTGGAAAAAATGCACCACACTTTATCATAGGTGTATTTCCAAGAACAAGAATTGGTATAACAACAGATAGTGGTAATTTTGGAATGTTGTCAGGTTTTTACGGATCACTTAATAAAAATGGTACATTAAGTGGTGAATTTAATGATCAAATCGGACCTGCAACACCAGGTGTTACTCCACTTGACCCTAAACTATATAATAAATCAAATAGTGATAATCCATCAGGAAATATAGAACAAATAGGATATGATGTAAATCAGGATGGTGAAATTGATGATGTTGAGGCAAAGTTAACACCCCCAAGAGTTGCTGGTGATAAAAATTGGGATGAAGGTGAACCAATTAATTCTGCACAACTTGAATTTATTTTGTCAAATCAGGTTAAAGTTGAAATAAAAGAGGATGATTTGGAAAAACCACTTGTTGTTAATGGTCAAATTGTGGGATATGAACAAAAACCTACAGGTAGATTTGAAATGGTTAATTTGATGGAAAATGAAGAATCAACTGCCTATATAACAAAAGTATTAGATCAGGCAGTGACACAAAATATTGGAGGTATTGACAAAAAAGTTGCCAATGATGTACTTACTGAACTTAGAAATGGAAATCCACAACAAGCAAAGGAACTCATCTTTCCACCACCTCTCCCAACTAGCGACTAAATAATATTATGACAACAATACCCGTAGCAGTATCATTAAAATGTACATCCACAGGCTCTGATGGTGAAAAAATTGAAGGACCTTTAAATAGGTTTTTGAACAAAGCATCAGAGGGGTTAGGTGACGCTTTTGATATGATAGATGATCTTGACACTGCTGTTAGTGAAATATCTGATGCTATGTCTGGTCTTACCAGTAAGATGAGTAATTTATTACAGAATAAACTAGGTGAGTTTGTTAATAGTGGTCTAACAGCAGCAAAGGATTTTATTTTTAATAAATTTTCTTTCAATCCACTTGCTGCTATCGCTCAGAATAAAGCGTTTTCAAACGCAATGAAAGGTCCAGTAGAAGGATTAATGGGTGCTTTTGGATGTCTCGGCTCTACAATCAAGAAGGCATTAAAAGGCACAATTAAAAATCTACTTACAAACATGTTAAAAAATGGGTTTATTAATCCATTAGAGTGTGCTGTTGAAGACTTTATTGGAGCTATGACTGCTAAAGTTTCAAGTATGATGGACTCTATCGTAGGTCCTCTTATTGGTCCGATTAATAGTATGTTTAGTATAATAGGTAAAGGGTTTGGATCTGTAAAGGGTTTTCTTTCTAAAGGTCTTAACATTTTAACTAAAGTTCAAGGTTTACTTAATTGTAAAGATAGTGGAAATGAGTGTACCATACAAAATGAATATAAACTTAATGGTGGATCAAAAAAACCTAACTCTGGTGCTAAATCACAAAATAAAATTGCAAAGGCAATTGATAAAATGGGAGATAAATTACAAAATGATGATGGCACTGGACTTGTTGGTAGAATGAATGATAAAATTAAAAACTGGGATGGTGTAAAACGTATTGATCAATTTGAAGTACAAAGACTCCTGAGTGAGTTCAAGGAAAAGAATCCAAATGCAACTGAGGATGAAATAAAAGCAGAAAAAGAAAGAATTGAGGATAGTCTACCAGAATTTACACCAGATTGTAATACAGGAAATATTTTTGATTGTGGATTACCAAGAATTGAATTCTTTGGTGGTGGAGGAGAAGGTGCAGTCGGTGACGTTATACTTGGAAACTTTGTTAAGGAACTTGATACTGCAATTGATGCTACAGAAATCACAGATATGCAAGGAAATACAACTACCATTGGAGCAAAAACAACTGGAAGTATCATTGGTGTTGATATG
>MDSW01139980.1_pt1 | contig 10356 bp, 5 predicted proteins | sample 811171 | NCBI WGS metagenome assembly MDSW01 (sample SAMN05326641, study PRJNA326480) | marine metagenome | isolation source: seawater | place: Atlantic Ocean: North West | collected 2012 | reverse complement strand
TTGAGTTGCGAGACGTGCTCGCGTGTCGATGTCACTTTACGGCGCCGAAACCGGACGCGCGAGGTTTTTACGTCGTCACGGAGACGGCTATGTACAAACTGTTGCGACCGAAATCGACGTACGCCATGCTGTATGATGCGAGTTTTCAGATGCGGTACGATTTGGCGCGGCGCGCGGCGCGCGGGTTGCGGCGAAGTCCGCGCGCGACGTTCGATTCCGTCTTGGGAGAACTCCTCGTGCGACAACCGGCGGACGCGACGGCGTTACAGCGAGCGACGGAACGAGACGACGATGGGGAGACGTGGACGAGTTACACCGAGCGCGACGTGTTGGCGTGCAAGGAGACGCTGTGTGATATGTGTCTGCGCGAGATGGTTCATCTGCGACGTCGGTCGGCGCAATTCGTCGCGGCGTTGACTCGAAAACCGTGCGTCGACGACGCGACGCGAGACGCGAGGGATGAATTCGTCATGTGTCCGCACACCGACGTCGTCGACGTGAACGAAGAGGACTTGATGAGGATATACGGTGAGCCCGAGTGCGCGACGTGCGCGGATGCGCCCGCGCGTCGAACGATCGAGATGGGGCTCGAGCGCGCCGATCGCGAGGAGTGGACGCGGCACGTCTCGGCGGCGAGCTCGACGTTCGGCGCGGACGCGAGCTTGATTGAAGAGGCGATCACGGCGTGGCAGTTTTATGCGACGCACACGGATTTATTGAACGCGCCCGTCGTCGCGTTCGACGCGTTCATGCGAGCGCTGATGTCTCCGCCGTCCCAAATGTCGTGGGCGCTGTTTCGCGACGTGCACTGCGCGCTCACCGCGCAAATCATTCCGACGGCGCAAATCATGCGCGACATCGTCATCGAAGTGCGATCGAACGAGGACGACGCGCGAGTGAAACGTTTATCGAGGTACGAGTCCCCACTTCACGTGCACTCGTGGCCGGACATCACGCGAAACTTGATCGAATCCGCGGCGTACAAGATGGACGTCAAGCTCGCCGGCTTTCGAGCGAGCGCGTTGTTGGCGCGAGTGGACTATTTCCAACTCAATCCCAGAATGCGCCTGGCGACAATCACGGCGCTCGTGAGCATCGTGTTGAGACAATCAAATTTTCGCAAACACGTCGCGGACGCGCGTCACGAGAACGACGAGCGTCGGTCTCCGCCGAGGGTCAACGGCGAGACCCGCCTCGAGGCGCTTCGACGTCTCGAGACGCGATGCGAATCGTCCAATGGATACACGTACTTGACCAACGACACGATCAGAGATCACCCGACACTCGTTCAGGTTCGCTCGGAGATGTTACGGTTTTTGAAAATCTCCTCGGACCACTGGAGACGACAGGCGTGGATGGTTGACCTCGTTGGCGCGCTCATGAGACAGTGTCAGACGTGGACCTCGTTCGCGGAATTGCGTCTGATGACTTGGAACTTTGAATTGACCGTCAACAGATTGTATCTGAGCAGAAACAAGACGTGGGAAAACTTTCGGGAGAAGTGGAGAGCCTCGCTGTGCGCCGCGAAGACGCCGGCGCAATTCGCGTCGACGGTGTCCGTGCTCTTCTCGCACCTTCCGCGAATGTAACGACTGCATGCGATCGACGACCAATACCTTTACACACGTGTGCGCGCCTATCGTTACTACAATGTTCTACAATGTTCTATCGCTACGTCTTCTTTTTCGTCGCGACCGCGCCCTTCTTTTTCCCCGCGGTGGATTTTGTTTTTTTCGCCCTCTTCTTCTCCTCGAGGAGCGCGCGTTCGCGCTCCTTTGCCTCGATCTCCTCCAACGTTCGTCGCAACGCCTCGTTCTCGTCGAGAACGCGCTGGTGCTCCTCCACTTGGATTCTTTCGCGCTCCGCGCGTTTCTCTTCCTCCTCGCGGCGCTCGCGCGCGCACTCTTCGAGCGCGCGCCGCTCCTCTTCTCGCGCCCTCGCGGCGTCGGCGGCGAGTCGAGACGCCGTCTTCACTCTGAACCGTTCGCGCGCGCTCTCGCCCTCTCTCTCGATATCGCTCACGAGCGCTTTGATCTCGAGGTTCGAACATAGCGTGCTCGGCAGTGCGCCGTTCGCGTTTTGCGCGCTCAGGACGCATCCTCGGAGCACGAGCGCGCCGACGACGTCTTCGAACCCGCCCGCGCAGGCGAGATGAATCGGTCGATTCGCCTGCGCGCCTCGCGCCTCCATGTCCGCGCCGTGCGCGAGCAAGTCCTCGACCACCGTCGTCTGCCCGTTCAGACACGCCAGGTGAAGCGCCGTGTCGCCGTTCGAGTTGCAGAAGCGCGAATTCGCGCCTCGGCGAAGCAAGTGTTTGACCATCTCCTCGTCTCTTCGACGCGCGGCAAACATCAACACGTCTTCACCGTCGCGCGTCTCGTCGATTCGTCCCGCGACGAGCGCCGCGTCGAAATCATCGATCGATCCTCGCTCTACGGCGTCAAACAAAATCATCCGTGGTTTTTTCTCCCTCGTCGCGGCTCCCAATGGCGTCGTTCGTCACTCGCCCGTCGTGTATTTTTGGCGTCGTTCGTCACGCGCCTCGCCATTGCTTGAAATAACCACCGCCTATCGCGATGGCGAGATTCAGGTGCGGAAGCAACTCGTCGTCCGCGGAGCGTAGAGACAGTCGGCCTCGTGCCACGCCTTTCATCGCCGATCGGACGGATGCCTCTGTGTCGGCGTCGAGAGGAAGTTCGACGCGCGCGCTCAACGCGTGAAACCATCGAAGACGTCTGATGAGATCATCGACGTCCACATCGCCGTCGAAATCGTACAGTAACAACCCTCTAGCCGTGTACCTGAGCAAATGTGCGCACACCACGGCGTCCATGACGAGCACGGCGCCGAGTGAGGGTTCGGTTTCGTCCTCGCACGCGCGTTCCCACGCGCGCTTGTCGCCGTTGGACGGATACGCCCCGCGCGAGGTCGACAATCTCCCCGCGATCGCGCGCGACACGCGCACGCGTAGCTCACTAAAATCACCGACCGTTCGGCGCACCCACTCTCGATCGGGCGTCGCCCACGAGGGCGGCGCGTACTCAATCTCCTCGTCCTCGCGCGTCGAAGAAACCGCCGCCTCGCCCGCCTCGAACGCGCTCAGATCTAAATTCGTCGCTCGCATGATGTCCGGCGTCTGTTTCGCCTCGAACGCGACGCGACGAAGGTACTCGAATCCATCCATGGGCGGTCCGGTGGAGTAATCCGGTTCACCGTCCACCGCGAGCGCTTGCTTGCGCAACCCTCGGTCGTCGTCGCTCTCGCTCTCGTCGGCGTCCGCCGACGCGTCGGCGTCCCGCATCCCGTCTCCGCGCACGAACTGATCCAACGGAGAGAACCCGCGCCTGCGTCGAATGAAATAATCGCGCGCGTCGCGCGACGCACCGTCTCCGACCGTCAGTCATCGCGAACCGCGCGTCCGTCCCTCGGCGCCGACGCCGAAACCCGAGACACAGAGGAGAGAAAAAGCGAAAGAGAGAGATGTCCCGCCACCGCGTCGATCCGCGTCGGCGAGCGACCGAACGCGCGAATCGACGCGAAGGGTGATGAAGACCACCCAACGCGGCGCGGGGGCCTAATCCCGCGGTCGATGTCGGTGCGCTACAAGACGAACGGTCGGACGTGAGGAGCCGTCCCCGTCGTTAGGATTATTGACACCGGTGCGCGCGCGTCTCGCGCCATCGAATCCTCGCGCGCGTCTCGCGAGCGACGCACCTCGCGTCTCTCCGTCGATTCGCGCGTTCGTCGCGCGCGTTCGCGCGGTGTGCGCGCGCGTGTGAGTCCCGACACGAATCACGGCGCGAGGGCGCGTCAACCACCGAGACGACGATCGAACGCGCGCGTCCGTCACACGCTCGCGCGCGCATGGCATCGAGCGCGACGGTGAAACTGTTCGCGACGAGGAAAGCGTGCGCGTTCGCGAGATCGATCGCGACAGGCGGGAGCGGCGCGCGAGCGAGACGAGGCGGGGAATTCATCGCGCGCCGATCGACCATGGCGACGAAAGCGTCGACGAACGACGAGGTGCTCAAGGCGCAGGAGGCGCACCTGAAGGGATTGGACGATAAGGATGAGCGCACCATCTTCGATAAGATCATCTCCAAGGAGATTCCGGCGACGGTGATTTACGAGGATGAGTTGGCGTTGGCGTTTCGGGACATTGCGCCGCAGGCGAAGACGCACTTTTTGGTCATTCCGAAAATCAGGGCGGGATTGACGCGATTGTCCAGGGCGACGGAGGATCACAAGATGTTGTTGGGACATTTGATGTACACGGCGTCGGTGGTGGCGAAGCAGGAGAAACTCGACGCGGGGTATCGGTGCGTCATCAACGACGGCGTCGAGGGTTGTCAGAGCGTGTATCACCTTCACGTGCACGTCTTGGGCGGACAACAGTTATCGTGGCCGCCGGGAACGGATTAAGCGCGTAACTCGGTTTTCTCGTCCCCTCGTTTGCGCGCTCGAGTCGCGTAGCGCGTGTAAAAAGATGATGATTTACTACCAAAACATGTGTGTGTATGGATTTCACAATTCTCTGTATCGTCAACGTGATCATTCCTTCTTCTTTCCGAAAGAAAATTTGAGCTTCGGAAGCGTCTTTGGCGCCGCGGCAGGTTCCGCGGGCGCCGCCGCGGCGGGTTCCGCGGGCGCCGCCGCGGCGGGTTCCGCGGCGGGTTCCGCGGGAGCGGGATCGCCTGGTCGCGTCACTCGCAACTCGTCAGCCGAAAAGTCGGAGAATCCAGACTTGATGTCCGCCTCGTGCTTCTTCGTGAGGTCAGCCATGTAGTTACACATGTCGGCCGCCATTCCCGGAACCCAATCGAGGCGCATTTGCACGGCACGATCGCTCATGTGATACGCCTTCGCGTTCGTGGCGATGAGCGAGACGTCCGAGGCCCAGTCGCTCGGGTTATCGTACAAGCCCTCGCGCAGACGTGCCATGATCGAGCTCAGATCCATCGGTTGATCGACAAATTGCGCGTAATCCGCCAGCGTCACCGGTGGTGTGAAAACTTGGCCGTACGTGCCGTGTTTCATCGCGCTCTCCGTGACTTTTATGAGCACCTTGTCCCACGGCATCTTGCGTCCGAGATTGGATTTCTTCTCCGGCGTCGCGCCAGAGCTGAAGACTCTCTTCATGGTGCGCTTGCTCACGCCAACCTTGATCTTAAGACCACCCGGCATCGCGGGCACGGAAGTGGGAGATTTGATGGCGAGTCCAGGTGACTTTTCCGCGTCGGCGAGATTGGCGCCTTCGTCGGTGACTCCCATGGCTTGCAAGCGCTTCATCTTCTCCTCCGCGCGGCGAACACGCTCCTTCGCACGCTTACGTCGACGAAGCATCTCGTAGCGCGCCTTCGCTTCCGGCGTGAGACCGGTCTCTTCCTCGTCGAGTTCCTTCTTTTCGAGCGCTTCTTTTGGAGGCGGAGGCGGCTTGTCCTGACCGCACTCGACGAGCGCCGCCGTCGTAGCCGCATTGGCGGCTTCGACGCCCTGTGCGCGCGCCGCGAGCCACGCGGCTCCGGCGTACTCGGTGATGTCGTCTTCAACCTTTGCGGATCGTCCATCGGGGAAGATATGCGTCGTCACTCTCTTGAGCTTGAGCGTTTTACCCGGCACCAGAATACCCTGAGCCAACGCCTTCATCGGATCCACGGTTGGCTCGATCGGTGCGCCATCCGTGAGCGCGGAACGCAACGCCTCGAGCTCGGCGCGTTCGTCTTCTTCATTGGGACCGTCACCCTCAGCCTTTTCCGCGAGTTGCTTCTCGAGCTCGTCCGCCAGAGAATCGCTTTCGCTTTCACTATCGCTAGATTCCTCGTCGTCATCGTCGTCATCGTCGTCGCTTTCGTCGCTGGACGAATCCTTGTGCTTGACGCGTCGCTGCGAGTACTCCTTCATCTGTCTCTTGAAGAGCAAGCTGGAGTTTTCTTTGATTTCCGTGAGCTGCTGGGCTTCGCTCACCCGCAGACGACGCGCGAAACGAGCCATACCCGCGTGCTGGTTACTTCCATCGGCGGTCGCGGCGCCGGAAAGCTCACGAATCAAACCGATTCGCTTCCAACGTTCGAGTTGTAGAATAACTTCTTTTTCTACGCCGAAATTTTCGAGAATTCTTTGCGCTTGAGGCATCGTCAACTTACGAAGATCGGCATTCGTACCCGTCACCGTACCCGGTTCGCGTCTGGGACGTCGATCCTCGGGCGGATCCGGCACCGTCATGCGTCGAATGTAGTTGAAAAATTTACCCGTGAGTCTTTGAATTCGTCTCGACGTCTCCAGGTGCAAAATGCCCTTGTTACCCTGCGCAGCCTGAAGGAACTCGTGCGTTTGCGCCCACGGCTGAATTTGTAACCACAACTCCAAGTTTTCCAACTGGCGTTTGCGCTTGCCTTCGCTGTGACGCACGAGAATGGTGACGGCGTTCTTCAACTGTTGAAGCGTGAGAGATGAGAGACGCAAAATGCGCTCTTGTTCGTCGCGATCGCGATCTTTGCACAAGAACGCAACCGAGTGACGGTAGGACTCGTACGCGCACACCTCCTCGGGCGTAGCCATGCGTTGAACCTCCTTTTCGTGCTCGAATCGGTACGAAGGGTTCAAGATGAACTCGTCTTCGTTTGCGTTGACCCCACGGCGAGGTGCACATATTTTTGAACGAATTTTTCGGCGAACCTCTCGCACGGACATGACGTGCGAAAGCGTGGCGGCGATGTCGCTCGACTTGACCGTCGGCATCGTCCCCGGCTCCACCTCGCCTCGCGCTTGAAGGTTCAAAAAGTGCCTGAGCACCGTGGCGTTCACAAGACGCTCTTCGAAATCCTTCAGCATGTCGCTTCCCGGACCGGGAACCTCGATGTGTGGCTCTTGCTGTCCGGCGAGGTGAAGCGACGGCGCCTCGCGAAGCGTCATCCGTCCGTTCGGCGCTCGAATGAGTAAGAAGTCGACGTAATTGTCCGATTTCGGTTGTTGGAACAACGGCGCTCTGAACATGGACGTCTCTAATGCCGTGACGCCTTGTCCGGGCGGAAGTTCGCCGAGGAACGGCGACGGTGCGTTCGGCTTGAGATCGATCACTGTGGTGGTCGTGTTGGCGTACGGACGAGCGCCTTGATCGCCCAATGTCTTTCTGCGATAGTACACAACTTTCTTCGCGCCCATGCCCGGTTTGGCGATGAGCGGCGGTCGCGCTTCCGTGTACTCGACGAGCATGAGCGTTCCGGTTCTCGCGGACAGGTCGGAGGGCTTCTTGTACGCGCCCGGAGGCGCGAGCACGGCGTCCGACGCGAGGGGCGCCAACGCCTCCTGTTCGCTGATGAACGTAATCTTCGGCGCGATGAGGTAAATGATGGGCAAGCCAACCTGCGCCTGCAAACCTGCATCGGTGAGCGTCATCTCTTCGTGCAAAGGCTTCTTGGGATCGGGGCTTCCCGGATAGTACAAGTGAATCGGTCCCTCTAAATCCGTCCATCGCTTGCGAATGCGCGGAATGACGCTCGCGACGGTGTCCGTGCCGCGAACCTTGAGATTGATCACGGCGCTGTGTAAATTGAGCGATTTGATGCACACCTTGAACGTCTCGAGCTCCGCGCCCGCGAGCTTGACTTTCACCGAAGACGAGGCGTGCTTCGGGAGCACGGTGGGCGGTCGCAAAATCGCCTTTGGCGCGGGATAATCATTCACGGGATCGCGAACGAGATGCGGTACCGACGTGAGGAAAAATTCAGCATGTTGGATACCGTCCAATCTCCCTTGTCTCGGCGGACGTTCGCCCGTGTCGACCGTCTGTTCGACCTCCTTGTACTTGTCGTCAATGCTAATGTTCAACGCGGCGTCGAAATCCTCGACGGGATCGAGATCCCAGCTCGGCGCCATCATCGCGTTGGCCCATTTCCACACGGTCGCCTCTAAATCTCCCTTGAACTGCAACACCAAGTTTGGATCGTTCGGGTTCACCATCACCTTGGGAAGGATGTACTTGCGATGCGGATCGATGACGCGCTCGGGTTTCCCTTCCCACGCGATGTCGTCCAACCATCGTCCATTCGCTAAATCGTAGTTTCGCATGGGAAGAACGGCGCCAGAGTACGAACCCTCCTCTGTCGCCTCGGTCATCCTCGCGTCGCTCCCGTCGGTGGGTTTCTCCGCCTCCTTGGTCGCCACCCCGTACAGCGAGAGGTGTCGCATGTAATCCGAGACTTCGTCGTTGGAACGCTCGCTCGAGGATGTCCCGGCGATCTCTCCCCACTTCGCGCGCGCCCCGGCGTCCGAGACGCTTTGCGGTACGACGACATCCGTCGTTCCACGCGCGTCCGCGCCCTCATCGTCGTCACGACGCGGTTTCTTGAACGCGCCGATGGCGTCGATGCCCGCGGCGGCGAGTCGAACCTCCTCGTCCTCGTCGGAATCCGCGCCCCAAAACACGCCTCGCTCCCACTCACCGTGTTCGACCCCACTCTCGCCTCTCTTCGGCTTCATTCGTCCCTCGGGTTCGCCGACGTCCACGCTCGGTCGCGCGTCGTCGTCGTCGGCGGCCGCCGTCTCGTCCTCGTCCTCGCTCAGCGTCGGTTGAAGCGCGTCGTACCTCTCGAACGGCACGTTCTCATCCACTTTCGCGAACCACATCGCGTCATCGTCTTCATCATCGGTCCCGTATTCATCCTCATCGTCATCCTCCGCGTCCTCGTCCTCGCTCGCGTCCGTCCTCGCCCCTCCCTTGATCGGCGTCTTGGCGTCCGCCGCGGCGGCGTCCGCGTCCTCTCGCGTCCCGAACACCGCCTCGTACGTCCGTCCGTCTCGCGCGTTGTGAAGGATGGACGTAAACTTGAGAATCTCACCAGTCTCCGGCGTCGTGCTCGCCACCCCGTACGCGAATCCACCCCCCCCTCGCGTCCGCGCCGCGCGTCCCAACGCGTCCTCGGCGTTCACCGACGCCACCGTCACCCCGCCGGGCCCGTCTCTCCTCGTCGGCATCACCACCGCCCCCACCGTCACCATCGCCTCGCTCTGACCACCTTTTTTCTTCCCTCTTCGCTTCTTCTGACCCGTCGTCTCGTCGTATTCATCCTCCAAATCTTCGTCCTCGTCGTAATCGTCCCCGTCGTCGTCGTCCTCCTCCTCGTCGTAGTCATCCTCTTCCGCGTCGTAATCATCGTCATCGTCGCGATCGCGCGCCCCCGCGTCGTCGGTGTCGACGACGCGCGTCTTCGTCACCCCACCCGACGCGGTCGAGCGTCCCCGCGCGCTCGCTCCCGCGCGTTTTTTCATCACATTCTTCATCCCCGCGTCCTCGTCCGCGTCGTAATCCTCGTCTTCGTCGTCGCCTCCAGCCTCGCGCGCCTCCTCGGCTTCCTCGTCGACGTCGTCGTAATCATCCTCGTCGTACTCATCCGCGTCTCGCGCCATGATTCGCCTCCGCGCGTCCGCGCTCGCGCGCGATCGAGCGATCGCTCGCGCGACGACGAATGAGGTTCATCCCTCTCATCGCGCGCTGGACGTCACTCCGCGGCGCGCGAGCGATCGAGCGCGACGCGCGCGGACGACCGATGGTGTCGATCGTCGTCTCGTCTCGTTTCACGCCGTCGCGCGCGACGCCGTGGACGGGAATCCGTCGACGGGAATCCGTGGGATTCGTCGCGAGACGACCGACGACGAGACCGCGCGCGATGGGGGAGACGGGCGAGACGACGACGCGCGAGACGACGACGCTGACGATCGATAAACCGCTCGGGCTCACGCTCGAGGCTGGACGCGGTGACGTCGGCGCGTTCGTGGCGAACGTGGCGGATGGGTCGAACGCGGCGCGAACCGACGGCGTGGCGAGGGGCGACGTCGTGCGAGCGGTGAACGGAGAGGACGCGCGAGCGGCGACTTTCGATGACATTCTCGACGCCATCGCGCGATCGGAGTCGGACGCGGTGACGCTGACGCTTTCGAGATGGCCCGCGGGTCCGAACGCGACGACGCCCGGCGACAGGTGTTGGCTGGAATCGAAATCCGCGCGCGACGACGTGACGACGCTCGAGTCTGGATTGATGTATCGCGTTTTACGAACCGGGACCGGTCCTGGAAACATCAAGATGGACACCGTGTGCGAGTGTCACTACGTCGGCACGCTCGCCGACGAGACGACGGAGTTTGATTCGTCTCGTCGACGCGGGAAACCGCTCGCCTTCGCGCCTCGTCAGGTGATCCTGGCCTGGCGCGAGGCGATGCGTCTCATGCGCGAGGGGGACGAGTGGGAACTCTTCTGTCCCGCCGATCTCGCGTACGGCGATCGAGGGTCCGGTAGGTTCATCAAACCGGGCGACGCGTTGCGTTTCGTCGTCTCCGTCGAGCGCGTCCCGTGACGCGCGC
>MDSW01184505.1_pt1 | contig 10357 bp, 7 predicted proteins | sample 811171 | NCBI WGS metagenome assembly MDSW01 (sample SAMN05326641, study PRJNA326480) | marine metagenome | isolation source: seawater | place: Atlantic Ocean: North West | collected 2012 | reverse complement strand
GCGGGCCCTTGCGCGCGCGCTTTCCGCCGGAGGCGTCGCCGTGCCCGGCGGCGCGTCGCCAGAGCGGGTGCTGCGGGGCATCGTTCCCCGCAGGGACGGCGTCGCCCGCAACGGAAGGGGGCGCCGAGCCGGCGTCGCTCATTTTTTAAAAAAATGACCCACACGCTCTACACACACGCTCCGCCGTCGCGGGCTAGCGGCTGAGCTCCGCTTCGGCCGCAATCTTTTCGAGTCGAGATTCAACGTGCGCGGCAAGTCGCGACGCGTCGGTATCCACCGACAAGTCCACGCGCGTTCTGAAGTCGGATAGCACGGCCACCGCCACTTGCGAGAGGGAGCGCGTGGCGTCGCGCGTGTAGCGCTTGTTCATGTGGACGTAGATCTGGAGGATGGCGTCGGTTTCGCAGAGCATGCCGTTGTAGTCAAACTCCGCGTCGGGCGACGCCGGGTGCGTGGCGCACTCCCAGGCCGCCTCGAGCCGCGCGGCGAGCATCCGGCCGTACGACCGGTTGATGTCGCAGGACGGCTCGCGGCCGAGCGGCCAAGGCGACGTCCCGGACTCCGGGTGCAGGTTGTAGGTTGTCGCCAGCGCTTCGTGCTCGAACAAGGGCTGCAGGGCGCGGTTGCCCTCGAATTTCTGAAGGTGCACCGGGAGGGGGAATTGGCCCAGTTCGTGAAACGCCCACGAAGTATTCGAAAGGCTGTACACGTCGATCATGGTGGGACCGGTTGGGTGGCCCTTTGGCGCAAAGTAGCGGTGCAGTCCGTTGCCGCCCATCTCCGTCAGCATGAAGAACGCGGCGTGGCGCTGCGTTAATGCGAGGCTGGAGGTGCGCTCGAACACCGAGGACGCGACCGGGCTGTGCATCAGCGACGCCGCAAACGGCATGTGCGTATTCATCACGCTGAGGTCGTCCGGACGGTCTGGATGGGGCGCCAAGAACCCGCCTGGTCGCGTCTCCTCAGTAACCCAGCGAGTGTGATCCTCGTCGCCAAAGGAAAACACGGTGTGAAAGATGGCCTCTTTCCCCCTGCGTACGCCGTGGTCCGTTGTCGAGTACTGGTCCAGCCACAGTCGAACGATTCCAAGCAAGCACAACTTGGAAGGTTCCTCCTGAGAGAGGGAATTCAAAAACAGAACGCACGGACTTCCGTCCTCGCGAAAGCCGTCGGGCGTCGTTTCCTTGCCATTGCCATTGATGAGCATTCTGCACAAATCGCCGAGGTTGCCCTTTTTCGTAAAGGTGCGCCATTTGCTCAGACCCCACCGTGCGGAAGCGCCGAGCTTTTGATAGGGCTTGTCATTGCGCACGTTACCGGTCTTGAACTGGCCCCCGTTGAGCGCGCACACGATCAAGGCCAACTGCGTCGCCCTTCGATGCGAGTCGCGCAATTCGAATTTGCTCTCGTTGAGGGAATTGCTGGCGGAACTGCGCTCCTGCTCCTCGCGCTCCGCGGCGTACCCGAACATGCGATCGCGCGAGATGTCATTGTACATCCACTCCAGCACGTCGACCGAGCCCCACTGCGTCGCGAGGATCGCAGCGACGGCAAAGTCGCGCGAGCGGTGCCACTCCGGCCCAAAGGGCTGGCGGCCCGAGAGCGCGCGCATCTGCGTGTCGAACGTCGCGCGCCCGGTGCACGGATAGTCGACGGCGTACGGGGTCGTCTGGTACGAGACGGCCAATCGACACTCGGCGTCCGAGCTCCCTCGCGTGATGGTGCGTATCAGCTGTGGCCACTGGCGCTTGAACAGTTCGGTCGTGGAGGCGCGAACCCAGTCCAGCACGTCGACGCGGTTTCCGAGGATCGCAGGAAGGATGAAGAATGCCATATAATAGGGCATCGCGGAGGACAATTCGCCGTTTTCTTCGAGCGCGACGTCCGATTCGAAGAAGAGCAAGCGCGCCACGCCGTAAAACTCGCGCGCGCTCCGATCGAGGTGCTGGCGGAACAGGCGCTCGAGCACGTCGACGCGTCCGTAGTGCGCGGCGGACTCGAGCAGCATGCTCGTGACGCGCTCCGACGGAACAAAGTCGGCGAGACGGTCGAAGCAGTGATCGCAGCTGGCGACGATCATGTTGATCGGCGAGCGCTTTACCAAATTCCGGAGGGCCCAGCTCGACAGCGTCTTGGAGCAGAAGCTCGCGCGGTAGGCTTGCCACCCGGAGCTCCAAATGTGGCTGTCGCGCACGGGAGGAGCATGCCCCGTGTACAGGAGCCCCTGCTGGTACGCCGGGCAGTAGAGCACAAACTTGATCTGCTGCGGCAAGCGCGCCGTGTACGCGCATCGCGACAGCGTCACGGCCGAGGCGGCGGGTTTCCACTCCAGCACAAACTTGAAGCGCCGCCCCTCGGCGCCGGGCTTGGCGTCGAAGATGCTTTCGCGATTGGTCATGAGCATGATACGACCGGAAGGCTTTGCAATGCCGACCCCGTCGCAAAAGGCCGAGACGAGCTCCTCAAACACCCGGCGTATCGCCGCATTCACACGGCGGCTCACCAGCGCGACAAAGACGGTATCGTCCAAGCAAAGCGTTTGCAAGCGCCCAGGACGCGGCGCAAACAGCGCCGTCAGCACGAGCTCGAGAATTTCGTCCGGAAGACTCGTCAGCAGCATTTTGCCAACCGGCTGCTCCATGCGCTAACGATCGTGCAAGTAGCAGCCGTGGCCCGCCGCGACGCGCTCTAAGAATGGGCGTCGCGCGCTTTACCGAAGTCCCCGCCTCCTTGGAGGAGCTCGGAACCAGCCTGACGTCGCGCGTGGCCGTATGGGTACTGACGATAGCGTCGGGGGTAACAGATTTTATGGACTCGTTCACGCCCTTGGCGCATTCGAACTCGTCATTCGGCGACCGGCTAGATAACGCGGTGAGCGTCGCCGCAAAACCCAGCGCGGCGCCGACGGTGCTACTGGCGCTCGCCGTGTTTGTGTGGCTGCTGCGGCAGGCGACCGTGGCGGTGCTCGCCACAGGGCTGGTGCGCCAGTCGCTGGACGCGACCGACCTGGTCAGCGAGTCAAAGGGACACAAGGCGGAGTAGCGAGGGAGTTTGAAGGGAGGGGGGGGTTTTTTAAATAAATAAATCCGCTCACGCACACAAACACGCGCGGCTGCTGCTTGCGGTCGTGCAACGTGCAAAGGCGAATCATGTCCGACGACGATGCGTCCCAGGCGTCGTCCCAGGCGTCCCAGGCGTCCCAGGCGTCCCATGCGTCCAAGCGCCAACGCACGGGTCCGTCGACAATGGCCACCGTTCTCAACGAGGCCCTCGAAGTGGTCGAAACTCTGGTCGAGGAGGGACACGTGAACGCGCACGCGCACAATCAAATTGCACAGGCGCTGAAGCGCGTCAACGACGTCGACTCGAGCGACAGGACCAAAGCGGTCCGCGATGCGGTCCTCAAGGTCGTGGCCGAGTGCGGGTTTACCCTGAGCCCCATCATGTGCGCCGACGTCGGCGACATCGGCGTCTTCAAGACCAAGTTTGTCCGCAAGCTATTCCGCCAGCGCTTGAGCGTGGAACCGAAGCCGTGCACCATGTTTACGCCCGACTGGATCGAGGAGATTGTCGAATTCTACGTGCCGCCGCCATCGGACGGCGAAACGCGCGACGACCTCTACATGCAGCGCGACATGATTCTGTCGCTGCTCCACGCCGCGCCACAAGGGGTGAACGTCGTCAAAGATCTGCTGAAGCACCTCGACAAGCAAAAGATCACGCCGAGAATGCTCGTCGCCGACGACTTTGACGAGGGCAATTCTTGGGCGTACTGGGAGACCAACGGATGGCTCGAGGACGTCCTCGACTGCGCGCCGGAGATGGTCTATTGGGCGGCGCCCGAATCGGACACCTCAAAGTGGGCAAAGGCGGTGCGGTCGTATGCGGACATCACTTTTTTTTCTTAGAAAAGCATTCTTTCCCACGCAAACCTAAAACGCACTCAATCGTCGTACTTGGAAGGGTCGCTGGCGATCATGTAGTGCACCGCGTTGTCGATCTTCTTGCGCGCGTCCCAGCCAAGACGCGGGACCGAGACTTGCCTTTCGACGTATCTCGACGCGCTATCGTGGTCGAAATCGCCGGGCCGCAGTCGCAGCACGTATTCATGCTCGTCTTTCCGAAGGCGCTTGATGAGCTCCTTGAGCGCCTTCTTTTTCCCCCCGATGTATTCGCCGCTGCAGAGCATCTTGTTGGCCATCTCGAATAGGAGGTTGATCGCGACGTACATCCCCACATTGTATTGCACCTCCTCGTTTTCCGCATCAATCCCCAGGCCCTCATGCTCGATCTCTTGGTAATCCTCGATGCCGCCGAACCCGACGTACTTGGGTGGCGCCATCGGCCGAAGCCGATTGCGCACCTTGCGGATCGCGCCGACAAGCCCCCACCCATCGCCCGACGTCGGGGCCTCTTGCTCGAGCGCGTCGAAGACGGCGTCCACGACGCTGGCCGTGGGGGGCAAGCGCCCGGCGCACACGACGGGCATGCCGTGCGTTTCCGAGGGCTTTTTTTTAATAGACGGACCCGCGATTATGCCTTTATCTTTTTTTTAAATTCGTCTGCCGCACAACCCTACCACGCCAACAACGCACTCCGCACCACTAAACCCCTTTACGCGTGGAGGTTGTCCTCGTCGCCGTCATCGTCGCCGACGGTCTGCGAATAGGCCGCCGCCGAGCTGTGCGCCGCCGACATGCTGCGGAACACCGCCGCATCTTCGCCACCCTCGGCGATCGTTTGCGCAATCGTCTCCGAGCGCCTCGCCGAGGCGCCAAAGCGCCGGGCCAGACGCTGCGATCCACGCGTCGTCGCCTCGCGCGCGAGCGAGCGCTGGATCATGGCCGTCTCCTCGTACGTCTTGGCTTGGGAGAGCTTCTGAAAGGCCTCAGTCACCATTTGACTGTTGCGCTTGACAAAGTTGAAGATGCCGTTCGGAGCGGTGTTCTCGTACTCGGGGTCTCCCCGCAGGCCGTCGGGAGTGGGAAGGCCCTCGTACTCCTTTGTGTGGTAAAAGGACTTCGAGTCGAAGGCGTCCACGGGAATGGTGACCTCGTGCGCCGGAATCTTGAGCTCGTCGGTGAGAAGGTTCTTCAGCCAGACCGGATTGCTCCATTGCTGAACCCGAGGCAGGGTTGCAATCTGCGTGTGCAGCGACGGCGCGACGTACGCGGTCAGCTTGACGCGCAGCTCCTTTGGAAACGACGAGGTCAGGGGCCAAGGCGTTGCGATCGGGTCCTCCAACGGGGAGTTGATATCCGGAGGCAGGATGTCCGCGAGGAACTCATAGTTGTCACCATAGAGCTCGCCGGCGTTGAGGAAGTTCAGCTTCGTCTCGCGAACTTCGACCCACGCGTCGTTGACGTACGCCTCGTATGTGGCCATGACCACGGCATCGAACGCGCCGCGCGACGTCTCGTTGACCACGCTGAACAGCGAGCCCAGACTGGTCTGGATGTCCTCTGGAGATTTAGCGTAGGAAAGGACGCCCTTCTTGTCCGTCAGGAAGCCGAGCTGCTCAACGTTGGTCGAGGAGCCCATCATCAAGGCGCAGTAGCTCACGGGGAAGCCGCCGAGCCTTCCGGAATACTTCATGGCAAACTCATCGATGGAATCGCGCCACTCGCAGGCGCGGGTACGGCCACGGTTGGCGTTGCCGTCGGTGGCGATGATGACGCGCGCAATCCCGCCGCCCTCGCAGAGCCGGATCGACGCCTCGGTGGCAAAATCAAAGGCCGCGCCAAGGTTGGTGCAACCGCCGACCTTGCCGTCGGAGTTGAAGCCCTCGGGCGGGATGTGCATCGAGTTGTTCGGGTAGATCGTGCAGCGCATGCGGCGCGCCCAGTCGCGGCAGGCGTCGCCGCACTCGCTCGCCTTGAACGTGTGAGTCTTGAGCTCGTGGTTGGAAAACGCCTCCTCCGCCCAATCGCGCGCGTACTTGGGGTTGCCGGTGTTCACCACCGTGGTCGCGTCGAGCCACTTTTCCGACGTGTCGGCAAACCCGGCCATGCCGGCAAACCCGAGGAGGGTGATTGTCGGCTCATTCGGGCCGCCGGGCTGGCACTCGGCCGGCTCGGTCTTGAGCGACTCCAGCAAGAACGCCTCGAGCGCCTCGAGCGTCTGCGCCGTGGCCTCGGCGGCCGGCACGCCGTCCCCATTCGTGCAACCCATGCTGGCGGAGCAATCGATGGCAAACACATAGTGCTTCTGAACGTTGCGCGAATCGAACGCGCCCGGCTCGAGCGTCTTCTCGAGGCGGAATTCGGGATCGGCCATCAGCGCAATGGGGATGGTGCGCTGATTCACATTGAACGTGCAAATGCCAGCGCCGAGACCGTGCTCGGGAGGCGCCGCAGGGAAGGCGGTGTCTTGAGCAGTTTCCACGCGCGCCTGCTTGTCGGGCGGCATGACCGAACCGGCTTCGGAATCGCCGGCAACCGACGCCGCCACTGCCGGCACGGCGCTGCCGGGCGGAGTGGAGGGGTCGCGCTCGCGCTTGAGAGGGGGAGGGGCCATTGCTTGAGGGTCCATGGTTGTTCCAATTCTACCCTTGGTACTGGCAGAAGGGCCAGCCGGCGCTCGAGGCTGCCGCGCGGGCCGAGCGCGCGCGCGCCCGCGGGCGCGCACCCACCCATGTGCAAAAACTTCTGCCGAGTTGCACGATCGGCTGCCGGTTGCGCGCCCCGTTTGAGCACAGCGACATGGGCAAAGTCAAAGCCAAATTGCGCTCCAAGGCCAAGCAATCCGTCAACTGGCAAGCGGAGGCATCCGAACGCGCGGCCAAATTGCGATCGTGGGGACTTCAGACCTTTGACGAGTTTGCATTCGAAGCGCCCGCACACGAGCTCGGCGTAATGATGGTCAAGAACTTTGGACTTGTCGATTGGGAGGTCGACTTCATGGCGACGCGCTTCCTCGCAGGCACGGGAAAGGCGCTACTTCCCGTGAGCGCGCAGAAGAACGGCGGAATACCGGAGTATTACCAAGCGCGCGATGGCGTGTGGAAAAATTCGGAAAAGGCGCTCGACCGGCTGTGCGAGCCCATTCCAAGGAACTACATGGCCTCCGCGACGGATCACACGGGCATCCTCAAATCATTCCACATTGCCCAGACTCACTGCTTGACCGATTCGCTCCACCCGGCGCACACGATTGAAGAGACGTGGTCGGCCCTTGCGCTCGATCTTCTGCACCGCGCGCCGAACATATCAATGTGCGCGGGCATGAAAACGGTCATCAATCAAACGAAAGCGTGCAAACTGGAATACATGCCGATAAACTCCGAGTGCTTTGACACCGTGCGCGCCGCGCAGCGAGTGCGGGACTTGTTTGTTGCCAAGGTACAATCCGGCGACGTGCGCATCGCGCTCGAAGCGGGCGATGTCGTCGTCACGCCGCATTTTTCGCGGTTCAACATTGCCACGCACGCCAACGAATTTTGCAAGATACCTCTCAAGGAACTCGTATACGAAAAAGACATGCCCCACGAGGACATTGCGACGATCGCTTTGTTCCTGCAATGTGTCGGCGAATTTTGGGGGCCGTTTTACAATTGCGACGAAGACATCAAACCACCGCCGTTTCACTGGCTCAATCGCCTCGTAGAGCGTTGCGCAGATCCGCGCGAGTACTTGGACGCGATTCCGTACGAAAATAATGCGCGCCGGATCATCATGGCCGCGGTCGCGACGCCGGGTAAGCTCAAGTGGAACGTTGGGCCCGCCGGGTCCGTCTTTGCAAACGTGTCCATCTGGGCGGGCCCAAACCACGTCTGCACGGATGCGCGGTTGACCCTCTGCCCGATCAAGTTCCCGCCCTGCCGAACCGACGGCAACTTTGGACGGCTCTACGATCCGCTGCTAGGCGATCTCCCCGAAAAGTGCCGCAACCTCATGAAACCTGACGAATACAGCGCCTACACGGACTTTTGGACCAAGGAGTGCGACTGGGTCTACGAGCGCCCGCGTCTGCGTATTGCCTTTGAATTTACGCGCAACTCGTTCGAGTTTGGCAACGCGAAAGAGTGGACGGCCAAGACTCCCAAGGTCCGCCATCCGGGCGGCGGATGTCACGCGACGCCGCCGCCGCCGCCGCCGCCCAATCCCGAGCCGGTGGAACCGGACAACTCGGAATGGCTCAAAGTCCTCTACAAGGGCGTCGCGCGCGAGATGTGCGACGACATCTTCGACGCCGTGCTCCGCCGAGTCCGTGCGCCGCCGCGCCGCTCGGCCGCTGAGCGCCGCGCCGAAGCCGTCGAAGTTCACGTGCGCGCGCCGGGCGCGGCGCACCAGCCGCGTGTCGTGCGCGCGGCGGCCGTGGCGCCCGAGGGGTCGGTTGAGGACAGCAAAAAGAAGACGGCGCGCGAGGCGCACCTCGCCAAGCTGGCCGAGCAGGGCAGGGCCAAAAAGGAGGCGCGCAAGCGGGCCGACGGAGCGCGCTACGAGCAGATGCGCAACGAACTCGTGGGGGCCGCCATCGGCGGGTGGTAGTGTGTGGATTGTTAGTTTAAAAAAAACGCTTCACGACACGACATTCCCCGCAAAACAAAGGCTTCCTTTTGCGTGCGCCTCCCGGTAGGCCTCGAGGTGGCGCGCGCCCTGCGCGGTGTGGTAGTAGAAGAGCTCGACGCGCGGAACGTCGGCCTCGCCACGTACGACGGCGTCGACGAGCTCCTCGCGCGGCGTCTCGAAGATCGCGTTGATCCGGTCGGCGAGGGTCTGAATCCGACGCTCGAGCGTCATCGTCTTCGACGTGACGTTGCAGGCGTTCGGGTTGAGCTTGAGCACGTACACGACGGGGTGGAGGGCGTCCGGGTGGCCGTGGCCCTGACGGTCGTCCAGGAACCCTTCGCGCTGCGCGTGGACCGACATCGCCGCAAAGATGTCGTCGCACCGGCCGAGCTCGCACTCGACCAGGTATTTTGTATCCGAGTGCGAGTGCTCGTCGATCTCGACGTTGATGCAGGCGACGATCCGGCCGGTTTGGGGGTGGCGCAGCACGTAGAGCAAGTCCGGCCGTCGCTGCTTCGTCGTGTCGCAGTCCTGCGCGGCGACGCCGTCACCGACGCGCACTTTGCGCACCTTGCGCTTGGTGGAGAGGAGCGTGCCGATCATGTGCGTCATCGAGTCGCGGCTTTCGATCCCGTGCGGCACGAGCGGAATCAGCATGTCCAAGCAGTGGTCTTCCCACGACTTGCCCTTGTCGGGCGCGAGTCCTTCAGCGCCCGCCTCGTGCGCCTCTTCGCGGAGCGTCGTCTCGCACGACGGGCAGAGCCCGTTGCCGCCGTTGCTAATCTTGCGCTTGGGAGCGATCTCAATGCTTTGGCACCGCGAGCAGAATTGTGCCAGTTTTTGCGCGACTTTGCCGGCGGCTTCGGCGTCCTTGCCGCGACAGATGACGCATCGAATCCGAAGCGTCGAACCATCGCTGTGAGGGCAACGGTCTGCCAGCGGCACGTGCGCCATGCAATGGAGGCTCACACCGCCGCCAAGCTTGATCGGATAGGCCTTGCATTCGCATTCGGCGCACGCGCGAGTCCAGGTTCTTCCAGAGACGGCGTGCTTGTTTGGCACGGAGAGGGCGCGGTACGGAAGATTGTCCTTGTTCGGCCGCCAATACACCTTGCCCGGCTCCGCATCGACGGCGTCTTCGGGTCCGCGGGGGACACCGCGGGTCGACGGATCGGCCGCGGCTCGGACCTCCATCTCGGTCCAGAACTCGGCGTCGAGCCGCGCCCGAAGCTCCGCCAGCGCCGCGGCGCATTCGGCCTCCTGTTCCTTTGGAAATGTTTTAGTCAACACCTTTCTTACCCTCCCACAGCTCGTCCTGTTGAGTATGTCACTTGCGAATCCCCTCCAGCCGCCATTACCTTTTGGACACCAACAAACGCCCGGGTATTTAGACTGGGGCAATTCGGGGTTGATCCTGCCGTTTGTATTCCCGCGCTTGATCGGCATTGAGAAGTGGGGAGTCTTTCAGTCTATTTGTAAAAACCCCTAGGCGCGCAAGCGCCAGCCGCCGCCCGGCAAAGAAAATCTTCTTGCACGATCGCAACACTCAAACCCGCGTGCGCTCCCGCGTGTTCACGCCTTCTTCGCGCGCTTCGCCTTGCGCGCGGCGACCTTGGCCTCCACCTCCTTGGCAATCGCCTCCTGCTTTGGCAGTAGCTTGGCCTCGGAACGGACGGCATCGGCGTCGCCTTCAAAGAAGCCGATGGCAGTCGAGTCAGTGCCGCGCGCATTGATCGTCTTGGTCTGCGCGTAGCGCACGAGCCCCTGTGGCATCGCAAAGTTAAACTTGAGGACGCCGGCGTAGGGGCGCAGCACGGAGTACAGCGTCGCGACGGTGACGCGCGGCT
>MDSW01077639.1_pt1 | contig 10357 bp, 9 predicted proteins | sample 811171 | NCBI WGS metagenome assembly MDSW01 (sample SAMN05326641, study PRJNA326480) | marine metagenome | isolation source: seawater | place: Atlantic Ocean: North West | collected 2012 | reverse complement strand
TCATACTCATCCTGATTTCTACAAAAAACCGGAAACCTAATATCATAACAAATTAGTGGGCAAATACTCCAGCCATTTTCCTTTATAATAATTTTATTATTTCCTTTTGTTAAAGTTCTTTCTTCTTTTGCTAAAGAAAACAAATGGCATTTATCATATGTATATATATCTCCATTTTTACTAACCCATACTAATCTATTATAATACAGATTATTTTCTTTAATCATTAACGTTCCCGCTACTGAAGCGTTTTTCCTTTTTGATAAAGATTTCATCCAATTTACAGTCGTCCCACTCATCTCTTCTGCTAAGGTAATGTCTGACGGAATAAATGAGGTGTTGAACATTTCTGGAAGTAAAATTACATCTGTCTCATTGATTTTATCCGCTAACAAATCAATTGTATTATAATTTTTTCTCTTGTCTTTATAGGCTAAATCAATTTGAAAAATTGATATATCTAAATTTGGCTTCACTTTTATAGATTGTATTAAAAAGTATTAATTACTTTTTATCTTTTATTAGGGTTGCTTTTAAATATTCTCTGTTCATTCGGGCTATATACTCTAAAGAAATTCCTTTAGGACACTCTACCTCACAAGCACCAGTATTTGTACAGTTTCCAAATCCTTCTTTGTCCATTTGCTCAACCATATTTATAACCCTGTCCTTTGCTTCAACTTCACCTTGGGGTAAATATGAATATTGAGAAACTTTAGCAGCAACAAAAAGCATTGCTGATGAATTCTTGCAAGTTGCCACACATGCTGCGCAACCAATACATGATGCAGCATCAAATGCTTTGTCTGCATTATCTTTAGGTATAGGAACGGCATTTGCATCTTGTGTGTTTCCAGAGGTATTAACAGAAATAAATCCTCCAGCTTGTTGAATTCTATCAAATGAACTTCTATCAACCACCAAGTCTTTAATCACAGGCAGTGATTTTGATCTCCATGGCTCTATATAAATTGTATCTCCATCTTTAAAAGACCTCATATGTAATTGACATGTAGTTGTGCCTCTTGATGGGCCATGGGCCTGACCATTAATATACATTGAACACATACCACAAATACCCTCTCTACAGTCATGGTCAAATGCAACTGGCTCTTCTCCTTCCTCTATTAAGTTGTTATTTAACACATCCATCATTTCTAAAAATGAAGAATCTTCAGATATTCCAGAAATAGGGTATGTTTCCATTTTTCCTTTAGAATTACTATCTTTTTGTCTCCAAACTTTTAGTATTAAGTTCATATATTTTATTTATAAGATCTTTGTTTTAACTCAATGTCATTAAATTCTAACTCTTCTTTATGCAAAATTGCATCAGAAGGCTCGCCCACAAATTCCCATGCAGATGTAAAAGCAAAATCTTTATCGTTTCTTAATGCTTCTCCTTCTGGTGTTTGTGATTCTTCTCTAAAATGACCTCCGGCTGATTCAGTTCTTTCAAGTGCATCTTTGGCAAATAACTCTCCTAATTCTAAGAAATCAGCCACTCTACCTGCTTTTTCTAATTCACTATTCAGCTCATCTTGTTTTCCAGGAACTCTTACATTTGTCCAAAACTCATGTCTAATTTTTTTGATTTCATTTATTGCAAATTCTAGCCCTTCTTTGTTTCTAGACATTCCAACATATTCCCACATAATTTTTCCTAGCTGTTTATGAAAATAATCAACAGGCTTATTTCCTTTAATCTCTAATAATTTTAAAATTGAGCTTTTGACTTTTTCTTCTGCCTCATCAAACTCTTTTGTTTCTGTGGAAATTGGACCAGTTCTAATATCCCCTGAAAGATAATCACCAATGGTATAGGGTAAAACAAAATATCCATCAGCAAGACCTTGCATAAGCGCTGATGCCCCAAGCCTGTTTGCTCCATGATCAGAAAAATTTGCTTCACCAATACAATAGCATCCAGGTATTGTGGTCATTAAATTATAATCAACCCAAACACCGCCCATTGTATAATGCACAGCTGGATATATCATCATTGGGGTTTTATATGGGTTTTCGGCTACAATCTGTTCATACATTTGAAATAAGTTCCCGTATTTTTGAGATACAACCTCTTCACCTAATTCTTTAATTTTTACATCAGTAGGATCTTTTAAGCCAAGTATTAAAGCCTTTTCTTTACCATACCTTATAATAGCAGATGAAAAATCTAAATAGACAGCCTCCCCAGTTGAATTAACTCCAAAACCAGCATCACACCTTTCTTTTGCTGCTCTTGAGGCAACATCTCTAGGTACTAAATTTCCAAAAGCAGGATATCTTCTTTCTAAATAATAATCCCTATCTTCTTCTTTTATCTCTGTAGGTTTTAGCTTTTTTTGCCTTATTAGCTCAGCATCTTCTTTATGCTTTGGCACCCAGATTCTACCATCATTTCGCAATGATTCAGACATCAAAGTTAATTTTGATTGATGCTCTCCAGAGCGAGGAACGCATGTTGGGTGAATTTGCGTATAACACGGGTTAGCAAAAAAAGCTCCATTTCTGTGGATCTTCCAAGAAGCAGTAACGTTTGAGCCCATTGCATTGGTAGATAAGAAAAAGACATTTCCATAGCCTCCGCTTGCAATAACTACAGCATGAGCAGAATGTCTTTCAATTTCACCAGTAACTAAGTTTCTAGCAATAATCCCTCTTGCCTTGCCTTTTACCTTAACAAGCTCAACCATCTCATGTCTATTATACATTTTTATTTTCCCTTTTGCTATCTGTCTATTCATTGCAGAATAGGCCCCTAATAATAATTGTTGGCCTGTTTGCCCACGAGCATAAAAAGTTCTAGAAACCAAAACTCCCCCAAACGACCTGTTATCTAATAATCCCCCATAATCTCTAGCAAAAGGGACTCCTTGCGCTACACATTGATCAATTATATTTACAGAAACTTCAGCTAGACGATAAACATTAGCCTCTCTAGCCCTATAATCACCTCCCTTAACGGTATCATAAAATAATCTATAAATTGAATCGCCATCATTTTGATAGTTTTTAGCAGCATTTATCCCTCCTTGAGCAGCAATTGAGTGGGCTCTTCTTGGAGAGTCTTGGTAACAAAAGGCCTTAACATTATAGCCCATTTCAGCTAATGAAGCCGAAGCAGAGCCCCCAGCCAAACCTGTTCCAACTACAATTACATCTATATTTCTTTTATTAGCCGGACCAACAACATTTATTTTATTTTTATGATTCGTCCACTTATCGGCAATAGGTCCTTCTGGTATTTTAGCATCTAAAAACATTTAACTAAAAGTTGTATTGGTTAATAAAATGAAAAATTGCAATTGTTGAAAAGCCTAATGCAATCATAATACTGTAGACAGTACTAATAGTCTTAATAACTGGATTATATTTATTGTGATTAGCCCCAACAGATTGAAATGCAGACTTGAAACCATGATTTAAATGAAAACCCAAAACTATAAAAGAGAAAACATATACTGCAGTATAAAATGGATTTGAAAATAAAGTAACAACTAAGTCATAATCTGTTGTGCCCTCTGGCAAACCTACAAATTTCATCTGATAAAAATAATCTCTTAAATGTAGTATTAAAAAAACAATAATTAGCCCCCCAGAAATAATCATTGACCTAGAAGAAAAATCTGTATTACTACTCATATTGTTGTAAGCATAATTCTGAGACCTAGCCATTTTATTTTGAATTGTAAGCTTTATTCCCATGATTATGTGAATTATAAAGCCTAATGCTAGAATATATTGCATGGCAAAAATTACTGGGTTTGTTGCCATAAAGTGAGCCGCATCATTAAACAGGTCTTTAGTTGGGGCAAGAGTAAATAAATTGATTACTAAATGTATGAATAGAAAACTAATTAAAAATAGGCCTGTTATTGCCATTATCAATTTTCTAAATATAGAAGATAATTTCATTTAAAAAAAACCTTTGTGCAAAGGTACGACCCATATCCGACAAAAACAAGACAATTCTGTAATTCAGAATGATTATACATTAGATAAGTATTTTGATATCTTTGTTAAAAATTATTTTTATGAAGTACGAATCTATAAATCCTAACCTATTTATAAATAATAGGTCTCTCTTAGCTAACAAACTAAAAGAAAACTCTATTGCTATTTTCAATTCTAATGATGTGATGCCAACTAATTCAGATGGGACAATGCCTTTTAAGCAAAATAGTGATTTATTTTGGTTAACTGGTGTTGATCAGGAAGAAAGCTTATTTGCCATGACTAAAAAAAATGGAAAAATAGAAGAGTTTCTTTTTGTGAAAGAAACAAATGAACACATTGCTATATGGGAAGGGGCTAAGCTTTCTAAAGATTCTGCAACTAAAAATTCTGGAATAAAAAATATTTATTGGTTGTCTGATATTGAAAAATTACTTAATAAAGAGATTTCAAATACAGCGTTCTTATACCTAAATAAAAATATACATAGTAGGGCAACATCATTAGTTCAAACACGTGATGACAGGTTCAGAGAACAAATAATGAAAAAATTTCCTGATAAATCAATTGATGAAATTGCCCCTATAATGCACGAGTTGAGATTTATAAAATCTGATTTAGAAATAGGTTTAATGCAAAAAGCATGTGATATTACTGAAAAAGGGTTGAGAAGAATTTTGCCAATAATAAAGCCAGGAATTGCTGAATTTGAAATTGAGGCAGAATTGATGTATGAATTCTTATCCAATAGATCTGCAGGGTTTGCATATCAACCTATTATTGGGTCGGGGCTAGATTCATGCGTACTACATTATATTAATAATAACAAAAGATGCTTGGATGGCGATATACTTCTGATGGATTTTGGGGCTGAATATGCCAATTATGCATCAGATCTTACAAGAACAGTTCCGGTAAATGGCAAGTTTAGTGAGCGACAAAAAAATATCTATAATGCAGTTCATAGAGTAATGAAAGAAGCAACAAACATGCTAAGACCAGGTACTGATCATAAACAAATGCAGCAAGAAGTAATAAAGATAATGGAAGAAGAGCTAATAGGTTTAGGATTATTTGACAGGTTAGATGTTAAAAATCAAGACCCTAAAAACCCTTATTATCGAAAGTATTTTATGCATGGAACATCACATTCATTAGGGCTAGATGTGCATGATGTTGGAGATACAACTACTCCTATGCAGCCTGGAATGGTTTTTACCTGTGAACCAGGAATTTATATTAGAGAAGAGGGTATTGGTATTCGGCTTGAAAATGATGTTTTAGTCACTACTGGTGATCCTGATGATTTAATGAAAAATATCCCTATTGATTTAGAGGAGATAGAAGATTTAATGAATAATTAAACTTTTGTGCTGTCCCAACCTTGAGCTATTAGCTTGTGGGAGCTTCCATCATTTGCAATAAAATTATTGCCTTCAGAAATATCCGTTACATATCCTACTATTGTAAAATCCGGATCCTTTTTTAGTTTTTCGTAATCTTTTTGATTAATAGAAAAAAGTAGCTCATAATCCTCTCCACCAGAAAGGGCAAAAGCAATTGGATTTAAATTAAACTCTGAAGCCATATTCATTACTGTATGATCAACAGGTATTTTGTCCTCGTGTAAACATACGCCTACATTAGATGCATTGGAAATATGCAGTGCTTCTGAAGAAAGTCCATCAGAAATATCAATCATAGATGTTGGAACAATTCCTAAATCATCTAATATCTTCTGGTATTTTGATGGTGCTTCAGGCTTAAGCTGACGTTGTAAAGCATAGTCATATCCGCTTAGATCAGGCTGAACCTTGGGGTTATCCTTAAATATTTCTTTTTCTCTTTGAAGAATTTGTAAGCCAAAATAAGCAGCTCCTAAGTCGCCAGTAACAACTAATAAGTCATTAGCCTTTGCGCCAGATCTGTATGTAATTTTATTTGGATCGACTTCTCCTAAAATAGAAATACTTATCACCATTCCAGATGTTGAAGATGTGGTGTCCCCTCCTACTAAGTCAACTTTATATTTTTCACAAGCAAGCTTTATCCCAGAATATAATTCTTCTATTGCTTCAACACTATATCTGCTTGAGATTGCAATACTAACTGTAACCTGAGTTGGATTACCGTTCATAGCACAAATATCTGATATATTAACTGTCATCGCCTTATATCCCAAGTGTTTTAAGGGGGTATAGGCTAGGTCAAAATGCACACCCTCAACCAACATGTCAGTACTTAATAACCTTAGAGATTTTCCGGATTTAATAACTGCACAATCATCGCCAACTCCCTTTACAGTATTTTTATTAAAACACTGAAATTCATTAGTTAGCTTTTCAATTAATTTAAACTCTCCAACTGATGATATTGGAGTAACATTTGGTGTTCCATCGTCAATTATAGTCATAAATACAAAAGTAATTATAAAAAAGTAGATAAACACAAAAACCTGTTGTATAGCTTTTATACAAAAAAACTATACAAAGAGCGTTTTTTATGAAGAGATTATCATCTTTATTATGAAGTAATTTTGTAAATTTGCAAAAAGTTTAAACAACAATGATAGTTATAAGCGATTCTGCAAGAGACAGATTACTTCATATTATGCAAAACGAAAATTCGACTAAAGAATTTGTTCGTGTTGGTGTAGAAAGTGGGGGTTGTTCAGGCCTGAGCTATAAACTAGAATTTGACTCTAGTAAAAAAGAGGATGACGAACTAATAAAAGATAATAACATCCAACTTCTAGTTAACAAAAAGAGTTATTTATATTTAGTTGGCACGACACTAGAGTTTTCTGATGGATTAAACGGAAAAGGATTTGTTTTTAATAATCCGAATGCAAGTAGAACCTGCGGGTGCGGAGAAAGTTTTTCACTATAATTCAAAAAACAATACAAAATGAAAGAAGAATTGTCAGAAGATGAATTATTAGAGAAAGTAACCTCAACCGATTACAAGTATGGGTTTACTACAGATATTTATTCCGATAAAATTGAGAAAGGTCTTAATGAAGATGTTGTTCGATTAATTTCAAAAAAGAAAAATGAGCCTGAATGGATGTTAAAATACCGGTTAAATGCATTTAAAACTTGGCTTGAAATGGAAGAGCCTGATTGGGCAAATGTTGATTATCCAAAGCCAAATTACCAAGATATTATCTACTATGCCGCTCCAAAAATAAAGAAAAAACTCAATAGCCTAGACGAGCTAGACCCTGAGCTTAAAAGAACATTTGATAAACTTGGAATTTCATTAAACGAACAAAAAAGACTATCCGGTGTTGCCGTAGATATTGTTATGGATAGTGTCTCTGTAGCAACATCATTTAAAGATAAGTTAGGAGAGTTAGGGATTATTTTTTGTTCTATATCAGAAGCTATTCAAGAACACCCAGAGCTTGTGAAAAAATATTTAGGGACAGTTGTTCCCACCCGAGATAATTTTTTTTCTGCACTAAACTCAGCTGTTTTCTCAGACGGCTCTTTCTGCTATATCCCTAAAGGAGTAAAATGCCCTATGGAGCTTTCTACTTACTTTAGAATAAATGAGGCTGGAACTGGTCAGTTTGAAAGAACACTACTTGTTGCTGACGAAGGCAGTTATGTGAGTTACCTCGAAGGCTGTACGGCTCCACAAAGAGACGAAAACCAACTACACGCAGCTGTAGTAGAATTAATTGCAATGGATGGTGCAGAAATAAAGTATTCTACAGTACAAAATTGGTATCCCGGAGATAAAGAGGGTAAGGGGGGTATTTATAATTTTGTTACCAAAAGAGGTATCTGTCACAAAAACTCGAAAATCTCATGGACTCAAGTTGAAACAGGGTCTGCAGTAACATGGAAATACCCTTCTTGCATATTAAAAGGAGATAATTCAATTGGAGAATTTTTTTCAGTTGCTGTAACTAATAATTTTCAGCAAGCCGACACGGGCACAAAAATGATTCATCTTGGAAAAAATACAAAAAGCACAATTATAGCAAAAGGAATATGTGCAGGAAAAAGCAATGGAAGCTACAGGGGGCTAGTCCAAATAAGTAAAGGAGCTAAAAATTCAAGAAATTTTTCTCAATGTGATTCTTTACTGATGGGCGACAAATGTGGGTCGCATACCTTCCCGTATATTGAAGTAAAAAATAACAGCTCTCAAGTTGAACATGAGGCGACTACTTCAAAAATTGGAGAAGACCAATTGTTTTATTGCAACCAAAGAGGTATCGGAACTGAAGAGGCTGTCGCTTTAATTGTAAATGGTTATTGTAAAGATGTCTTAAATCAATTACCTATGGAATTTGCTGTAGAGGCACAAAAGTTATTAGAAATAAGCCTTGAGGGCAGTGTTGGATAAATATATTATAAAACTATGTTAAAAATAAAAAACTTAAAAGCAAGTATTGAGGGAAATGAAATTCTAAGAGGAATTGATTTAGAAATCAATGCAGGAGAAGTTCATGCTATAATGGGGCCTAATGGCTCAGGGAAAAGCACCCTTTCAGCTGTCATTGCAGGTGATGAAAATTATAATGTTGACGCTGGATCTATTGTTCTTGAAAATGAAGACTTACTAGATCTTGACCCAGATGAAAGAGCTCATCGTGGCGTCTTCCTTTCCTTTCAGTACCCTGTTGAAATCCCAGGAATATCTGTTTCTAATTTTATGAAAGCTGCAATAAATGAAAAAAGAAAAAACCTTGGTGTGGACCCAATTTCAGCTAAAGACTTGTTAAGTAAAATGCGAGACAAAATGGAGCTTCTAAATATGAAGCAAGGATATCTATCAAGAAATATGAATGAAGGTTTTTCTGGGGGGGAGAAAAAAAGAAATGAAATCTTTCAAATGGCCATGTTAGAGCCTAAACTTGCTATTTTAGACGAAACAGATTCTGGCTTAGATATAGATGCCTTAAAAATTGTTGCAAATGGCGTAAATAAGCTTAAAAACAAAAACAATGCTACAATAATTATTACCCATTATCAGAGGTTACTTAATCATATTGTTCCAGACTATGTTCATGTGCTTCATGAAGGGAAAATAATTAAATCAGGAGGCAGAGAGTTGGCTCTTGAGCTTGAGGCAAAGGGTTATGACTGGCTCACTAAATAAAATTTAATGATGGGGCTTTTAGATTCAATACAAAAATACCAGGAGAAGAATTTAATTAAAAATGATGCTCTAAATTCCTTTTTAAATGATGGTTTTCCAACAATTAAAAAGGAAGAGTGGAAATACACCTCATTAAAAAAAATTATATCTCATGATTATTTAATTGAAGAAAACTCTCTTGATATAAGTAATGAAGAAATTGAAAACTGTAGCCTAAACATTGGATCAAAAATTGTATTTGTTAATGGCGATCTTTTGAAAAAACCTGACCTAAAGGGTGTTAAAATAAAAGTTAACAAATTCGATAATTTAAGCTATAATGACGAGGTAACATCACTAAATGCTGGCTTAGTAAAAAATGGTTATGTTATTGAAGTAGATGAAAATTTACAATTAGACAAGCCCTTAGAAATTCTTTTTCTTAACAAGAATAAATCAAACACTTTTATTCAATATAGAAATAAGGTCGTGGTAAATGAAAATGCTCATATTAAAATTATTGAAAACATTAGAAACTTAAATAGTGAAATCTGTTTTACAAATTCTGTCACAGAAATAGATATAAAGAAAAACGGAAAACTTGAAGTTAATAAATTACAAGATTATAATGAATTTCAAAATATTATTGATACCACTAATATTACTCAAGAGGAGCAAAGCATATCAACTGTCAATACTCTTTTATTTGGTGGGGCTTTTACTAGAAACAATTTAAACTTCATTCAAAATGGGACAAACTGTGAAAGTAATATGAATGGTATTGTGATACTTAACAATGATGAAATGGGAGACAACCATACCTATGTTGATCACAAAAAAGAAAATTGCCAAAGCAATGAACTATATAAGGGCATATATTTAGGCAAATCAAAAGGGGTTTTTAATGGAAAAATAATGGTTAGACCTGATGCTCAAAAAATAAATGCATTTCAAGCAAATAACAATATTCTATTAAGTGAAAATTCTTCTATAAATAGTAAGCCACAACTTGAAATATATGCAGATGATGTTAAATGTAGTCATGGCTGTACTATTGGACAGTTAGACGAGAAAGCCCTCTTCTATTTAAGGACTAGAGGGATTTCAAAAAAAGATGCAATGGCAATATTAACTTTTGCATTTGCTTCAGAAGCAATAGAGAAGATTAGTATCCCAGAGCTTGTGGTGATTACAAAAAATTTAATGGAAAAGAAGCTTGATGTAAAATTAAGCATATAGATATGGCATCAAAACCCAAGAACAAATCCTTTCCAATATTAGATGTTCTAGTCAATGATAAAGACTT
>MDSW01079443.1_pt1 | contig 10358 bp, 8 predicted proteins | sample 811171 | NCBI WGS metagenome assembly MDSW01 (sample SAMN05326641, study PRJNA326480) | marine metagenome | isolation source: seawater | place: Atlantic Ocean: North West | collected 2012 | reverse complement strand
TTTAATGAAAGAGTATTAAAATCTTGGGAGCGTGATCCAGCCTTTTACCAAACGGTCTGGACCTATCAAAGCGATGTTCCCGCCCACGAAGGACCAACCAATCACGCGCTTCTTGAATATTGGCAATATTCCGTACCTTTAAAAGGAAGAGAAAAAGACGATTTCATTCGAGATCTTAGAGTTATACCTTCTTTGCTAGAGCAAGCGCGTATCAATCTAACTGGTAACGCGAGAGATCTTTGGGTTGCCGGTATTCGTGATATTGAGGATCAAGGAAAGAATTTAAAATCCATTGAGAAAACTCTTCTGAAGCATCATAATCAACAAAGCGATATACCTCTTTTTGATGCTATGACAAAAGCGCGAGTGGCAACAGCGGACTTTGTTGCTTGGCTGAAAGATGAGGCACCTTCAAAAACTGGACCTTCGGGTATAGGTAAGGAAAACTATAGCTGGTATCAGAAAAACGTTCATCTGGTTCCTTTAACTTGGGAAGAGGAAGTTCAACTACTTGAACGTGAACTTTACCGCGCCTGGTCATTCCTCAAGCTTGAAGAGCATCGTAATAGAAACCTACCCCAACTTCAAGCGGCAAATTCTCCTGAGGAATTTGCTGAGCTAACAGATAAGGCCGTAAAAAAGATGATGAAATTTTTAGAAGAAGAAGACATCATGTATGTCAAGCCTAACATGGAGCAAGCATTGCGAGAGCATATGGGCAAGTACGTTCCCAGTGAAAATCGCAATTTCTTTTCTATAGGACTTCACTACGATCCTTTGCCTTTGTATTCTCATTTTTATCATTGGTTCGATCTTGCAGAGATTCGTGATAATCCCCATACAAATCCCATTCGTAGATTGGCGCCTCTTTATAATATTTATGACTCTAAGAGTGAGGGAATAGCAACTGCCGTTGAAGAGATGTTTCTTCACGCAGGCCTTTATGATGACAACCCAAGGTCGCGAGAAATTGTATGGATAATGCTTGCCCAGCGAGCTGCGCGTGGCTTGGGGTCTCTTTATGCGCACGCGAATATGATGACTATGGAAGAGGCTAGTCAGGTGCATGTGAAATGGACACCTCGAAATTGGATGGAGCGCGAACCAGAGCTCCTCCGATTTGAACAGCACCTTTATCTTAGGCAGCCAGGTTATGGTACGTGCTACATAACAGGCAAGTACCTTATAGAAAAACTTATGACAGAATATGGTGAGAAACTTGAAACCGAAGGTAGTGAATTTGTCTTGAAGGATTTTTTAAACATTTATAACAACGCTGGAAGCATTCCAGTTGAACTCATTCGATATGAAATGGTGGGTAATTAATATGAAAAATAAATTTATGTTTTCGGGATTCATTTATCTATGCACTATCTGCATTCTTGATGCTCAAGATAATTATCCCGTTGATTCAAAAGTCATTGCTATGATAAGAGAGGAGGGTTTTCAGAGGTCTGAAATTGAAAATACGCTCTCGTATATGACTGATGTTATTGGTGCCAGACTCACAAATTCAGATGCCATGGTTGAGGCTCAAAATTGGGTCATAAGTGAAATGAAAAAGATGGGCTTAAAAAATACTGCTCGAGAATCATTTATGGATTATGGAGTGAGTTGGGATAATGAGTATTTTTCGCTGCATCTAACAAAGCCTGATTACCAGCCCATGCTGGGCTATCCAATTGCTCATACTCCCGGAATTGATGGAAAACAGTCTCTTTCTGTGGTTTTAGCACCGATTAAAACCACAGACGATTTCAAAAAATATAAAGGCAAGCTTCAAGGAAAAGCGGTACTGTCATCCCCAATGCCAAAGGTAGATCTGGATCGTTATCAAAATGGACGCCCTCGTTATACTGATGATGAGTTAAGTGCTATAGCCTCAAATCCTTTTCCTGATCCTCCACGCCCTCCACGTCCACCAGCAAATCCCGAAATTGTTTCTGCAGTTGACAAAAATATCTTTTACAAAGAAGAGGGGGTAGCTGTAGTTCTAGAGTCTAGAAGCGGGTGGATAGCAGCTGTACGTGGATTTGCGCGTCCAGGTGCAAAGATTGACGTTTACGATCGGAATGCCACTCTAAATCATTTACCAGTTGTAGCTGTTACCCCGGAGCACTACAATAGAATGTATCGCATTCTTGAGCGAAACATTCCCGTTCAAATTGACGTTGAGATTAAAACAAAAGTTGGTACTAGAAGAAGGCAAGCAAAAAACGTTGTTGGAGAAATTCCAGGAACCGATCTCAAAGATGAAATTGTGATGCTTGGTGCTCATTTTGATACCTGGCATGCAAGTCCAAACGCTAGCGACAATAGTTCTGGAGTGGCCGTGATGCTCGAGGCTATGAGAATATTAAAAACAATCAATGTAAAACCACGTCGCACGATCCGCGTGGCTCTATGGTCTGGAGAAGAGCAGGGACTACATGGATCTAGAGAGTACGTTTATAAACATTTTGGTGATCCTAATGATCCTAAGATAGGAAAAAAGAAGGATTATGATAAGCTTTCAGCTTATTTTAATCAGGATTATGGTCCGGGGCAATTTAAGGGTATCTTTTTGCAGGAAAACGAATACGTTCGTGAGATATTTAAGTCATGGATGAAGCCTTTTGAGGACCTTGGGATGACCACTATTGGTTTCCAGAAAAAATGCTGCACTGATCATGTTCCTTTTGATCGGGTGGGTCTTCCCGCGTTCCAATTTCTACAAGATAGAGTTGGGGGAACTGGGGGGCATACAAATCTAGATTTTTATGATACCATCCCAATTGAAGATGTCAAAAAAAATGCGGTTATTATCGCATCGTTTGTTTATCATACAGCAATGCTTGACGAGCGTTTGCCAAGAAAGAAGAGATAAATGCAAATATCATTCGTTCAGATATTTTGGATCATACTATTTGTCATATCATTCATGAGTATTATTAAGATTTTTAAAGAAAAGGGATGGTCTTTTAGTAATTTTATAAAAATAGAAGATGTTGACGACGAATAATAATTATAACTTTTCACAGCCTTTGTATTTTCTTAAATTTTACAATAAATAGGATACTTTGATTATTATGTTGCGAAAATTTTTATCATTACTTCTTTTTTCCGGAACCCTTTTTTCCCAAACTGAGGCTTACGATGCACTGAAAGTGATGGAGCCTTTGATTGGGGAGTGGTTTTCTAAGCACAAAAGCCAAGGTAATTTTGAAGGCGAGCCCAAAAATACCCAGTTAATATCCAATTATAAATATGAATGGATTGCGGAAAAAACTGCTATTGTTGAAACATGGAGGTCATCAACAGAAAAAACAGATAAAAGGGTCCATGTAGGAAGCATCTTATACACACTTGATCCTGCTACAAACTCCATAAAGACAAAACATTTTGGATACGATGGTAAGGTTTACTGGACAGGAAAAGGCTGGGTTGAATTTAGCGATAGTACTATGTATACCTATGTTGAAGAGTTGACCGTCAATGGAACCAAAACAAATTACACCAATGTGAAGAAAATCATAAGCAGTTTAGAGTTTAGCAATCAATATACAAACTTTAATCAGAATGGAAAGCGCCTAAAAGACCAGCCGGTTCAAAAAATGAGACGTGTAGATGTTCAAAATGTTAAAAAGGACTAGCTTAAAAACTTTCCGTTAATGTTTTCGTAAAAGGTTTTAATATTCTTGGTTGTATCGCCGATCTACAGAAATTTAGCAGACTAAATTTTTTAGCCTTTATATATTGAGAATTATGATTTGTTAATGAGAATTATTCTCAATAATATTATTTCTAATTAAGTTATAATTTTTCTCTTTGCAGATTGCATTTATGGAATATTCTTAATGTATTTAACAAAAAGGAAACAATGAAAAAAATATATCTAACGTTAATTTTAGTTTGTACAAATTTGCAGGCCCAAATAAATATTTATTCCCATCGTCATTATGATTCAGATAAAATACTGTTTAAAAAGTTTACAGATCAAACAGGAATTAAAATTAATGTTATAAAGGGTAGCGCAGATCAATTAATTGAGCGCCTAATAAGTGAAGGTGGTAATTCGCCAGCAGATATATTATTCACAGTTGACGCTGGTAGATTGCACAGGGCAAAGGTTGCTGGAATACTTCAGCCCATCGAATCAAAAATATTAAGCGAAAATATACCGCCTTCAATGAGAGATGAGGATGATTATTGGTTTGGATTAACAGTAAGGGCGAGAGTATTAGTTTATTCAAAAGAAAGAGTCACCCCGGATCAATTATCAACGTATGAGGATTTAGCAAACAGAAAGTGGAGAGGTAAAATTGCTGTCCGTTCATCAAGTAATATTTACAACCAATCTTTAATGGCATCGATAATTGCATCCAATGGTAGCAGAAAAGCGCTCTCATGGGCAAAATCAATCAGAAAAAATATGGCTCGTGCTCCAAGAGGTAGCGATCGAGATCAAGCGAGAGCAGTAGCTGCTGGGCTAGCAGACGTTGCCATAATGAATACCTATTATTTAGGAATTTTAGCAAATTCACCTGATGCAAAAGATCGCGAAGTATTTAATAAAGTATCAGTTTTTTTTCCAAATCAAAATGATAGAGGCACCCATATAAATATTAGTGGTGCGGGAATAACTAAGAGCTCAAAAAACAAAAAAGATGCAATAAAATTTTTAGAGTTTTTATCAGGTTCCGATTCACAAAAAACCTTTGGTAGTGTAAATTATGAATACCCAATTAAAATTGAAGCAAATCAATCTGAATTATTGAATAGCTGGGGTCCGTTCAAGTACGATAAGCTTAATCTCTCTGCTTTGGGAGCCAACAATGCAGAAGCGGTAAAATTATTTGATAAGGCAGGCTGGGAATAGATAAGTTTTGCATTGGATATTTCAGCATTAAAATCACAAAAAACTCTACAAATATTAAGGCAAGAATTATTATTTAAGCTTAACGGTTGGACTATATTATCGTTAATAGTCGGCTTAATTATTTTTTTCCCTATAGGAGAGGTTTTGCTCTCTATAAACTCTCAATCAGAAAATTGGTCTCATCTTAAAGAGACAGTACTGTTATCATATCTTTTAAATACAATTATACTTGTTGTTGGTACCGCATTTTTTTCACTGATCTTTGGTGTTTTACCTGCCTGGATTATTTCAAATTACCAATTTAAGTTTAGAAAAATTTTAGAATGGATTTTAGTTTTGCCTTTAGCCATTCCGACTTACATATCAGCCTACGCTTATTTTGATGTATTAGAGCTTTTTAATCCGCTTTTAATATGGGTTCGAAATAACATAAGTAACGATGCAATGCAGATTATAAATAACGTACTTGTCTACATGGTAACAATCTTGGTTATGTCTTCAGTTTTATATCCCTATATATATTTGTTGGCAAGATCGGCTTTTGTAAACCAGGGAGCGAAATTACGTGATGCAGCAAGCACTTTGGGTTACGGCGAAAAATCAATATTTTGGAAAATTGCGCTCCCAATGGCTCGCCCTGCATTAATTGCTGGTGTTAGTTTGGTGGTAATGGAAACACTGAACGACTATGGTGCGGTTAAGCACTTTGGTGTACCAACTTTTACTTCAGGAATTTTTCGAACATGGCTTGGAATGGGTGATTTGGTTGGAGCGCTTCAATTATCAGCGGTATTAATAATTTTCATTTTTGCTCTTTTATTGATTGAAAAACAAATACGATCAAGATCAAAATACCACGAAACCTTGCACTCAAAACCCAATTCAAAAAAAATGGTGTTTGGCAAGAAAAGATCTTTGGCTGCGATAATTTGCTGTTTGATCCCATTGATACTTGGCTTTGTTGTTCCTGTAATTCGTTTGATATCATGGGCTTGGATTAGTAGAAATAAAGCAGGCACGATTATTAGCATGGAGATGGTATCAAATTCGTTATTGCTATCATTAATTTCTAGTGTCTCAATTGTTTCGATAGCTGTATTGTTAGCATTTACTGCTCGATACTTTAAAAGTTCGATAATTAATCTGTCCAATCGTCTGGCTACCCTAGGTTATTCAATTCCAGGAGCAGTAATTGCTATTGGGATCCTCCTGATAGTTGCTCAAATAAATGCTTGGTTAAACATCGCTTTAACAGGGAGTTTGTTTCTACTAATATTCGCTTTTATTGTTCGCTATTTGACTGTCGCATGGCAGCCAATTAATGCAGCCATTGAAACAAATTGCGACTCATTAAATCATGCATCAAAGACATTGGGGTCATCTGCATATACCTCATTAACTTCTGTAAATCTTCCATTAATCAAATCTACATTGATAAGTGCTGGCTTGCTTGTATTTATAGATGTAGTAAAGGAGCTTCCACTTACTTTGATTTTACGACCTTTTAACTTTGAGACACTTTCAACCGCAACATTTGATCTATCAAGTCAAGCTCAAATAATTGAATCATCGCTTCCAGCTTTATGCATGATTGGTATAGTCCTGATTCCGTTGGGTTATTTAAATTACCGTTTAGAGAATATCAAATGAGTGAGTTGCTGAAAGTTCACAATATTTCTAAGACGTTTCGTCGTAATCAAGTTCATGCGCTTAAAAATGTTAGCTTTGAGTGTGATAAACAAGACGTAATTTCAGTTGTAGGTGCTAGTGGAAGTGGAAAATCTACATTGCTTAGAATAATTGCGGGTCTTGAAATTCCAAATGAAGGTGAAATAATCCTTGAGGACAACAAAATAAATAGTAGCGAAGTTTTCCTTTCACCAGAGAAACGCAATTGTTCGCTTGTTTTTCAAGACTTTGCACTTTTTCCAAATATGTCCGTTAGAGAAAATATTTTCTTTGGAAAAAATGCATCAAAAAATAAGCCAATGATTGAAGAGCTAATTGAATTTACAAGGATAAAGAATCTTCTAAATCGTTATCCTCATGAAATTTCTGGGGGTCAACAACAGAGAGTTGCCTTAGTTAGAGCTCTTTCAATAAATCCATCATTATTGTTACTTGACGAACCTCTAAGCCAGCTGGATAACGAATTAAAGCACCAGGTCAGAAACGAATTAATTCATTTGATAAAAAAAGTTGGCGCAACCGTTCTAATGGTTTCTCATAGCATTGAGGATGCGATGTACATGGCAAATAAAGTCTTAATTTTAAACGACGGGGTTGTAGAACAAATTGATTTACCATCAAAAATATTCAACCTTCCATCAAGCAGTTACGTGGCTCGATTATTTGGCAAAACTAACATTCTGCCATTCGATGATTTTTCATATATCAAACACCACTTTTTTGACAAAGATCGCAATGAAGAAGTCGTATCTGTTCGACCGCATGAATTCAAACTAAATGATAGTAAACCCAGCAGTAAAAATCCAGAAATTAAGGGAAAGGTCTTATCAATTAATGCGATTGGTGCTTTTTATGAGATCTTAATTGATACTGGAAAATTTGAACTATTGGTACATATCGATAAAGTTAATCAAATTAAAACAGCTGATGATCTTTCGCTTTACATCGACAAAAAGTAGATTATTTCAATTTTCTCAAGTTTTGATATCTCACTTGAGAATCTCTTTATTTTTCTTTATCATCGCTATTGTTTTTCAGTCTGAAAAACTATCGTCTCAAACAATTAATATTGATTCTCTCCAGCTCGATGATGAAATCTTTTCTTCTGGAAAATATTTAATCAATCGTCAGTATGGATTACACTCTTTAGATAGCAGCTCAGAGCAAATTGACACAGTTTTTGTTGCTGTGCATGGGTTTGGATCTAGGGGTTTTGAGTGGGTGTATGCCTTAAGAAAAATGACTGCTTCAAACAACAAAACATATTTTTATCGTTGGGATTGGAGTCAGTGCCCAAACCAAGCAAGTTCCACTCTCTACAAACAGCTAAGGGAGTTGATAATCTCAAATCCTCAGATTAAGCATATCAAACTTTTTGGGCATAGTTATGGAGGAAACGTTGTTACTGGAATTAGTAATAAACCAAATTTGGGTTCGATTGAAATACATTCTATTGCTGGAGCGCTCATGCCAATTGATAGGCACAGAAAACAATGCCCTAATTTTAATGGATTTGAAAATTATGAATTGTTGTATCCGCATTTTCAATGGAGGACCGTTAAAGATCAAGATGGTGCGTTTCGAAATATGCCTTTTGACCCTCAAATAGTAAATATCGATGGATCCACTGTAGTTAATCTCCCTCCTGTTTTTGAAAATGGACAAAGACTAGGCCACAATTGGTCATTAAAATGGGTGTTCGATAAATATTTTGAAAAGTAATATGTCTTTATCAATTCTAGATCGTTTTAAATATAATTTTTCACTGTGGATATTTGGTTTAACAAAGGTCCGAATGATTGGATATTGCAGACCTAAAGTAATCAACGTAAGTGACAATGAGGTTGTTTTGTCTATTCCATTAAACCAAAGAACTCGAAATCATGTTGGTTCAATGTATATTGGATCTATGACGGTGGGCGTTGACTTTGTTACAGGTCTTGCTGCTATGACAAGTATTAAAAAAACGAAAAAGAATATCGTTTTGATTTTTAAAGATTTGAAAGCTTCTTTCCTAAAGCGTGCTGAGGGAGATACATTTTTCATATGCAACCATATTAGCCAGATTGATAGCGCTGTACAAAGGGTTATTGAGTCAAATAAAAGAGTAAATATAGAAGTACCTGTAGTTGCAACGGTCCCAGAAAAGTTCGGAAGCGAGCCTGTTGCAGAATTCGTTATAACATTATCAATGAAACAAAAATAGGCACAAGGTTGCAAGCTGCAATAAAAGCAAATGGAATTTTGATCGTTGCTGCATTAATGTGGAGCATTGGTGGACTTTTCATCAAGCTTGTTGAGCTTAGTCCCATGGCGATTACTGGAACTCGAAGCTTAGCAGCTGCAGGAGTCTTATTAGTATATTTGAGAAAAGTCAAATGGCACTGGAACAAATATTTTATTTTTGGAGTAATCTCGTACGCCGCCATGATGGTTTTATATGTTACCTCAATTCGATTGACAACTGCTGCAAATGCGATTTTTTTAGAGTTTACTGCTCCAGTCTATGTCGTTGTACTAAGTTATTTTATACTTGATGAGCGTGTAACACTTTTTGATATTATATCTATGATTATCATTTTTTGTGGAATGGGATTATTTTTTTTTGATGAATTAACTTTTGAAGGATTTTGGGGAAACATACTTGCAGCGATCGCTGGAGTATGCCTAGGAATCGTTACTGTCATGCTGAGAAAAGAGAAAGAATATGCATTTGAGATGGTATTCTTTGGAAACTTTTTAACAGCAATAATATGCCTCCCTTTTGTATTTACTAGCTTTAATGGCACAGTAGCAAATGATTGGTTAATTATTTTTGGGCTCGGAGTTATTCAATTAGGATTGCCGTATATACTGTATACAATTGCATTACGTCATGTACATGCGATCGATGCTATCTTAGTAAGTATGATTGAGCCAATTCTAAATCCAGTATGGGTATTTCTTTTTGTTGGTGAAAAAATTGGAGAGTGGGCGCTTTACGGAGGTGTGCTCGTTTTGTTCGGCTCCTTAGGTCGAGCAATGATGAAATTATATCTGGAGAGGAAATAAATGAACGGAATTGTAAAAGAATACGATAAGCAGCGTGGGTACGGATTTATTAAGGGGGATGATGGATAGGATTACTTTGTTCATGCTTATGGTCTTGGACCAAAGCTTCAAAGCTTGGGAATCAGCTCAGGTCAAAGAGTTGCATTTGATGTTGATTTTAATATGAAAGGAGACAAAGCAATCAATGTTCGTCCGTTGTAAATATAATAACTTTTATTTAATAAAGGACTCGATAGCTGATTTGCTTGATAGTGAAATTTTGTGACCCGCATCATAGGTTTGAAGTTCAACTGAGTATCCGAGTTTTTTTAGAATTTGATAAGAGTCTTGACTTTCTTTTAAATCTATTATTTCATCTTTCGTCCCATGCATTAGCAGAACCCTAGTAGATTTGCTTTTCATGCTGTGTTCTGATTTGAGATTTTCTTTGAATTTTATAAATCCCGCTACTGGAATGATGCCTGCAATTGAGAATGGTAAGCGTAAAACGTACTCCATTGCAAGACATGCACCCTGCGAAAATCCGATTACAAACAAATTCTCTTTAGAAAATCCTTCATTAGAAATTTGTTCTAATAGCCTATCAAGACCCTCATAGGTTTTCTCATAGTTCCAGCCTTTATCATCGCTTCCTTCAAACCATGTAAAACCTTTGCTTGAAGGGGCTTTATAGGGTGCGCGTGGAAAAAACCATTTCACATGTTTAAGCTTAAGAAGTTTTGCAACTGACTCCATTGCGTATTCATCACCTGTCCATCCA
>MDSW01191774.1_pt1 | contig 10359 bp, 9 predicted proteins | sample 811171 | NCBI WGS metagenome assembly MDSW01 (sample SAMN05326641, study PRJNA326480) | marine metagenome | isolation source: seawater | place: Atlantic Ocean: North West | collected 2012 | reverse complement strand
GAAGAAGAATTTGGATCTGAAATTTCAGACAGTGAAGCAGAGAAAATTTTAACTGTTGGAGATGCAGTTAAGTTTATCGAAGGTAAAGCTAATTAGAAATTTTAATGCCATCAGATAAAGATGGAGTAATGGTAATTTTATCTTCTCCTTCTGGAGCAGGTAAAACCACTTTAGTTAAGAAATTATCTGAAAAAGATAATTTTGAAATTTCAATTTCGCATACTACCAGACAACCTAGACCTAATGAAAATCAAAATGAAGATTATTTTTTTGTTGATGAACTGGAGTTTAAAAGACTTATCAAAAATGAAGAGTTCCTTGAATATGCAAAAGTTTTTAACAACTTTTATGGCACAACTAGAACACCAGTTATAGACAAACTAAATAAATCTAAAAATGTTTTATTTGATATCGACTGGCAGGGAGCTGATCAAATTAAAAATAAAAAATTAGATTATAAGTTAATTACTTTTTTTATACTTCCACCAAGTAAAGAAGTTTTATTTGAAAGATTGTCAAAAAGACATTCAAATGACAAATTAATAGCTGAAGAAAGAATGAAACAGTTTGAGAGAGATGTCTTGCATTGGATAAATTATGATTACGTTGTTATTAACAACGATTTAAACGAATGTTATTTAAAAATAACAAATTTAATTGATGCAATAATTAATAATGGGTCTAAAGATTATGATCCTGATTTTATAAGAAGTCATGTTGACAAACTAACTTCTTAATTTTTCATACTCTAAAGCTAATTTGTAATAAGTCTCTAATTCAAGGTTTTGAGGCCTTAAATTTAAATTAATTTTTAGCTTATCTAAAACATTTTGATTTCCATTAAAAAGTTGATTAAAGGGTTTTTTTAACATTTTTCGTCTTTGATTAAAAAAAACTCTTGTAACTTTTTCTAAATTATTTGGATCATTAATTTTAACGAAATTTTTCTTGGGATATAAATATAATAAAGAGCTGTTAATTTTTGGTTTTGGATAAAATGCTTCAGGTTTGATATCGCAAATCTTTTTTATGTTTAGTTTCCAATTACAGATAATTGACAATCTTCCATAATTTGATGTATTAAATTTTGCAATTATCCTTTCGGCAACTTCTTTTTGAAACATTAAAATTAAACTCTCAAACCAAAATGTTTCTTTTAAATTTACGATCCATTTGTTCAAAATTTCAGTTGAAATATTATACGGTAAATTGCCAAATACTACGACCTTTTCTTTAAACAGATGAGTTTCATCTATTTTTAAAACATCATCATTAATAATTGTAATTTGATTATTAAATTTTTTTTCAAGATCTTTTGCAAGTATATTATCTTTTTCAATTACAAATAATTTTTTTGGATTTTTTTTAAGAATATAGGAAGTAAGATTTCCAGTACCAGGACCTATTTCAAGAATAATTTTATTTTGAATATTAGTAGTATTTGTAATTTTTTCTAAAATTTTTTTATCAATTAAAAAATTTTGACCTAAACTTTTTTTCGCTTTAATCAATTTTTATCCAAGAATTTTAAGGCTCTAATTAAACTTAAAGGATTTGAAATATTTTTTCCTATCATTTTTTCGTTAGGGCCATGATCAGGAGATATTCTTGAAAAAGGTAAACCTAAAGTAATATTAATGGCGTCGTATTCAAATATTGTTTTGATAGGTGTTAAAACTTGATCATGATACATGCCAACTATTACATCAAATTTCTTTCTATTTTCATTTAAAAAACAAGTGTCAGCTGAAAAAGGACCTGAAACTTTGAACTTTAATCTTTTTAAATCTTTTACAACTGGTTTAATGATTTTTTCGTCTTCGTTAAACTTGCTTATACTTTCACAATGAGGATTGAGACCTAAAATTCCAATCCTAGGTTTAAAACCAATTTTTTTAATATAGAAATCGTTAATTAGATAAACTTGTTCTTTAATATTTTTTTTATTAATTTTATTTGATACTTTTTTTAAAGGTAAATGAGTAGTAATAGGACATACTGATAATTTCTTGTTATATATCAGCATAGCTTTTTTTTTTACAAAGAATTTCTTGCAAATATATTCAGTTATTCCTAGTTCTTTATTTTTTTTAAAAAAATTTTTTTTTGAAATTGGTCCATTGATAAATTTATCTGTATAACCACTATTCAATATTTTAATTGCCATATTAAATGAGTCCTCAATATATTTGTTTGATTTATTTGTTATTTTTTCAAACGCTTTATTTTGATTTAACTTAATATCAATTAGATTAATTAATTTGTTATCTAATTTTAATTCATTTAATTTTTTATAATTTAATAGATTAATTTTTTTTCTAAATTTTAGTTTATTCATTTGAAGTGTTAATAATTTTTTTGATGCAATCAAGATTAAAGGAGAGTTCAATTTTTCTTTTAAGGATTTAAAAAAAATCTCTAAGAAAATACTGTTAGGTTCTCCTGCAACAATAATTATTGGTTTATAATTCATTTATAATTATATTTTTTTTAATTTTATTAAAATAGATTACCGAATATCTATTTAATAATTCATTAGTTTTTTCTTTAATTATAAGATTAATTTCTTTCTCAAGATCAAATACTCTTTCTATTTTTCTTTTATCCTCTACAAATAAAATTAAAAACCCACCCGGTATAACAATTGGGGTTGTATAGTTTCCAACTTTTATTTTGGTTATTTGTTCTCTAATTTTTGGATTTAGCGAACTTTCTTTGATCCAGCCCAATCTACCTCCCTCTTTAGCTGCATCGGAAATGCCATGAATAACTGAAGCATTAATAAAACCTTTTTCTTCTATATCTTTTTTGATTAATTTTAATTTATCTTTAAAGTTTTTTGAATTATCAACATTAAATACTATTTCTGATAATAAAAATTCATTTTGGAATTTATTGATACTGTCTTCAATCTGTTTTTTATCAATTCTTATATCCTTTAAGTGTTTGCTTACTATTAATTGGTTCCACAATATTTCAATTTTAATTTTATTTTTTACATCCAAAAAATTTAGATTATTGTCTTTTATAAATTTTTTAAACTCCTCAATAGAGTTAAATCCATTATTTTTTGAATAATTATTTATTAGTTTTTCTAAATATTCATCTTTGATATTAAAAACTCCATCAATTTTTGATAGTTCAATTTTTTTAATTTTTTCTCTTATTAGAGAATTTTTTGCAATCTCAAATAATTTTTCTTCTTCTAGATTTTGAAGGTTTTTATTTATAGACTTTAAGTATTGAGTTTCGTTATATAAATCAATTGTTGTTAATACTTCGTTATTGATTTTAAAAAGAATTCTATTTTCTAACGCATATAAAAAATTTGTAAAAAATATTAATAGAATAATAATTCTAAATATCATTGGTTAAACTTTTGCTCGTACCTTGTTAATGGATAGAGCGAAATAGTGAAAAATATATTTTCAGAGGGTTTTAAATCTCTATCTTCATAGTAGGTTTTATTGTATTTTATACCAGCTGTTAAACAATCATTTTTATACTCATAAACTAAATCATAATACTCTGTTAAATTTATTTTTCGATTTCTTCTTGTCTTAAATTGAATTACATTATTTTCATCTATTGCGAAAGTGGTTTGATTTTCCAAAATATTTGTATCACCAATATCTCCACTTTCTTTAATAAAATTGAATTCTGTTGCAAAATTATTAACACTTAGATTTGCAATGACTTCATTAGATTCAAATGTTTTATAGTCATTATCTAAAGAAAAATTATAATCTAGTTTTAAGTATTCAGAAAAGTTGTTTGATATTGAGCCAAATAAATTAGAATTTTTCTTATTTAGTGTACTTGATTTTGGAATATCATTTTCCTCATCATTTCTAAAAACTGTTCCTAACTTCATTTCAAAATACTTATTTATGTCATCTAGTTTTTGTTTTTTATAATCAATACCTACTGTTACAGATTCTCCTGTCTCGAGCGTGTCATCTACACCAATCCTATTATTTGAAAAAATATTGTCTATATTTATCTTTTTTTCTAAAGAAGAGTAGTGTTTCATATCAGTCGGATTAAATCTAAATGAAACTTTTGGAGTAAGATAATTTAGGAAATTTTCATTTTTTTTTGTCATTGGCAAACTAGTAACAAACTCTAAATTACTCATAATTTTTAAATCTGGATTTGAGTCGTATTCTGAGTCATTTTTTCCAGCAGATATTAGATTTTTGAAATTAATATTGAAATTATTTTTGAAACCATGTTTAGAGATTAAATCTAAACTGTTATAAGACAAATCGTTGACTGCTTTGGATCTCAAATTATTTGTATTTTTTAACTCATTACTTCCAGAAGATGCAAAACTAATTAAGCCATTCATAAAATTATCTGATAAAATTTTACTATAGTTATAGTAAGGTAGAATATATTCGTATCTATCATTATTCGATAAAGTTAAATTTTCATAACTTTGAAAACCAGTTTCAAAATTATATTTTTCAGAATTTAATTGTAAAATTATCTCACTTTTTAGAATATTAAAGTTTTCAGGTTTTAAAGTATCTGTGTATATATTAGAATCAAATATTTTAAGGTATGTGTCATTAGAAACTTTCTCTATTTTAAGATTCAAATCACTATTTTCATACCCATCTAGATCCAAGTTTAAATTTAAATTAGTGAATATATGATTAATGTTTTTTTTCTTATTATCTGTTGATGATTTATAACCTCTAGTAAATCCTATATCGGTAATAAAATTAAAATTTTTACCTACTTCTCTATATTCTGTTTGAAACATTTGAATATTTTCATCATAAAAAGTTGGTGTGAAGGTAAAATCTTTATTCGAGGAATGTGCAAAGAAATATGGAATTGTTACTGAATTTCCAAGTAAATTTGAATTATTTAAATGTGGCCTTAATAAACCAGATTGTCTTTTTACAGTTGGATCTGGATGAAAAAATTTAGGAAAATATAGAATGGGTAAATCATAAATTTTTAGCAATGCATTATTATAAATTAATTGTTTTTTATTTTTATCATGAACAATTTCCTCAGCCTGAATTGACCAGGGTGGACATTTATCATTTTTTTTACAACTAGTAAAAATTCCCTTATTTATCGTAGTTAAATTGCCAACTTTCTTTGAGGAAATACCTTTAAGTCTCGGATTATTTTCTGGATTTCCAAATACCTCATTGTGAGAATTAAATTCAGTATCTTTTGCAGTAAATTCATTTTTATCTAAATTTATTATTGCACTAGAGAAATATATTTTGTCACTTTTTGGTAAATTATAATTTGATATACCAATTATGTTTTCTCCTTTGAGTAGATCATTTTTTAATGAATAATTAAATCTATCTATTAAATAAATATTTGAATTATTATCTTGAACTCTGCTTTTTTTTTCAGAGGATAACTGATCTTTTTTGATTGAAAACAAAACATTTTCAGAATCAAATTTAAATTTTGATTTAATCAAAGCATTTGTTTTGCCTTCAGTGATTACATATTCTTCATCTCTAAAATATTTTAAACCCTCTGTTGAAATAAAATAATCTTTTATAGGATAATTAACTGTTACATCATTTTTTGCATATAAAATATTATTTATTTTTTTATATTCAAATATGTCTGCTTTAATTATTATTCCATTTTTATAAAATGCTTTTGAGTTTCCAAGCGTATTTATTATTTCATCATTTTTAATGTAAGTTAGATTATCTGAGTAAATAACATATTTTTTAAAAGCATCTTCTATCTTAATATTTCCTTTTGCTTTAAAAATATTTAAAGCTTTATTGTATTCAAAAGTATCTGCCTCTATAGTTAAACCATCATTTGTGGTAATTATTCCTTTATTAATACCTTTAAATACATTCCCATCTTCTAAAATCTCAATCGATGTTATATTAAAATTAAAATCTTCCAATCCATTTGCTTTTTGGACAAAAACAAAAGATACAAAAAATATTAATAAATATTTTAAAGCTTTATTTATCATTTATTCTATTTAACATAAATCCATTAATAGTAACCAGAATTAACAGTGGAACGAAAACAGCAAATACCAATGAAATTTTTTCTGTACTTCCCATAACAAGAAAAAAATTATTAATATAATAAATTATTACTGAAAAAAACAATCCTATTGAAATTTTTAATGTAGTCCCTTCAAATTTTTTGATATTTAACATTATAACAGACGCAAATAGAGAAATTAGTAAAAGATAAATAGGATAAGAAATTAATTTAAGTAATTGGAGATCTATTTCAGTAATTGAATAGTTTAATTTTTTATAATTTTTTCTCAATTCATAAAGTTGATAAATATTTAATGATGATAAATTTGAATATAGTGTTTTTATTGTTTTATAGTTAAAGCTTGTTTGTAATTTTAATAATTCTTTATTACTATATCGATTATTTTGAAATATAGTTGGATTAAAAATAAGCCATTCTTTATTTGTTATGTCAATTTTACCACTTTTAATGTTTCTTGATTTTGTAAACTGATCATTAAATTCAGTTATAAAGCTGTTTATTAGAAAATTTTGTTCTATTTTTTGAGAATTTATTATTAAGGTTTTTCCATTAATTTCATCTTTAATCCAAAGTCCATTTTTTGTAATTACAGCTAGATATTTACCATCTGTTGTATATTGAGATTTCAGTTCTAAATAAAAATTTTTTAAACTTGATGAAAAATTATAAAAAAAAGTAGCAACTAAAATTCCAGTAGAAATTGATGCTATACTTAAAATAATTAAAATTTTTGAATTTTTGAGTCCTGAATATTTAAATATCTCAATTTCGTTATTACTAAATAATTTTATAAAAAAAAGTTGAGTTGTTATTAAAATTATAAATGGAAAAATTTCAAAAAGCATATCAGGTGAATTTAATAATGATAAAAAAAGCGGGAAGTAAATTCCAACCTCTATTTCTTTAAAAAAATCTAATTCACTCAATAGATTTAAAATAAAAATTAAAGCGCTCATAACTACAAAAACAAATAAAAGAGATCTAAAATATGTTAGGAGTAAAAATTTTATATATGTCTTCATTTCACTTTTTGATTAAATAAAAATTCTTATAAAAAAATAAATATATTAAAGTTAAAAAAAATAATGGCATTAATGAAATCATATAATTTTTTAATACTGACTCTGTTATAAATCTTATTGTTGACTCAGAAATTATCACAATGGTTAAACCAAATAAAAAAGTAATATATCTGACTTTTGAGAAATTTAAATTTTCTTTAGAAGATGTAATTAATAGTAAGGGTATTAACATTAAAATTGGAATGTAAATTGGGATTATTAATCTCTTATATATTTCTTTAAAAATATTATTTATATTTTTAATTGAACAGTTTTCAATTTGAAAATTATTATTTGCAATTTTTTTAGATTTTAATTGTTTTAAATGGTATGCGCATTTAATTAAATTTAAAGTGCTTAATTCTTGCGTCTTTATATATGTAGTTGTATTAGTTTTGGTATTTACAAGTGAAAAGTCTGATTTGGAAAAATTAAAAATTGTAATTTTGTTATTTTTTTGGGTTATAGTTTCTCCATTATATAAAACTAAAATAGGAAAATTTCCAGCATCTTTAAAAATTCCTTTTTTAGCATATGTAATCTGAATATCCCCTTCACTCATCTCTCTTTTGATATAAATATTCTCCAAACTTCCATCTATATTTTTTTTATCACTAAAAATTGTTACACCTTTAATAGTATCATTAAATTTCTGAGGCTTTATAAAGTTACCAAGAAAATTGACCGTAGAATTTCTTAAAAAAGATCTTGCTACATCCTGAGATTTTGGAACAATAAACGATGTTAAAAAAATTTGAATTAACATAAAAATCAGAGAAAATTTAAAAATAAAATTTATTACTTGAATTTTGTTTATTCCAAAATTCCAAAATATCATTAATTCATTGCTATTTTCATATTTTAAAGTCACGTAGAATAAACTAAAAAAAATTACAAAAGGCATTAACTTGCTAACAATTTTGGGAAAATTTAACAAGGAATAGTTTACATATACAATATAGTCTCTTCCATCTTCGATCATGATATCTAGAAAATTTACCGCTTGAAAAACCCAGACAATAATACTGGCACTAATTAGTGCGATTAAAAAAAATATTAAATAATCAGATAATAATTTTCTAAATAATATTTTTTTCATTGAAATATGCTATATTTATTCATATATAGCATCCATCTCGTATAGAGTGTAATTAAAATTTATGACAATCGCAATTAATTATAAAAATAAAACCCCTAAAAAAAACTCATCTAACTTAATTTTGTTTATTGATGAAAAATTTAATATTTCAAAATTAAAAAAGTATATTTTGAGCTCAGAATATTCTTTTATTTCAGATTTATTAAAGAATAAGGATCAGAAGGAGAAAATACTAGATTTTGATATAAATTCTAAGAGAAAGATAATATTAGTATCATTAAAACAAAACTCTAAAGCTTCTGATGTGGAAAATGCAGGGGCAAAATTTTACAATTTATTTAAAGGTTTAAAACAAAGTGAATATTTTTTAAACTCAGACACAATATCAATTAATTTGAAAAATTCAGTTAGTTATTTTTTACATGGTTTAAGATTAAAATCATATAGTTTTGACAAGTACAAGTCTAAAAAAAATACTAAAAAAATTATTATAAATGTAATTGGTAAAAACACTCCATCTTATAAAGATCAATTAAAATTTAAAGCTATTGAGGATGGAACGTTCTACGCAAGAGATCTAGTATCTGAACCTGGCAATGTTTTGCATCCTGATGAATATGCTAAAAGATTAAAGTTATTAAAAAAAATTGGTTTAAAAATTAATATTTATGATGAAAAGAAATTAAAAAAATTAGGAATGAATACTTTGCTTGGAGTAGGCCAGGGCAGTGCAAGAGGTTCATATTTAGTTACAATGGAATGGAATGGGTTGAAAGATAAATCTAAACCTATGGCTTTTGTTGGGAAAGGGGTCTGTTTTGATACAGGCGGTATTTCTTTAAAGCCTGCTAAATTTATGGAAGACATGACTTATGATATGGCTGGTTCAGCTGTAGTAGTAGGTCTAATGAGGAGTTTAGCTTTGCGAAAAGCTAAGTTAAATGCAGTTGGTGTAGTAGGGCTTGTTGAAAATATGCCTGGCGGCAACGCACAAAGGCCTGGAGATATAGTGAGATCATATAGTGGAAAGACAGTTGAAATTTTAAATACTGATGCTGAAGGAAGATTGGTGTTAGCCGATGCTTTAACTTACACAGAAGAGAAGTTTAAACCAAAATTCATAGTAGATTTAGCAACTTTAACTGGAGCAATTATTGTTTCTCTTGGATCAGAGTATGCTGGTTTGTTTTCAAATAACGATAAGTTATCAAATGAATTGATAAAAGCAGGTGAAAAAGTTGATGAGAAAGTTTGGAGAATGCCTTTAAATAAAAACTTCGATAAACTAATTGACTCTAAAAATGCTGATATGCAAAATATAAATTATGTTGGAGGAGCCGGGTCTACAACTGCTGCTCAATTTTTACAAAGATTTATTTTAAACAAAACACCCTGGGCTCATTTAGATATAGCAGGTATGGCTTTTTCAAAATATGGAGGAGCATTAAATTCAGGCGGTGCAACAGGTTATGGAGTGAGATTATTAAACAAACTAATAGAGGATCATTATGAGTAATTTAGAACAAACGTTATCAATAATTAAACCAGACGCTGTAGAAAGAAATCTTGAAAACGAGATTAAGGAAATGTTTAAGAGTAATGGATTTGCAATTTTAAAAGAAAAAAAAATTCAAATTGAAAAATCAGAAGCTGAAAAATTTTATAAAGTTCATGAAACTAAGCCATTTTATAATGATTTATGTGCCTATTTATCTTCAGGCCCAATTGTTGTAATGGTTTTAGAAAAAAATAATGCAGTTTTAGGAAATAGAGAATTAATGGGTGCTACCAATCCAAAAGATGCAGAAGAGGGTACCATCAGAAAAAAATATGGAATTTCAATAGATAAAAACTCGGTGCATGGATCAGATAGCGTTGAAAATGCTAAAATTGAAATAGATTTTTTTTTTAAAGATTAAAAACTTTTAATATAGCTTTTGGGTATAGTTTGTGTTCTTGAACTAAAATTTTTTTAGCAAGAGAAACTTCAGTTTCATTTTTTGAAATTTTGACTTTCTTTTGTAGAACAATTTTTCCAGAATCTAATTTAGAATTTACAAAATGAACAGTGCATCCTGAGTATTTTTCTTTATTATTTAATGCTCTTTTGTGAGTATTTAATCCTTTATATTTTGGTAGTAAGGAAGGGTGTATATTTAAAATTTTTCCTTTAAATTT
>MDSW01123370.1_pt1 | contig 10360 bp, 16 predicted proteins | sample 811171 | NCBI WGS metagenome assembly MDSW01 (sample SAMN05326641, study PRJNA326480) | marine metagenome | isolation source: seawater | place: Atlantic Ocean: North West | collected 2012 | reverse complement strand
TTCACAAATGAAGCGTTGGTCTGGATGGGATTATAGGAGAATAAATGGCAGTATATAACGCAGCTGAGTTAGCCGAAGTAACTGCACTTACAACTACTGAAACACAAGTTTTCAGTAATTCTAATAAGTGTATTATCAAGCAAATTATGTTGGCTAACTATACAGCAACAGATAGAACAGTAGAAATCAAAGTTATTCCTTCAGGTGATACAACTGGAGATCAACACATAATTTTTGGTGATATAACTGTGCAAGCAAATACAACCACAACTATTGATTTAGCTATGGTTATACCTGCAAGCGCTTCTGTTGCCGCAAAGTGTTCAGCAGCAACTTCAGTTAATATACATGTTTCTGGTGTAGAGGTGAGCTAATGCCTGAAATACAAGTACCTGAGCCAATCTTTTTGGACAGATTAGGTGGTGATGAAATATATGGTTATGGGCAAGATGGCGATGTTACATTAGCATCAAATACAACATTAGCTCGTGATATGTATTACAACGACTTGACTATCAACTCTGGTGTTACATTAGATACTAATGGTTATCGTGTATTTGTAAGAGGCACATTAACATTTACAGACGCAACTTCTCGTATAGGTAGATTTTCAAATAAATCAAATGCTGGAACTCTTAAAGGTGGTTTTGGTAAAGGTGTTGATGCTACAGATACTTTAGGTGGTAGATCTTCAGAACAAACAGATAGCGAACACTCAGGTAATACTTTCTTTGATGGTGAAAATGATTTCTTTAACTTATCAGTAGCTTTAGCTGGTCAAAAGTTTGATCAAGCTACTGAAACTTTTAAATTTCTAGGTGGTGGATCAGGCGCAAGCGATGGTGCAATTACAAACAATGCAACTGGTGGCGCAGATGGGGGAGACTCTAACTGGTCAGATTATCAAACTGTAGGCGCAGATGGGGGTAAAGGTGCAGATGGTAATGCCGCAACAGCAGGCACAGGTGCAGTAGGAGGTGGCGTAGTTTTAGTTGTAGCTAAAACTGTTACAGGTGCAGGAACAATTAGGGCAGACGCAGATGACTCTACTGCAACTTCACAAGGTAGTGATGGCGCACCAGCACCAGACGCACAAACACCAGGTAATAATTATTCTTATCCTGGTAATACTAATCCAACTAACTATGGCGCAAACTATGGCGCAAACTATGGATCTAACTCTGGATCAAATCCAACGAACTATGGATCTAACAATACAAACTATGGATCTAATCCAACAAACTATGGTTCTCATACACATTATCACTGGCATCCTAGCCCACCAATAAATAACTACGCTACAGGTTTTTATCATTATCACTATGCTCATACGCATAGTTATCCTGGTAATAATTATTCCTATCCAGGTAATAATTACTCATATCCAGGTAATAACTATTCGTATGGATATAGTTATGGATATTCTTATGGATATTCCTATGGTGGAAATAACAATCCAACAAACTATGACACTAATCCAACAAATTATCACCCTGGTGGTGCTGGAGGATCTGGTGGTGCAGCATCGCAATCCTACAACGCTGGTGGTGGTGCTTTAGTTTTTGTAACAGGAACAAAACCTTTGCCAACAGGTTTAACATTGGCAGCTGCGGCTGGAACAGGTGGATCTGGTTCTGCTACAGCAGGAACAGTCGTAACAGTATTTAACATCGCAGCGACAGATACAGATCCAAGTAGTTAGGAGTAGATATGGCAATTGTAGAAGTAGGACAAGTTCCAAGCGATTATGAAACTTTTGATGTGATACCTGACAGCATTTATGGATCAGGAATGGATGGTAATGTAACTATCTCATCTAATACAACTCTTACTAGAGATATGCACTATAACAATTTAACGATAGATCCAGGTATTGTCTTAGACACAGCAGGATATAGAGTATTTGTAAGAAATGTATTAGCTATGGCTGTAAGTTCATCTAATCAATCAGACACTAAAATCGGTAGAGTAGGTGGTGTATCAACTTCTGGAACTTTAAGAGGTGGTGCGATTGCAGCAGTAACAAATTCTCTTGGTGGTAATGGTAATGGTTATACAGCAACAGCACCTACATTAGGGGCTGAGTATTTTAATCATCCAGATATTGCAATTGAGGGAGTTATCGTTCATGGTGGTCAAACAACACCTACAGCTTTACAAGGTGGTGCAGGCGATAATGTCAATCATGGTGGTGGAATTGTAGTTCTTTGTGCAAGAAGATTACAAGGTTATGGCACTATAGAGGCTAGTGGTGAAACAACTACTGGTGGTGGTGTGATCTTCATTGTTTCACAAGATCTACCTTTAACAGGTATTGCAACTGATGTTACTGGTTATGCCGCAGGTACAGTAAAAACATTTAAGGTTTAACAATGGCTACTGTTCGTGTTTATTACAGTAGAGAAGATCAAGATTATGATAATTATAATCTTTGGTATATGCCTGGGCGACACATGGGAAATCCTGACTTACTAGATCCTGATCACACTTATCAAAATGAATATGGTGAAGCACCTAGAATAAAAAAAGATTTTACTGTTTCTGGTGATTATGGATATGTAGATATAGATCTTAATGGTGCTGGTAATTGTGATTTTTACATAAGAAGAAAAGACTTTTGTATAGATCTAGATAATGCCACTTATGAACCTGACTCAATGTTGTGGATGACAGGATTTGTATATTCTATACAAGAAAGTTTATACACTGAAGTTTATGTAAAAGAAAACAAACCTTATATATATAAAGATAGTTTTTTTCAAGCAGTTTCACCAATGGCTATAACTTTAAGTGGTGATCAAAGCTACACAGATACAGATGATATTTTACATGAAGATGGTAGAGAACATGGGGAAGAAGGCGAAGGTTGGTGGTGGACGCACTACAAAATATTCAATACTTATGAAAATTCTACTACACTAGAAATACCAACAAGCGTTCTCAATCAAATATTAGAGAACGAAGATATGGACACAATCATGACCATACTTATGATACACTTGTGTGGTAAGACTTACACTATAGGAGAAGATATGCAATTATCAATTGACGCAGACGCTTTAAATGTTGAAAAAGCTGACGCATTACAAATGGTTGACAAAGCTATTGCTAACAGTCTTTATAAGTTAGGGGAAGTTCCAGCAGATTTTGACGAAGATGCTTTCCTCGCTGATGTTGATGCTTATAAGGCTACAAAGAGCGATGTTCTTAGTAATACAGTAGATTACTTAAAAGAATGTTTGGAAACCAGACCAAATCTAGTCTAGATCATTTAGGGAGGAAATATGAGAAAGGTATTCTTTATACCTGAAGGTCATGATATAAATGATTACAAAGATCAGTGGGAAGGTAAATTTCAAGAATTACATACTGGTATATCAACCAACAATGAAAAATATGTAATTAATCCCAACGAAGCTCACGCATTTAAAATACCTGAATTTCAAGTAACACACACACCAGAACATTGTTCTGATACTGATTATCTAATTTACAGACTTGTAGATGACTTTGGTGAGTTTGAGGACAACCCAAGCTACACAATGGAAGTTTGGAGTAGGAATTATGATAATCCCAAAGCAGATAAAGAAAAATTAGAAACACATATATTAGGCTACAACAAGCAATTTGGTGTCTATGAATCAGAACACATCAGATTAAATGTTGGTTGGTATTTACTTATATTTATGAAAAATGACGACATGTTTGATGTCAAAGAACTTGCTGTTTATGAAAATCAGGAAGAAGAGTAATGGTATTAAGTAAGTTATGGAAAGAAGTTGAGCCAAAAAAAATTGTAGAGGGCGTTGTAGCTTACGAGAACTGTATAGAAGTTCCTGAGGGCGTTGTAGATATAATGAACTCAGAAGTTGATCGTTGGAAAGATATGGTCTTAAAGACAAAACAATGGGATAGAGGTGGTAATTATCAAACAGTTAAAAATCAAAATGGTCCTATTAGATTTGATCCAGAAACAGAATTTGTAGAAAAAGAAAGTAAAGAATACTTTTGGCAAGTTCAAAGAAATACTTTAGACAAAGTAAATAACTATAAAACTCTTTATCCTCAGGTAGCAGACGAACTGCATTGGATGGAACAATACCAATACATAACATATAAACCACCTAAGTTTATGAATTATCATGGCGATAATAGATCTACTAGAAATCCTGAAACAGGTAGATTTTGGAACGCACCATTTTTAAGAAGAATCACAGTATTGACATATCTTACTGATTATCATCAAGGTGGTGCTTTAGATTTTGAATACTTTGATCATGAACCTTATAAACCACCAGCAGGATCAGTAGTAATTATGCCTAGTGCTTTTGTTTATTCTCACGCAACAACTCCTTTACTAAATGGTAGAAAGTCTGCTTTTCTTGTTGCTTGTTCTAGTGGTTTTGATTTAGATTCGTTTTTAGATGGTGTTCCACCTGAAGAGCTAACAAGGAGACAAATTATATGAAACTAACGATGGGATGTGTAGAGATCTATGATGATTTTTTATCAAAAGATCAAGCACAAAATATTATAAAAGCTATTGAGCAAATAGACAGTGATCAGGACTTTCAATTAGGTTTTGAGGATGCTGGTATTGGTAAAGGTCATAAAGGTGGGAACATAAGAACTAATCAATTGTTTCCAATTACTAAATATGCAAATGAACCAGGTGAGGCAAGATTTGTAAGAGAGGCTGTAAAAGATAATAAAGAACATTACATTAAAGATCTAAAAAATATTCAAGATTTGCTTGCTAGTAAGTTTTTGCAATATGTAAATGATTATTGTAAAAAGTATGAAATCAATATACATTTTGATGAGGGATATACATTACTTAGGTATCAAGGTGGTCAAGAGTATAAAGCTCATTGTGATTATGCACCACACAATCCTCGTCATTTATCAGCACTTGTTTTGCTTAATCCTAGTGAATATGAAGGTGGTGGAACATACTTCACACACTTTGACGAAATGATTAAACCAGACAAACCAGCTTTAGTTTTATTTCCAAGCAATTGGGCTTATGCACATAAAGCTATGCCTGTTTTAAAAGGAACGAAGTATGCAATTGTTACTTGGTTAGGACACACTATTGACTTTGATGGACTGCCGCCAATGTATTTACCACAAAATTTAAAAATAGATTTTATGTAGTAGGATATATCTATGACACAATCACAAACATTTAGAAATGGTATAACTATAAATATAGATGAAACTGATAGATCCGAGTATAAAAAAGTAAGCGATCTAGATCATATCAATCCATCGTTAGAGTTTTACTTAGTTGATAATGCAAGCGATTTTACAGATGCTTGTATTGTAGGTGCTGGGTGTGGAATATCTACAGGAATATTAGAGTCTGCTGGTGTAAATACTACAAATATAGAACCTAATGCAGATCGTTTTGCAATATTAGATCAGAACTTTTCCGATGAAACTAATATTCAAAAAGCCTGTTCTAATGAATCTGGAACAGGAACTATGTATTTTTTCAACGACAATAAATCTGGTGGAATTTTAGATATGATCTTTGGTAATAGCACACAAGAAACAGATATTATAACTGTTGATAGCTTATCTTTAGCAAATTGTGATCTTCTAGTTGTTAATGCAAATGGAAAAGAAATAGATGTTTTAAAAGGTGCTGAAACACTCATAGGTGATAACTCTGATATCAAAGTTGTTATTGATTGGAAACCTGATCAAATTAATGGTATTAACACAGCAATACAATATCTGAGAGATAATTTTACATCTATAAAAATAATCCATTGGGAAAGTGGCGACACAATTTCTTTTAACACTGTAGATGCTGATGATAACGAAGAGCATTTAAGAGCAGTGATGACAGCTACATTATTACTAGAATGATAGGTAAGTGATGGGGAAAAAGTACAACAGATTTCTAGAAACTAAAAAGCACAAAGTCGAATTTGATACTATACAATTTCTTACACAGAAACCAGAATATATAGATTTAGCTCCACCTAGACCAGCTAAAGAATTTATACCTGCTTGGTATAAAAACTTAAAGCGTGAGTGGTCTGAGATGAGAGATGGAAATCATGGTGAAGGTAAAGACGATAGTTGGAATACTGTTCCTTACAAAGATAATAGTTTAAAAAAGTGTCCTACAGTAAAAGACATTATGCACGAGGGCTACATAATACCACTTTGGTTAGATCTTAAAATATCACATGATAGAGATACTGGTTTGAATTGGTATAACAAGCACGCATTTGAGAATACAATAACATTTCACGATCCAAGATCTATAGGTAAAATGCCATTAATGGAGCATAGTTTTCACACAGCTTTAAAGTTTGAAAATCCCTGGGATATTATTACTCCACCTGGTTGGTCAATAATTGTTATGGATCCGTGGTATCACAGAAATCTAGATATAGAAATATTACCTAGTATTGTTGAAACAGACTCTTACCATCAAATGAATATTCCATTTTTATATCATGGTAAAGGTGAAAGAACATTTAGACAAGGTATGCCATTGATACAGATAATACCTTTTAAAAGAGAAACACTTAGCAAAATTGAAGTCAAAGAAATGGATGAACAGGATTTAGAGTATTATGATAAGAGTAGGGCTGCCGAAAGAACAAGACAAAATGGTTGGTATCGTTGGCTTACACAACAAAATAAAAAACGATGGACTGAGGAAGGAATAATAGATGAGTAAATGTCCAATAAAAATACCTGACATAGGATCTATTTGGAGTAAGCCTTTAAAAGAAACTAACAGAAATTTACCAAAAGTTGCTTTTACAATACCAAAACCTTTAGCTAACACTATAGGGAAAGAGCATGAAGAGGAAAGCACTATACCAATTATAAATTATGGTGCGCCAAGAAAATTTGTAAAAGCGCCAAATGGTTGTGTTTCTACTCAATTTTTAAGAAATAGACTTTATGAAATGTATTTTCCTTACAGTCATGTAAAAGTATCTGTAACAAAGAATCAATTTGCTGATGAAATTGATAGATTTAATGGCTACTCTATGCAGGCTAATTATCATGGTGCAGTTAAACATCATGGTCCTTTCAGAGATATCATTATGGAAGAAAAAGAGGCTTGGGCAAATCCAGAAAATCCTGTTATGCAAATAACTATGCCATTTATGTTTTTTACAGATGATCCAGAAGTTTGGTTAGATATTGTGCCTAGTGATAGAAATGCTGGTAAAAATTTGCCTATATCATTAATTGGTGGTTTTATGCCTATATATTCTTGGTCTCGTGGTTTGTCTTGGGCATTTGAGTGGACTGATCTTAGTCAAGACACTTTAGAACTTAATCATGACACTGTAATGTTTAATATACTATTTTCTAAGCCTGTAAAGGTAGAATGGGTAGAGTGGAACGAAACATTTAGCGAAAGATGGAATATGATTGTTGGATCAGCAGTAAATAGAAGAGATACTAATACATTATATCCTGACGCTTTAGCAAGACGACCTAAATATTTACTGCCGAGGAAAAAATGGCTAAAGAAATAAAAGTTGTAAAAGATTTATTTAATCATCAATCTTTTAATCATTTAAAATCTTATTTACATAATAACTATCAAAACTTTGAATACTTTGAGGGGTTTGGTAGGTTTGAAGAGTCATCTGAACAAAATCCAAATATAATTAATTATGCAAACGAAGTATTAGATCAAGCTAAAGAAATATTTAATTCTGATACTTTACAGTTTACTTATGGTCTTATAGTTCATTATGAAGGTGAGCAAGCTAAATTACATAAACATAAAGATACAAACGCATGCACCTATACGCTTGATGTATGCTTGTATCAAAATGTCCAATGGCCTTTGATAGTAGAAGATCAAGAATTTATTTTACAGGAAAACGAAGCTGTAGCTTTTTATGGTGAAGATCAAGAACATTGGCGACCAGATTTTCCAGTTCCTAGTTGGAATAGAGTAGGTATGTTATTTTTACATTTTGCTGAACCAGATCATTGGTTTTTTAAAAAGAAATTATGAAATGGGTTAAAACTAAAACAATGAGGTTTTCTACAATGGACGAACCATTGGTAGAAATAGCACCACCAGTTCCAGCTAGCCAGATGATACCTGACTGGTTCCAAAAATTAAATCTTGATCTAGCAGTGCTACACTCAAAACCTTTACCTAAAATGGGCGAAATGCTCAAAGATTATAACTCTCATACAGTTAAAAAGTGTCCAGCTATAGTTGATTACTTTACACAAGGCTACATAATTCCAATGTGGTATGACATATTAGTTCAAAGACAAGGTGATACTTTTCATTTTGAATCAAATGCTATAAACAACAATAGTAGCCATATAGAGTTTCATGATTTTGAACAATTACCTACATATCCTTTTAAAAAGACAGACTATAGGAGAGCTGTTAAATTTACAAGTCCTTGGTTCTTTTTTACACCACCAGGTTGGAGTACATTGTTTATCCCACCTTTGCTCCATACTAACGATAATTTCACTGTATTACCAGGTATTGTTGAGACTGATAGTTTCCACCAAGTTAATTTTCCAAGTATATGGCACTCAGAGGGCGATGTTGTTTTAAAAAGGGGTATGCCTTTTTTACATGCAATACCTTTTAAAAGAGAGAAAATAGGGTTGGAAATCACTACTTTTGATGAAAAAGATCACAGCACAATCAATAACGAGAGCTTTAGGCTTAGATCTAAATTCACTGGTGGCTATAGGGATATAACTAGAAGAAACAAAAAATAAGTTATTATATACATATGAAAGTATGGATTGATCAAGATCTCTGTACTGGTGATGGACTCTGTGCAGAAATAGCCCCAGATGTATTTATTATGCAAAACGATGGCTTAGCTTATGTTCAAGAAACAGTAGGGAACTTTGGCGAATTAAAAATATTTAGCGCAATACATCGTAATGCGCAAGGAGAAGATGGTTTAGCAAGAGTTCCTGTAGGGCAAGAAGATCTTGTTCGTGAGGCTGCCGAAGAATGCCCAGGCGAATGTATCTTTATAGTAGAATAATAATATGGTAAATAATTATAATTTAGAGTGGGAACTGCTTAAAAAAAGCAGAGTTACTAACAGATCTCCTAAATCTATAATGGGTGATGATCAATTAGCGCCAAATCATTACAAAATCGATGATCCTGATCAGGAAAATAAAGACGCTTAAAACTATAATCTGACACTTTTTATGTATATAATGATGTTGTAATTACTGATACTATTAGTGAAAGGATTGTGATGGCAGAAGAACAATTAACTCCAGAACAAATCGCTGAAATAGTCAATAAGTTGCAAGCTGAGAATAGAACTTTCAGGCAAATGTTGGCTGATACAGCAGAAAAGATCGCTAATCTTGAACTAAAAAATTCTGAACTAAAAGTTCAAAATAAGAATCTTCAAGATGTCTTAGCACAAATTTCTGGTCAAAATGCACCAGAAGTTCCAAAAACCGAAGAAGAATAATGACTTCGCTAAAGGAATTTGCAGATAAGTCGAAAGAAAAATCTGGACCTATTCCCTGGCGTGAACAATCTGAAGCTAACAGGGCTGCGTGGATTGAAGCCTGTGAGGGTGTCAAGAATGGGATATCAGCAAGAAAAGCTGCTATCTGGCTTGTAGAAGATCAAGGTTGTCCTCTTATGGTAGATACTATAAGAACACAACTTAGAAACACAATGGATCGCTATGTCAAGTCTTGAAGAATATAACAAGAACAATAGTGATCTGACTAATGCAAAAAGAAAAAATAACGATAACTTAAAAGGTTATGATCCTGGTTATAAATTAAAAGGTAACGAAGGTGAAATAACTTCTAAGCCACAAAAAGATGGCAACATAACTGATTTCTCAGATATATTAAGGGAACTAGAACTAGATCCCAAGCTATATGATGTAATTGAACCAGTAGAAGTAAGAAGCTGGGATAGTATGGTCGATGGTGGGCAAAGACTTTTTTATTATAAAGCAAAAATTGTATCTAAGAAACCAAGAAATCCTAATGATCCAGATTACAACAAGTTAATTGCTGAGGTCAAAAAGGTAAAAAAACCTAAATTACCTAAAGTTGATAAAAATGATAGTGTAATTATCGCTTGGTCTGACTGGCAATTAGGAAAACCTGATGGAGATGGCACAAAAGCAATAGTAGATCGTTTAAATCAAATGATCCCTGATTTTAAAGATTATGTTTTGCAACTTAGAAAAAGTGGTAAAAAATTAAAAAATCTACACATTATTGCTTTAGGTGATATTATCGAAAATTGCAGTGGGCATTACGATACACAAACTTTCGGAGTCCAGCTCAATCTTCGTGATCAGGTTAAGGTAGCTCGTAGGATTATGGTGAAAGC
>MDSW01018792.1_pt1 | contig 10360 bp, 10 predicted proteins | sample 811171 | NCBI WGS metagenome assembly MDSW01 (sample SAMN05326641, study PRJNA326480) | marine metagenome | isolation source: seawater | place: Atlantic Ocean: North West | collected 2012 | reverse complement strand
GCTTCAGCAATAAAACTATTAGGAATAGAAAGCCAACCATTAACTATTTCTTTATTCATAAATTTTGATTTGAATTCCATAAAAAAAAGTTATATTAATTTAAACTAACTTGCAATGACTAATATATTTTTTAAAGAATGATGATACCTGATCTTCATTTTGAGTTTCCAATATCTGATTAATATCAAATATTATTTCTTCAATATTTTTATCAATTGAGTCATCATATTCATCTTTAAAAATATAATCATGATTTGTTTTAACTAGGTTATTATCTATAGTTAAGTCTTCATGCATTTTTTCACCTGATCTTAAGCCTATAAATTCTATTTTGATATCTCCATTATCTTCGTCTAAAGAATTTGTGTGCCCTGATAAAGAAATCATTTTCTTTGCAATATCAAGAATTTTAATGGGTTTACCCATATTTAATATAAATTTATCCTTATGTTTAGCTTGAATACTTGCCTCTAAGACTAAACCAACGGCTTCAGCAATTGACATAAAATATCTTGTAACATCTGGATGAGTAACTGTTACTGGGCCTCCACTTTTAATTTGATCTTGAAATAATGGAATTACAGATCCATTAGAATTAATTACATTTCCGAATCTAACTAATGATAATTTTGTTTGGTTTGATTTTCTATAATTTAATAAAATAATTTCCGAAATTCTTTTTGAAGCACCCATAATACTAGTTGGACGAATAGCCTTATCAGTTGAAATAAACATAAAATTTTCAACATTAAAATCGACTGAAGTATTGATAAGATTATACGATCCTAAAACATTATTTCTAATAGATTCAATTTTATTATTTTCAACTATGTTTACATGTTTATATGCAGCAGCATGAAAAACTATATTTGGTTTATATTTTTTAAAAATTATATTTAGCTTATTATGATTAACAATATCACCTAATATAGATTTCAATAAAGTTTGATTTTTATTATTGTCTATAAGTTTAGTAATTTGATTGGTTATTTTAAATAAATTAAATTCACTATTATCATATAAAATTATAGTTTTAGGATTCATATTGATTATTTGTCTAGATAGTTCACTACCAATAGATCCACCAGCTCCAGAAATAAATATCACTTTATTGTTAATAAAATCATAAATTTTATCCTTATCCCAAATAATATTTCTTTCTACAAAGTCTGATGGAATGAAATCATATTGGCTAATTTTTAAATTCCCAATAATCAAATCATCTAAAGTTGGTAAAATATTTACCTTTACTCCATAATTTTTACACTTGGATAAAATTTCATTTCTTCTATTTAAAGATAAGCTTGGTATTGCAATAAGTAAAAAGTTAATTTGATATTCTGAAATAAGTAATTTTAAATTTTTGGAGCTATAAATTGGAATATTATTAATTCTATTTTTAATTTTATTTTGATCATCGTCTACAAAACAACAAATATTAATATTATTTAGTTTTTGAGAAATAATATAACCTGCCTCTCCTGCTCCATAAACAATTATATTTTCTTTTTTAATTTTATTTTTTTCCTTTAATAAAAAAATAATTATTAATCTGGAATACAAAACTAAAATAAAAAATAATAGAGGCTGTAAAATACTAATAATAAGATTTTCATAAAAAAATAAAATAAAATAGTTAAAAATATAAAATAATGAACCATATATAAATGTTCCATAAAAAATTTTTAAAATAAAATTAAAACCAGAAAATCTTAAAATATCTCTATATAATCCCATCGATAGAAAAATTGGTACAAATAATACAGAAACAAAGAAAATTATAACAGGAAATTCAAAAATATTAAAAAAAAGTTGAGCTCGTAATATTGATATAGAAATATACAAAGCTATGTAAGAACTTACAAGATCTATAAAAATTAATAGAATTATTTTATTATTTCTTGGTAATGATTTTAAAATATCTATCATGAAAAATTATATTGTAGCTTCTTTTAAAACCTTGTTTAATATATTACAAATTAAGATAACTTCTTTATAATTGAGTTTGTGATGTATGGCTAAAGATATAGAAGATTTTCCTAATTTTTCAGCATTTATAAATTTTCTTTTATGAGTTTTAAATACATTCTTGAATGGTTTTTCCTTGTAGATTGTTGGACAGCTTCCAGTACCACAATTAATATTATATGAAGATATTTTTTTTAAAATTTTATCTCTATTCCATTTTTTCTTCAAATATTTTTGATTTATAAAAAAATAATATCTATAATATGAATGTACATAATATTTTTTTATTTTAGTAGTTAGTACTGAAGGAAACTTAAGTAATGTTTGATTAATTAATTTAGCATATATATTTCTAAGTTTAATATTTTTATCAAGGTTTTGTAATTGGATAATACCTAGAATTGATTGAATTTCAGTAATTCTAAAGTTAGAGCCAATGTTGTCATGAATATACTTAAACTTATTATTATTTTTTTTTGAAAAGAATTTTTGATAATTTTTTCCTTGATCTTTATAGCTCCACATAAATTGCCAATATTTTTTATTATTTGTTGTTAACATTCCCCCTTCTCCACCTGTAGAAATTATTTTGTCATTACAAAATGACCAGACAGAAATATCACCAAAACTACCAACTTTTTTATTTTTAATTTTTGCTCCATGAGCCTGAGAACAATCTTCTATAATTTTGATTTTCTTTTTTCTTGCAAAGCTTGAAATCTCATTCATATCACATGGAAATCCTGCTAGATGAACACAAATAATAACTTTAGTTTTTTTATTTATTAATTTTTTAATTGAATCTAATGTAATATTTTGTGAATTAATATCTATATCTGCAAAAATTGGTTTAAGACCAACTTTTAAAATTGATGAAGCTGAACTAAAATATGATCTAGGCGTAACAATAACTTCTTCATTATGTTTAAGGTTTAAGCTTAATAAAGCTAATTCTAATGCAACAGTTCCATTTGAAATAGCAATTGAATATTTTGTATTTATATACTTAGCAAAATTTTTTTCAAAAATTTTTCCATATTGACCATACAAATAATTTACCTTCCCTGATGATAAAACTTTAGAAACAGCTTTTAGTTCTAATTTCGAATACGATGGCCAATTAGAAAATTTATGTTTTTTCATTTATTATTATATTTTTTTTATTGTATGCTGTGACATTTGATTTTATATTCTTTGTTATTATTGAGCCAGCACCAATTACCACATTAGATCCGACACTTATTTTTTGAACAATTCTTGAGCCAATACCAACAAAAGAATTATTGGAAATTTTTACATTACCAGCTAGATAAACCCCAGGACAAATATGGGAAAACCTTTTAATAATACAATCATGATCAATAATTGATCCAGTATTTATTATACAACCTTTTGAAATTTTAACATTATTATTTATTGAAACATTAGACATGATTACACAACCCTTAGCAATTTTAGAAAAAAAGCTAATGCTTGCTTTTGGATGAATTAAACTAACAATTTGATATTTGTCTTTTTCTAATTGTTTATAAATTTTTTCTCTTTTATGATTGTCTCCATATGCAACTATGAAACTAAGATTTTTATATAAACTTATTTTTTTTAATTTTCCCACAAATGAACCATGAAAATGGAAATTTTTTTTTTTTAAATAATCATCAAAATAATATATTTCTTTGTAACCTAATTCATAAGCTATATCACCCACAACACCTCCATGTCCACCTGCACCAATAATACCAATTTTCATTTTTGAATACTTCTTATTAACATAAAAGCCTCTGCATTTTTCTCTGAAATATTTGAACCTCTATATTTAGATAAGTTTTGAATATTTTTTATAGATCTTGGATGAGGATACTTTTTAACTTGGGATTTATATATCTTAAAGGAATTAACTTTATTCTTAATATCTTTCTCACTTAAAACATTATAATAATTAGGTATAAACAAATCTTCTGTTAAATTTGTTCCCCATTCAGTTTCAGATAATGTTTCATAGGCTAATATGTCAAAATTTTTTCTTTTATATATAGGCCTTAAAGCAACCAAAGAAGCTTTGTGAATAATCTTATGATCAATATGTGAATCGCCAATATGAGGTATAAAGACGATTTTTGGATTTATCTTCAATACTAAATCTTTTATTTTTTCTGAAATTAATGAAATTGGATATTGATCTAATTGAGGAGCTGGAAAATCGAAAAAAAAAGTCTCTGATACTTTTAAAAATTTATGAGATTTCAAAGCTTCATTTCGAATTTTCTGCATTAAATTTGTTGAATATTTTTCAGGGCTACCTTTATTTGCATTAGTCATAATTGATATGTATACTTTATATCCTCTACTTTTATAAAAACTTATAGATCCACCACAACCTAAAATCTCATCATCTGCATGCGGTGCTAAAATTAATATATTATTCATAAATTTATAAAGTATCACCTTTTAAATTAAATTTAAATCTTTTAATTAAAACAGGAATAGTTCGTAATATAATAATTAAGTAATCTATTACTGAAAAATTATTAATTAAACTAATATCATCTTTTATCTTTTCTTCCCAATTCCTTTTTTTTCTATTATATAAAACTTGAGAATAACCAGTTATACCTGGCTTTATAGATCTTCGAATAATTAATTTATCTTTTGGTATTTGTTTTTCTATATCTAAAGGGAGCGGCCTGGGACCAACGATTGACATATCATTTTTTAAAACATTATAAAATTGAGGTAGTTCATCTAAACTTGTTCTTCTAAGATATTTTCCTAAAATAGTAATTTCATCATTTTGATTGGTATGCGTTTTAATTTTCATTGTTCTAAATTTAAAAAATATAAACAGCAAACCTTTTTTACCTACTCTCTTAGATAAATAAAAAATTGGCATACCATCTATTATCAATATAAAGATTGATATTAAGATTATTAATGGGAATAAAATTATTAAAAAAAATAAACTTAAAATAATATCTAAAAATCTAATCAATATTATGGAAAACATCAGTATCACCCATTAAAAAACTTTTATATTTAGATTTATCATAAATTCTAAAAATTTTATTATTCAAAACAATCACGCCAATATTAAATATTTTAGATGATTTGATAAACCCAAAAGATTTAAAGTTTTTTATGTATTTTTTGTCTTGATAGTTAAACCATAAATATATTTTTGTATTATTTTCTAATGAATTTTCAATAAAATCTTTGATAATTTTATAATATGAATAACCACTACATGTAGAATCTAAAATATAGAAATGTTTTTTATCTTTATTCTTTTTTATATTATAAATAATAATATCATTATCATTTTGAAAAAAATAGAATGTTTCGTTTTGATTTAAGTAATTAAATTTGAAAAATAATAATTTTTTGTAAAAAAAATCATCTTTTGTATTCAATTTTACAAATTTGTTTATAATTTTAGAGTCTAAAATCATATGTTTTTTTTTTTGAATGATATTGAATATTTGGATAATAATAACTCACCTTTGAATCCAAATATTTAACTGAAAATTTTTTATTTGTAGCAATATAATTTTGTTGATTTGGAAAAACCAAAATACCCATTAAATTATTAGAATTATTTAATTTATTATAAGAATATTGGCATAAATTTGTATATATGTTTTTTTTTCTCATATTTTTACTAACAAAACTAGAATGGCGAGAATAAATATAATTTTTTTTGAGATTAATATAATGCTTAATAAATCCCACATGTCCAATTATCTTAAAACCTTTTGTGGCAACAAAAGAATTAAAACTATTTTTTATATAATATCTATCAAGATAATATTTTTTAGATATTTTTTTTTTAAAAATTAATTCAAACAAGCAAAAGATTTGATTTAAGTCTTTATATTCAGTTTTTCTATAATGAATGTTCATTTTATGATATTTCTAAAAAATTTTATAATTTTGCTATTGATATATTTAGATGTATAATTTTCATCAATACTTTTAATTGCATTATTAGATAATTCTTGCAATAATTTTTGGTCATTCTTTAGCTTATAAATTGTTTCTACAATTTTTTTATTATCATCAAATTCAAATAAATAACCATTGAAACTATTAATAATTAAATCATTAACACCTCTAATATTATAACCTAAAACAGGCACACCTCTTGATAAACATTGAATTATTGAAAAACATAAACCCTCCCTATTACTTAAATGTAAAAGTATATCAAAATTATCAATTTTTGAATAAATATCATTAGTAAAATCATTTAAAATGATATTTTTCAATTTTAATTTTTTAATTTTTTTTAGATAAATATTTTTATCATCATATCCATAACAATTAATAATAATTTTATTATTTAAATCTTTAGCTAATTTAATTAATTTTAAATAACCTTTATTATTTCTATAAGCTCCTAAAACACCAATTCTAAATAAGTCATTTTTTTTTAATTTTTTATTATTAATAATATCAAATTGATTTATGCCAACACCTGAAATTTTTAAACAGGGTTTATTAAAATTATTCTTTACAACATTATAATCTTCATTGTTAATCACTATATAATAATCTGTTCTATATGATAAAATTTTTTCAATAAAAAAATAAATCTTATTTGTAAAAAAGTTTCCTTTTGAATGAAATCTAAAACCATGTACAAAATAAATAATTTTTTTAAATTTTAACAAAACAAATATTCTTAAAAAAAAAGATAAATTAGGTGTATTAATCAAAATATAATGATTTTTAAATTGATATAACTTTAAATTAATTAAAAAGATTTTTTTTATTAATGAAAATATATTGATATAACTAAAAAAATTTTTTGGTAAATCAATATCTAATGCTTTAATATTTTTATTCTCTAATTTTTTTTTATCTGAAGTTATTAAAGTTAAATCATATAATTGATTTAAGCTTTCAGCAATATTCTTTAAAAATAAATTATATGTTAACGATTTTGAAAATCCTAACAAAATTTTATGATTATGATTTTTCATATTTCTTATATTTAGTTAATAATAATACAATTAATACAGGTAGTATCATCCATTTTTGACGGCTAGCAATTCCATAATTTGCAACTGAGATTGATAAAAAAAATAAAGATAAAAAAGTATATGTATATAAAGCTAATCTAGTCGGTGAGGTAAATTTGAATTTTTTAAATTTAAAATAAATTAAATAAAATATAAGTAGCATTAAAATTAAATTCTCTAAAGCAACAATAAGTTGAAAAAAATTATTAGCTTCAAATATAAATGGCCTAAATAATAAAGAAATTATTTTTAATATAAACGGCATAGAAGATGTATCATAATATGAATCGCTTAATTCATAACGAGATCTCACTTCAAGAAAACTTAAAAAACCATCTAAATTAAAAGAATTGTAATCAGTAACCTTATAATAACCCACAAAGTTAAGAATATAATCAAATAAAAAAGGTGAAATTAAAATAATTACAAAAATAGTAAAAATTTTATAATATAAAATTTTAATATTACTTTTAGATACGATTAAATCAAAAAATAAAAAGGAAGCTAAACCTATAAATCCATAATGTGGTCTAATTAAAAATAATAAAAAAAGTGAAAAATATTTTATATATATGTTTTTTTTAAGATTAAATATTGACCATAATAGCAAACTTGTACCAAAAAAATAAATTGTATCTTTACCTATTGCAGAAGTCCAAAAAGATAATGAAGGCAAAAAAGCCACAATAAGAATAATTAATTTTGTTTTATAATCACTTTTTAATTTATTACTTATAAAGATATTAACCAACAATAATATACCTATTGTGCCTATAAAGTTATAAATAATAAAAACTGATAAATAATGAAACTCAAAAAATTGAGAAAATATTGCAGTAAAAGAGATAACAAATTTTGATCCTACTGCATTTAAGAAATGAAATTCATCTAATGAACGAAAGAAATATTTAGTTGCATCACCTTTTTGAAAATAAATATATATAACATAGGTAATATTAAATATAGAATGCCAAATATAAATTGAATAAGACAAAAATAAATTCAATTTTAATTTCTTTGCAATTATTCCTATAGTAATAAAACTTAAAACAGACACTATTAATATAGTAACAACAGAATAAAAATTTGATGGCAAAATATAAAATCCCCAACTTGGATCACGTAAATCAATAATACTAGAATTAAATTGCATTAAATTTTATTTTATTTAAATTAAAATTAACTAATATTCCAAATTTTTTCATATTTATCTATCATTATTTTAAGTGTAAAATTCTTTTCAACTCTAAGCCTGTTTTGATTTATTATATCATCCCATTTTTTTTTATTCAATTTTAGATGATAGACATGGGATAACAAATCAGATAATTTATATTTGTTAAATTCTTTCAAAACCCAGCCACTTTTGTTAACAATAAATGCAGATGCACCTATATTAGTGGTAATACATGGCACAGAAGAAGACATAGATTCAATTAAAACATTAGAAAAAGACTCACCAAAATTTGATGTTAAAACAAATATGTCTAAACAATTATATATTTCGTAAATATTATCAATATTACCAAGTAAAATTATATTATTTTCTAAATTATTATTTTTAATTTGAGAATATAGATGTTTATTTTTTTTATCAATATTTCTACCAGCCATCAAAACTTTAAATGGCAATTTTTTTTTATTAAATATATTTAATGAATCAAAAAATAATTTGTGATTTTTTTGCAATCTATAATTTGCGAACATTCCAATAGTGAAATATTCATCTGGAATACTTAGTTTTTTCCTAATTTCGTATTTTTTATTTTCTGAATATTGAAATAAATTAATATCAACACCATTATTAATTATTATAGAATTTTCTTTTGAAAAACCAAATTTGTTATGAAAATCTTTTGATTCTTCTGAGCAATATATTATCTTATTTGGAATTTTATTCGAAATATAAGCTAAAATTTTAGCTATTAAAATTGTTATAAAAGAACTTTTGAAAAAAATCAGTTCAGTATGTCTTATGTTCCAATAAATATTTGAAATTTTAAGTATTTTGCCAATTAAAGAAGTTAATAAGATTGAATGGTACATCCACCCAATAATAATATTTGGCTTAATCTTTTTTACTAATTTGTATAATCTAAAAATTTCAATAATAAAAAAAATATTTTTTTTAAAATTTAGTACGTGAACTTTTTCACATTCACTTTCAAATTTTTTTATTAAATCACCGTTTGCAATTAAAGAAATAACATGGTGTTTATAAACTTTTTTATTTGAATGTTTGCTTAATTTAAGTAATATATTTTCAGCACCACCATTATTTAAACTATTAATAATATGGCAAATTATCATTTATTAATAGAATGAAAATATAATATAAAGCCTACAGGCATAAAATAAATAGCTGATAACCAATTATTAAAAAAATTTCCAGAAGGTATTAATGGCAAAAGTGTTATCAAAATTGCTAAATAAAAACTAATTTGGTAATTTGTTAATAATTTATTTTTTTTTGTAGGAATAAACAAAAAGAAAAAATGTCTAATAAGAATATATAAGATAATAACAAAAAATATAAGTATTATTAAAAATCCAATTAACCCTGTTTCTGCTAATAATTGAATATAGTTATTGTGAGGATGTGTAAAGCATCCATATTCATTTTTAATTATTGAGCCATCTTCATTTTTTTGAATTTTATTAGATTTATTCCAATATTTATTTTCATTGCACAGCACTCTAAAGTTTTTTACACCAATACCTATATAAGGTTTATCTAAAAACATATTAAAAGCGGTAATAAAAGTTCCACTATGTGATCTAGAAATATAAAAATAATTTAAATTATTTTTATCAAATAATTGATTGATAGTTGAGTCAATCATTCTATGCCTAACTTCTTTATTACTAATAGTAATAAATGAAATAACAGGTAAAATAATTAATATTGTTAATATTTTGTAGTTGAGACGAATATTAGTTAATACAAAAAAACCTAATAAGTATAATAAAAGAAGAAAAAAAGCGACTCTTTCTCCTGATAGCAAGGCTATAATAAATGAGTTGATTAAAATAAATATTAAAAAAAATCTAATAAAATATGAGTCCTTAAAATTATATAAAATTAAGCCAATTAATATTGGAGTTAATCTAACAACAAAACTTCCAAGTTTTAATTCAGATCCAAAAAATGAATTTAACCTAAAACCATTATAAGCATTACCTGTAATATTAAATTTAAAAAAATATTGAAAATAAGAGTCAATATAAACAATCAAAAAAGTGATAATAAAAAATATAGTAAAGTAATAAATAAAATTTTTATTATTTTTTAGAATATAATAGATAAAAATAGAAAAAAATCCAAATCTACAATAGAATAAAGTTTCAGTTAAGGACAAATAAATATCAGTAGC
>MDSW01172652.1_pt1 | contig 10361 bp, 7 predicted proteins | sample 811171 | NCBI WGS metagenome assembly MDSW01 (sample SAMN05326641, study PRJNA326480) | marine metagenome | isolation source: seawater | place: Atlantic Ocean: North West | collected 2012 | reverse complement strand
TGATATGGATTTTAGAGAAGCTCTGCAGTTCCTAGACCGCTTTATAAATCGAGAGGCCACTGCGGGACGTATTCACGGTTTGAGCTTAGCTGCGATGTCAGAACTGGTTACATGCATGGGGGAGCCCCACAAAGATTTAAAAGCTATACACGTAACTGGAACTAATGGAAAAGGCTCGGTTGTGAGTATGACCGAGTCGATCCTCTCCTCAAACGGACTTAGGGTCGGCTCTTATATGAGTCCCCATGTTGACAGTATTAGAGAGAGATTCACTTTAGCGGGTTCCAAGATAACGGAAGAGATGTTTGCAGAAGTAATATTTGACGTTTCTCAATATGTGGGGAGCAGTGACCTGGAGCCAAGTTACTTTGAACTTCTGACTGCAGCAGCAATTTTACTATTTAGCAATGAGGCAGTTGACGCGGCTGTTGTTGAAGTGGGAATACTTGGACGCTTTGATGCGACCAATGTCCTCGAAGGAGAAATTGCTGTTGTTACAAATATCGGGAAAGATCATACTGACGGTTCAGAGGGTTGGAGAAGGGAAATTGCAGCAGAAAAAGCTGGAATAATCGTTGAAGGTAAACCCCTGCTTCTCGGCAATCCAGAAGAGGATGTACTCGACCTGTTTCTTGCGGAAAACCCAGCACCGGTGTTTCAGTACGGAAAAGATTTTCTACTTGAAGAATCTATTCCCGCTGTTGGGGGTCAAGTTTTAAATGTAAAAGGGGTTTTCGGGCAGTACGAAGAAGTTTTTTTGCCTTTATACGGAAAACGTCAAGCTCAAAATGCCGCATTGTCTTTAGCCACTGCTGAAGTTTTCCTGGAGGGTTCAATTCCAGAAGAAGTCATCGAGGATGCTTTTGGACAGTTGTCAATTCCTGGGCGTTTAGAAGTTATTTCGCGTCGCCCCGTAGTTTTAGTGGACGGAGCACACAATCAGGATTCAGCAATCCATCTAGCAGCGACCGTAAACGAGGTTTTCCCTGAGAGTCGAAGAATCTTGATCTTGGGAATACTGGAACCTCATTCCCCAGAAGAAATATTGAAAGAACTTAAGGCCATTTCCCCTGAACTCATCATTGTTTGTACAGCACCCTCTCCAAGAGCAGTCGATGCTCGCGTGCTAGAAGAGGTTGCATTGAGACTTGGACTGGAAGTGGAGAGGGCAGAGAATCCCCATGAAGCAACTTTGCAAGCGTTAAGAATATGCAACGAAGAGGACTTAATAGTTGCTGCAGGTTCCTTCTATAATATTTTTGAAGTTCGACATGCCGTGGAGAAATCAAATTCAACAAGCTCTGAAATTTAAATACTGCATCTAAGTTTATTTAAAGGCGTAGCATGTTCTCATGAGTAGAACTTTTGTAATGTGCAAACCGGACGCTGTGGAAAGAAAGTTAGTTGGCGAGATAATTCGACGACTTGAAGAAGCAAACTTGACTATCGTCGCCGCTGAGTTGAGGAATTTAAATCCTGAGCTTCTTTCAAGACATTATGAAGAGCATGTCGGAAAACCTTTTTACGATGAACTGGTAACTTTTATGTCTAGGTCACCCGCAATGCTTATGGTCTTGGAAGGTGAAGGAGAGGCCTTTGCTGTTGCCCGAGAGTTGATGGGAGCCACGGATCCTGCTCAGGCAGCGGCAGGAACCATTAGGGGTGATTTAGGCACTGAAATGCCTGAAAACCTTATACACGGTTCAGATTCTGAAGAGTCTGCAGCGCGTGAAATCGGCATTTTTTTTCCAGAGTTATGAATTACGCTCTGGGTGGTCAGATGTGCGCTCAGAGTGGTAAAAACCTTTTAGTTCGGCTAACGTCTAGGAACAGTTATGTACTTAACTGTAAGTATTAAGAATATAACTTTAAAGTTTCCGCTGACTACGAAATCAGAAAGTAAATGGCAATGAATACTCAAATCGAGCAGGTGACTAGTAGTACTTTTTTTGGTGGTCGCGATATAGCAGTTGATTTGGGTACAGCTAACACACTTGTCTACGTGCGTGGGGATGGAATTGTTCTCGATCATCCTTCTGTTGTGGCTATAGATATTCGTGATGGAACCGTTCTATCGGTTGGCGCAGACGCGAAAAGAATGATAGGTCGCACCCCGGGGCATATACAGGCAATCCGTCCGTTAGAAGATGGAGTAATTGCAGATTTTGACGTTTGTGAAAAAATGCTTCGATATTTCATTCAACAAGTTCACAGTCGAAGATGGGCAAAACCAAGAATGGTTATTTGTGTGCCATCGGGAGTTACAGGAGTTGAAAGAAGGGCGGTTCAAGAAGCGGCTGAACATGCCGGGGCAAGATCCCCCGCTTACATAATTGAAGAACCCATGGCAGCAGCTATTGGAGCTGGTCTGCCTATCGCGGAACCAACAGGCAGCATGGTTGTCGATATCGGTGGTGGTACCACAGAAGTCGCAATGATCTCATTGGGAGGTATTGTTTCTAATCAATCAATACGAATTGCTGGAAATGAGCTTGACGAAGCAATCATTCAACATTTAAAACAAGAACATGGTGTAGCTGTAGGAGTCAGAACGGCTGAAAATATTAAAATGAAACTTGGTTCTGCTTACCCTCTAGAAAAAGAACTAGTAGCTGAAGTAAATGCAAGTGACCTGGCGACTGGATTGCCGAGAACAGTGAGTTTTACAACAACTGAAATCCGAGAAGCAATGGCTTTCCCCCTAATGGCAATAATCGATGCAATTAAAGTCACTCTGGACTCGACTCCACCAGAATTGGCAGCAGATGTCATGGAAAGAGGAATAATGCTAACAGGCGGTGGTGCTTTACTAGTTGGGTTTGTTGAGAGGCTGACCGAAGAAATTGGAATGAAAGTTCTGATGGCGCCAGATCCATTGAATTCTGTCGTCCTAGGTGCTGGAAAAGCATTAGAAGAGATTGATCGTTTCGGAACTATTTTCTTCGGCAGCAATCAGGAGTAATACTCGTGGCCAAAAGGTCAAGCGAAAGACCAAGGGTAGTGTTGCTTGTCCTAATGGCGGCAGCTTTAAGTTTGCTAACCGCTCAATTTAGAGATTTTCTTCCTGTTGACGATTTTCAGCAAGGTTTTCGCGATGTGATTAGTCCATTTCGAAAAGTTATTGACAGAGCAACTGATCCGTTCCAGACAGTTTGGAACGGAATTTTCGATTACGAAAACGTAAACGACGAAAATGAGCGACTGCAAGTGGAAATAGCACGAATGCGAGGAGAAGAATTAAGAAACGAAGCCGACCGTGAACTCCTTGAAAGACTCTTAGGTGAGGTAGACATAGATTATTTAGAGTTAAAAACCGTGGTTGCAAGAATTGTTGGAGTGCCAGGAGGGAACTACAACAGCCATATTGTCGAGATAAATAAAGGTACGGATAATGGTCTGAAAGAAGGGGCAGGGGTGATAACAAAAGCTGGATTGGTTGGTTACCTACATGAAGTCGACAGGTCGACTGCCCTAGTAAGACTTGCTACGCATCCCGATTTCAGAGTCGGCGTGAGGCTAATTAATTCTCAAGATGAGGGATTAGCTCGAGGAAATGGTTCACCTGGCCTTTTAATTCTTGATGCAGGGATAAACGTTGATACTGACGTCTCAATTGGTGAAGTTGCAGTTACCTCAGGAGGAAGAAGTATCTTTCCTCAAGACATTCCGGTTGGGAGAGTGATCGATCCCGACCTAGAGGCTGATTACGCTCGCTCCATAGAAATTGATTTATCGGCCTCGTTAGAAAATCTAAGTTTTCTAAATGTAATTTTGGATCCAAGGGAAAATTAAGCAGTGAACACTTGGTTAAGGGTTTTGACTCTTCTTATTGGTGCGGCAATTTTACAGTCTTCGATTTTCACAGAAATACGCGTAGGTGGTACGGGTGTAGAACTTCTTTTGTTAATTTCTGTATTGTCTGGTTACCACGGAGGCCCTCTTCGCGGAGCGTATGTTTCCTTTTGGAGCGGATTGGTAAATGATTGTATTGTTGCATCTCCCTTAGGAATACATGCCCTCATTTATCCAGCAATTGCTGTGGCGGTAAGCAACCTTGAAGAGAGATTTATTAATGAAAAAAGTACAGTTAGGGCTTTTGGAATAGTTTTAGCGGTTGCTACGGGCGTACTTTTGACTGCTGGTGTGGGACATATTTTTGGTGAAGGCACTTTCAACACAAGTTCTTTGCCTGAAACAGCGATTGTTGCTGGGGTAATGACGACTTTTTTTTCGAAACCACTCAGCAGTATTGTGAAGTGGGCAGTGTCGATCGGAATCCCTCGAGAAGTTAAAACTCATTTCGCGGGGGGTGGGCGTTGACAGGGGAAATAGTTCGCTATCGAATGCGCGTTTTGGCAGTAGTAGCTTTATCTATGTTTCTCGTGCTAACCGCAAGACTTTGGTATCTGCAAGCTTTGAAGTCGGATGAGGCTAGAGATGTCGCTACGACAAATATTACTCGAGTGATAAATATTGAAGCCCCAAGAGGACAGATTTATGACTCGTCTGGAAAATTACTAGTGGGTAACAGAATAGTTGCTTCGGTCACGCTGAATCCAAAAGAAATAGAGGAGTCAGAAATGGGTCCGAAGGAAATTAATGAGATGCTAACTGAAGTAGCGATTGAAATAAACCGTTCTGGGAAACTCATAAAAGTCTCAGACATCGAGACAATGTTAGAGAATGCCTCCTATGGTCCTTACGATGATATTCCAATCGCTGTAGATGTACCTGAGGACCTGCTTGTTTATTTTGGGGAAAGACCTAATCGCTACCCTGGTGTAAAAGTTGCTGACCGTTCTGTTCGTTCGTATCTATATGGTTCTCTTGCAGGCCATGTTCTTGGATGGGTAGGCCCAGTTACTAATTCTGAACTCTCAATTAGGAAACCCATAGAAGGAAAAGAATACTCCTTGAGAGACCAGATAGGTAAATCTGGTATAGAGCTAATGTTCGAGGATGACCTGAGAGGGCAGAATGGCAAAAAGATAGTTGAAGTTGATAGGAGAGGGAGGGTGATACGCGAACGTACGGACCTTTTCAAACCTCCTATAGCTGGAAACGACGTCCATTTGACAATAGACATTGACTTGCAAAACCTGCTTGAAAGTGAACTTGAAAGAAGCATTTATCTGTCTCGTGAAAAAATTCCTGAAACCTTAGAAGATGGCAAAGAACCCCCCCCGTTTCTAGCTCCAGGAGGTTCAGGTGTGATTCTTTCCCCTAAAAGTGGAGAAGTTAAAGCAATGGCATCTTTTCCTACCTACGATCCAAACGAGTCAATAGGGGGTTATTCTGTGGCTCGTTGGAATGAACTAAATGACCCAGCAAATGATCTGCCAATGTTTAACAGAGCTATACAAGGTGAATATGCACCAGGTTCTACTTTTAAGGTATTCACGGCGCATGCAGCATGGCATGACGACGTATTTGGCACTGGAAGAGTGAAAGAAGCAGATCAACCTTTAGATGATCCTGGTGAATATTTTTTGCAAAGTTGCCGTGCTGATGCAGAAGATCTGGAAACAGCAGGCGGATGCGTTTTCAGGAATGCAGGAAGTAAACCGTATGAAAATGTTGATCTGGTTAAGAGTCTTACAGTTTCAAGCGACGTCTATTATTACACAATTGGAGAGTCCATTTATATAAATCCAAAACATCCCGACAACGCTATTCAAAATGCAGCGTATTTGTATGGGTTGGGGATGCAGACTGGAGTTCAGCTCCCTTTTGAACAGGATGGGTATATCCCAACTCCCGAGAAACGTAAAAAGCGTCATGAAGACAATCCGGAAATTTTCCCGAACGGTAAATGGTATCCGGGAGACAATGTAAACATTTCTGTAGGCCAAGGAGACGTTCTTGTAACACCCCTACAATTGGCAAATGCATACGCAACATTAGCGAATGGGGGAGTAAATGTTGCTCCAAATATCGTTTCATCTGTATTTGATAGAAATGGAGAAATCCTTAAGGAGTTCGGCAAAAGAATTAAAAAGGAAATTGAAATCGATCAAGATTTCAGGAACAGAGTAATAAGAGGACTTATTGGTGTGACAGGGGACTTAGAGGGAACGGCTTATTGGGCGTTTAACTCGGTCGCTACAGACGGCGCATTTTTTCCTCTAGAAAACTTTCCAACAGCAGGAAAGACCGGAACAGCTGAAGTTAGAGGAAAAGCTGACTCGTCTTTATTTGCAGCTATCACTCCAGCACAAGACCCCGATTACGTGATGGTGGCGATGTTAGAAGAAGCTGGCTTCGGTAGTGCTGTTGCAGCGCCGATGACTGCAAGAGTTTTGCAAAAAGTAGTCAACGATTCAGTCCCAGAAGCGTTGACGACTGAAAACCGTTATGCGGTTTCGGCTTCGTTGCCACTATGCATCGACTGGTATCAATGGCGTGAAAGTGATTCGTTAAAAAATTTAGAAAGTTTTAGCGAATCTGAAGCAGAGATCTTTGGTCCTACTTTGAGCCCAGATGGAACTGTTAAAGTTCGTGGAGTCGAAATCGATTGCAATCAGGTAATTGAATCTCTTTTATCACCCATTGAACAGTTGAATTTATCCTTGAGGATTGAGTAGCCGAGATGGTTGATATTAGAACTCCAAATTTTGGAAGAAGCAAACTTTTACGCCACATTGATTTTTCCATCCCACTACTTGCTTTATTTCTAAGTGGGGTCGGGTTGTTGATGATTTATTCGGCGACTAAAAAACCCTTTGAGATTGCAGTCAAAACTGACGCTTTGTATGTCCAAAGACAGGCAATTTTTCTTTTGCTAGGAATTGTAGGCATGGTGATTGTAATAGCGGTTGGTCACAAAAGACTGCGACAGCTTGTTCCCTTAATATATTTAGTGATTCTCGGACTTCTTTTTTCGGTTTTATTTTTAGGTGTTGAAAAAAAAGGAACCAAAGGCTGGTATGAATTTGGAATTTATCATTTCCAACCTTCCGAATACTGCAAAATTGGAATTGTGGTGGTCCTTGCATTCTTACTTAGTGGGGATGAGGTAATAAGCAAAAAAAGATTGGCATTCACACTTATTGCTGTTGTATTACCAGTTGTAGCCATACTCGCCCAGCCTGATTTAGGAACAATTTTAGTTTATGGCGCAATAACAGCTGGCATGGTTGTTGCAGCGGGAGTTCAAGGGCGGTACTTATTCATACTTTTTTTGATTCTCTTGACAGGAGTAATAGCTGTATTTGAATCTGAAACTCTTGAGGAATATCAAGTTTCACGGTTACTAGTATTCGTAAATGACGATCAGTCCACCGCCGCGAGTTACAACCTTGAGCAAGCACAAATTGCGATTGGAAACGGTGGAATCACGGGTAGTGGATTGTTTGAAGGAACACAAAACAAGTCTGATTTAGTACCTGAACAGCAAACAGACTTTATATTTACCGTAATTGCAGAGGAAACGGGGTTTCTTGGAAGCGTTTTCATTTTAACTTTAATAGGGCTTTTATTATTCAGGATTTGGCGAATCGGACGATTGGCTGAAGATGCTTTTGGATTGCTAATCTCTGTCGGAATTTTTTCCATGATTCTTTTTCAGACCTTTCAGAGTGTTGGAATGTCAACTGGAATAATGCCAATTACCGGAATTCCGTTGCCTCTAATTAGTTATGGAGGATCATCTATTGTTACAACCTTTTTAGGGCTGGGCTTGGTGGAAAGCGTTCACATGAGGCGTCATGAGAGATCAAATTAAGCCTTGATTAATTAATCTTAAAAAGGAGACGCTACGATTAACCCATGAGTTCGCTATGGGCTGAGCTCGAAGAGTTTTTAGATGAGATAGAGAAACCTGCAAGATATATAGGTGGGGAAGACGGGATGATAACTCCTGAGTATTCCCCCGAAAAAGCTTCATGGCTTCTTATCTATCCAGATACTTACGAGATCGGCTTACCTAATCAAGGTTTACAGATTCTTTATGAAATATTAAACGAACGCGATGATTCAACCGCAGAGCGTTCGTATGCACCTTGGGTCGATATGTCTCGTGAAATGAGGAAGCGAAATATCCCACTTTTCTCGGTTGACACTCATCGTCCTGCTGACGAGTTCGACATTTTGGCTTTCAATCTTTCCGCAGAATTGGTTTATACAAACCTATTGGAATGTTTGGATTTGTCCAATGTGCCCCTCTACTCAAGAGATCGAAATGAAGGGCATCCAATTGTCATAGCGGGCGGTCATTGCACCTACAATCCAGAACCTTTTGCTGACTTTATTGACCTTGCTGTACTTGGAGATGGTGAAGAAGTTGTAGGCGAGATAAGTGAAATTTTCTCGCAATGGAAATCCAAACCACAGGAAGAATTAGACAGAAACGACTTACTGAAAAAACTCGCTGAATTGCCCGGTGTTTATGTTCCTTCGCTATACGAAGCTATTTTTTCAAATGGAAGGCTTGTTTCCATATCTCCCAAACCAGAAATAAACACGCCAGACATAGTAGAGAAAAGAACAATTTCTGACCTCGCTGCTTGGCCGTACCCTAAAAATCAATTAGTGCCTCTCACGGAGGTTGTACACGATCGACTTAATGTCGAGATATTTCGTGGCTGTACAAGAGGATGCAGATTTTGCCAAGCTGGAATGATCACTCGACCAGTGCGAGAAAGACCGCAAGAACAAATTGTTTCAATGGTGAAAAAAGGGCTTGAAAGAACTGGCTATGACGAAGTTTCTCTCACATCTCTAAGTAGTGCAGATTTTAGTGACATAGAAAATGTTGTTTCAGAAGTCATGACCCAGGATGCTTGCAGCCCTGTGTCCTTGTCTTTGCCCAGTCTGCGTGTTGATGCATTCACGGTTGGTACTGCTTCGCAAATGCAACAAGCGCGTAGAACAGGATTAACGTTTGCTCCTGAAGCTGGCACATGGAGGTTGAGACAGGTAATAAATAAATTAATAAGTGATGAAGATCTTTTCGGAGCCGTTGAATCTGCTTATTCGCAAGGTTGGCGAAGAGTTAAACTTTACTTTCTAATTGGGCTTCCTACGGAAACAGATGAAGACACTCTTGGGATAGTTCGCTTAGCTGAAAAAACTCTTGAGATTGGGCGGAAATATCATAAAAATCCATCCGTGACTGTTTCAGTGGGTGGATTTGTTCCCAAGCCTGACACTCCCTTTCAATGGTTTGGTCAAAACACTGAAGAAGAACTTTTACGAAAGATTTACCTTCTTAGGGATGCCGCCAAAAAAATTAAGGGATTAAAACTGAAGTGGCATGACAGTAGAGCAACTGTAGTTGAAGGGATTTTGTCTCGCGGGGACAGGCGATTAGCACCTGTTTTGGAAAAAGTTTGGAAAAAGGGCGGTGTTTTTCAAGAGTGGAGTGAGCATTTCAATATAGACCTATGGAAGACTTCAATGGATGAAGAAGATCTATTAATAGAAGATTTCTCTTACAGACATAGAGACCATGATGAGGTTTTACCTTGGGATCACTTATCAGCTGGTCTACACAAAGATTTTCTTTGGCAAGATTGGCGTGACGCATTAGATAATCTGGGTCTCGAAGATTGCAGATGGACTCCTTGTTATGACTGTGGTGCATGCACCGGCTATGGAATAGAGCATGTTGTAGCATCAGCAGTTCCACCTGCTGGTGGTAGTCAAGGTACGGGAGTTTCCCCCATACAAGAAAATGAAATAAAAGTTGGAATTTCTCAACCTTTGAGAGAGAACGGTCTGCAAATATCGGGAGTGAATGAATGAGGTGTTTAAGAGTTCGCTACACGAAGTTAGGAAAAATACGTTTTATTGGTCATCGTGATGTTGCAAGAATTTGGGAACGAAGTCTCAGAAAGGCAAGTATTCCTGTTTTGTATTCTCAGGGTTTCTCGCCCCATCCACGAATTTCATTCGGTTTAGCCTTACCGACCGGATTTGAATCTGAAGCGGAGTACGTAGATATATATCTTGGTGAAGATTTTTTTATGGATGGCTTCGATGAGAGAATTATTCAGGAAAATATAAATAGAGCTTTACCTGCTGGAATGGATTCTTTAGCAGTAGGAATTGTTGCAACTTCAGGAGATTCCTTGCAGGAGTTAGTTGATGCTTGTCTTTGGAAAGTGCGAGTTTCGGGTGTGAACTTTGAAGAATTTAAAGAGATTAGAGAAAATCTTTTTTCCAGTGATTCTCTGATTATTGAGCGTGAAAGAAAAGGAAAAATATTAGTAGAGGATGTTAGGCCACAAGTGCACTCTATGGATATCACTGAAGAGCACATAGATGGAGTTACAATACTTACGGAATTAGGTACTAAGCCACGTGTGCTACGGCCAACAGATCTATTGAAAAGAATTAACTCAGAACTTAGAACAATACGT
>MDSW01042690.1_pt1 | contig 10361 bp, 9 predicted proteins | sample 811171 | NCBI WGS metagenome assembly MDSW01 (sample SAMN05326641, study PRJNA326480) | marine metagenome | isolation source: seawater | place: Atlantic Ocean: North West | collected 2012 | reverse complement strand
CTATGAAACCCAAACTAATAGAAATGTCTAAACCTGTCTCTAGTGACGAACAAATCAATCAAGTCGCCACACTCTCAGCTCATGATGATGAGATGGGATCATTTATAGGGCAAGTAATGAGTAAAGTTGGAGTCGATGGAGTTGTTACAGTGGAAGAGTCTCCTAGTAGCGCTTACGAAACTGAATTTGTAGAAGGAATGGAAATAGATAGAGGATATTTGTCTCCATACTTTGTCACAGACTCTGAAAAAATGATTACCGAATTATCAAATCCCTACATTTTGCTAACAACTGAAAAAATATCAAGTGTAGAAGAAATTGTTCCATTTTTAGAAAAATTTTCTGAGGTCGGCAAGGAATTAGTGATTGTTGCTGAAGATGTTGAAGGACAAGCATTGGCAACTTTAGTTGTAAACAAGATGAAAGGGGCTTTTAATTGTGTAGCTGTAAAAGCTTCAGGTTTCGGAGAAAGAAGAAAAGCTATTCTTGAAGATATGTCTATATTATTTGGGGCTACATTAATCAGTAATGAAACAGGAAGAAGGCTCGATTCTATAGAAGTAAGTGACTTAGGAAGATGCAGAAGAGTAATTTCTACCAAAGATACAACTACATTTGTAGAAGGTGCAGGAGATTCAGCTGCCATCTCTGACAGAATAGAAAATATACGGTCTCAAGCCAAAGAAACTAAATCAGATTATGACAAAGAGAAATTAGATGAACGAGCTGCAAAACTTTCAGGTGGAGTTTCTGTATTAAGGGTAGGTGCAATAACTGAAATCGAATTGAAAGAAAAAAAACAACGTGTTGAAGATGCCTTATCAGCTACTAGAGCAGCTATGTCAGAAGGTATACTTCCTGGTGGCGGAACTTCTTTAATAAGAGTTGCTGAAGATTTAAGAAGTCAATTTTCGGAAAGAAATGACGTTAATACAGGCGCAAACTTAGTGTTCGATGCTGTCGCAGCTCCTGTCAAATTATTAGTTGATAATGCAGGGTACAGTGGAGAAGTTGTAGTTAATGCTATTATTCAAGGTTCTGATGACTACGGATTTGATGCAGAACACAATAAGTATGGAAGCATGTACGAATTAGGAATTATTGACCCAGTAAAAGTTACTCGGTCCGCCTTAGAAAACGCAGGAAGTATTGCAGGAATGATATTGACTACAGAATCAATACTTACTGAGTATAATCCGCCTAAACTGCCCGCTCCTTTTGACGATTAAATCATAATTTAATAAAGAATTTTTTATGGTAACAACTGACACTGATCAAAGTATAAAGGTAGATGCCGTAAGCAAAAGCTTTGGATCATTAAAAGCTGTCAAAAACTTATCATTTGAAATAGGGAAAGGTGAAATTGTAGGTTTCTTAGGAACTAATGGTGCTGGTAAAACCACTACCATGAAATTAATAACTTCCTTTTATACCCCTGATGAAGGTTCTGTAATCATTAACGGCTTAGATAATTCTATCCACGATATAGAAACAAGAAAAAGTATAGGATATCTACCAGAAAACAATCCCCTATATGAGGATTTATTAGTCAGCGAATATTTAAATTTTATAGCAGATTTAAGGGGTATCTCAAAATCTGATAGAAAATCAAATCTTGAATCTACTATCAACCAAACAGGCTTAGAAGATGTGTTTTACAGACCCATCAGTGAATTATCAAAAGGCTATCACCAGAGAGTAGGTTTAGCGGGTGCGATTTTACATCAACCTTCAATACTAATTTTAGATGAACCCACCGAAGGATTAGATCCTAACCAAAGACTTACTATGCGTGAATTAATAAAATCATTAGGGACTGAGAGAACAGTTTTAATTACAACACATGTTATGCAAGAAGTTGAAAACACTTGTGAAAGAGTAATAGTTATAAATAAAGGTGAATTAGTAGCAGATAAACCAGTAGATCAAATGTTACAAATCACACCTGGATTAAGAAGGGTTTATGTAGAAATAGAAGGACGAGAAATTGAAACTGGATTATCTACATTAAATTCAGTAGATTCTGTAGAAAGGTTAGACCCAATTGATACTAGAAAAAGATATGTAGTTAATTTATCTGGAAATCAAGATCCCCGTCCTGAAATATACAATTTATGTGTATCAAAAAATTGGACACTTTGGGAATTACACGAAGAAAGAATGAGATTAGAAGATGTTTTTCATAATCTCACAGGTGCTCAAACATCATGAATTCGCCATTTTTTGCTTTGATCAAAAAAGATCTAAAAGGATATTTTGATCAACCTACTGGGTACATATTATTAGTTGTTTTTGTTTCGATACTTTCATGGTCTTTTTTTAAAGCAGCTCTTTTATTAGGAGAAGCATCACTAAGGCCTCTATTTTCTGTAAATTTTGCAATTGACCAGCCATCTTTACCATGGATTATGGCAATATTTATACCCGCAGCTACCATGAGACTTCTTTCAGAAGAACAAAGAGACGGAACACTAGAAACATTATTAACTCAACCAATTCGAGGCTGGGTCATTTTGATTGCAAAATTTATTGCAGGATTGATATTTGTTTCGATCTCAATTCTAGCAACACTAAGCATCCCCATATCTATAATTTCAGCAGGTAATTTAGATTGGGGAGCAGTTTTTGCCCAATATTTAGCTTCTATATTTTTAGCTGGATCACTAGTATCAATCGGATTATTCACATCTAGTCTCACAAGAAACCAAATTGTAGCTTTTATTATTGGTCTGACTTTAAGTATGGGGCTAATGATTGTTGGCTTAGACATAGTGGCTGTAACTTTACCAAGTTCTTTAGCAACGTTATTACAACTGCTTAGCCCTATCACACATTTTTCTAATGTTGGAAGAGGGATTATAGATTTAAGAGATATTTTATATTTCTTATCTTTAATTTCAGTTTTCTTAAGTGCTACTTTTTTGATCATTAAAGGCAGAACATTAAGTCACAAAACTGCTCAATACAGAAACTTACAATTAGGAGTTGGTGGATTAATAATTTTGAGTATTTTAATTGGGTGGTTTGGAAGCTCAATTCAAGGAAGATTAGATTTAACAGAAGATAAAATCTTTTCTCTTACTCCTGCGACTATAGATATAGTGAATAGCCTTGAAGATTTAATGACTATTGATGTGTTTTTGTCAGAGAATCCTGCAGTAGAAATTACTACAGTATCAAGAGATGTGAATGATTTCTTAATTGACCTTGAAGCTAATTCAAACGGAATGGTTAAAATTGTAAAACACTATCCCGAAAATGATCCTGTTGCAGAACGAAAAGCTCAAAATGCTGGTATTCAACCTAGACCTTTTCAAACTATAGATCAAGGCAACCTTGAAATTAACAATAGTTACCTTGGGCTGACTTTAACTTATTTGGATAAAAGAGAAGCTATAAGTTTCGTAAGTAGTGTGGATGGGTTCGAATACCGCTTGGTTAGCTTAGCCAATAAAATGCTGTCAGAATTTTCTATCAAAAAAAAGGTAGGATTTTTGTCTGGTCATGGTGAGACAGACCCAACAAGAGAGTTTGACACTTTTGCAAGATTACTAAGTCAACAATATGACATTTCTAGAATAGACCCGGATGAAAACCAAGAAATAGATTTAAATGAAATAGACGTATTGATAGTTAGTTCGCCTAAATCTCGTTTACCAGAAAATCACAGATCTTCTATAAAAGATTATATTGAATTAGGTGGTAAAAGTTTATTCCTTATCGAACCAGTTCTTGTAGATTACAATCAATTTACCGGAATTCCTAATCGAGAGAATTCATCAGATTTTGTTTTTTCAGAATTTGGAATATCCGTTGAAGAAGATATTGTATTCGATATGCAATCTCATGAAACTATATCTTCTAATACTGGGGTATCAGCAATGTATCCCTATTTTATTAAAGCCGAAGTAAGCGACTCCAAAGTTGGAGGAGAAGTGAATAGCGTTGTAATGCCCTGGGCTAGTTCAGTAGGAGTAATAGGCAATAATTCGAGTGAATATAAAATTTCACCTCTGTTATCTACAACAGAATTTGGAGCAATAGATTTTACCTACCGTAACTTATCACCAAACGCACCAATTTTTTCTGAAATTACTCGTGCAGAATTGGTACAAAGTGATGTAGGAATGATAGCTGAAGGCCAAAATGGATCTAGAACTGCTGTAATCAGTGATTCTGAATGGTTGCAGGAATTTGCTATTAATAGATTTGCTGGTAATTATCTGTTTGGCTTAAACGTGATCGACTGGCTAGCTCAAGAAGATAATCTAGCATCCGTCAGGTCAAAAATTGCAACCCGAAGAGATCTTGTTTTCTCTTCAGATACTCATAAAACTATTGTGCAAACCTTCAATACAATAGGCATGCCAATAATATTTATCAGCATAGCATTCATAAGATACTTCCAAAGAAGAAGTAAAGGCTTCAGACAAAGATTGATTAATAGATCAAATAAAAATCAAGATTTGGAGAATAATTAATGAAACCGAAACAAGTAGGATTAGTTTTATCATCACTAATTGTTTTAGGAATAATAGCTATTATTGTTAGAATTATATTCTCAGGAGATTCTGCATACGTATTAGAGGGATTACTTCCTATATCAGAAGATGTAATTGATTCTGTGACTATAGAATCTACAGAATCTTCTTTAACTCTTTACAAAATAGATGTAGGAGCATGGGAAGTCGAAAAGTACCCAGCCTTCGAACCTAAAATGGGTGAATTCTGGCAACATGTGTTTGATATAGAACAGGCTCAACTAGTTGCAAGGAATCCTAAACACCACCAACTATTAGGAGTGAATCAAGAAAATAGTACCAAGCTAAACTTCTTTTTAGGACCATCTTTGCAAGAATCTTTTCATATAGGTAAATGGTCTCAAGATGTAAGGTTATGCTACATAAGAAAAGCAGGAAAAGATGAGGTGTATGGAATCCCCTGTCCTAGAGGAAATGTTTTTTCAGCTAATTCAGATGCATGGAGAAATCCTATAGTATATTCGGTTCCTTACAGTGAAATAGAATCTTTCGATTTTATCTATCCTGATAGTCAACAAAATTTTTCGTTGATTTTAAACGATGACATGACTTGGTCTGCTAGAAACAACACTTCTAATCAATTAGCAAACCTAACAATGCTTCAATATTTATTCCAAGCTGTTCAATTGATCCCTGCTATTGGATTTGCAGAAGAAGAGATTAGTAAATTGTTAGATTTTGACGCCCCTGATGGCGCCTTACGAATTAACACATCTGAAACGTCAAACACTCCCACTACCAGATTAAAATTCATTAAAAAAGATGAGGTTAGCTATTATGTTAAATTATCATCTCAGTCAACGGTATTTATAATGGACGGTCAAACTGCTGAATTTCTCATGATGGACATTTCAGACATATCAGTTTCCGAATAAAGTGAAAAATGACTGACAGATTAGTTTCAGGTGATTTTCTTGAAGAAGATTTAAATAATGACAACCATCTACGCCCAAAATCACTTACAAATTACATTGGACAAGAATCGGTCAAAAGTAATCTAACAATATCTATTGAAGCAGCTAAACAAAGATCAGAGCCATTAGATCATGTACTACTTTATGGCCCTCCAGGCTTAGGAAAAACTACTCTTTCTAATATTATTTCAAACGAGATGGGGGTACAAATCAAAACTACCGCAGGGCCAGCTATTGAAAGAGCAGGAGATATGGTCTCTCTTTTAACACAAATGCAAGAAAATGATATTTTATTTATCGACGAAATCCACAGATTAAACCGTATAGTTGAGGAAGTTTTGTACCCTGCTATGGAAGACTATTTTGTCACATGGGTAATTGATCAGGGTTTAAAAGCTAGAAGTATGAATTTACAACTAAAACCATTTACTTTAATTGGAGCGACTACCCGTTATGGCTTAATGAGTGCTCCATTAAGAGATAGATTTGGGTCAATTTACAGACTAGAATTTTATAATAATGAAGAAATGGCCCAAATACTCCAAAGGACAGCTAGAATACTTGATGTTGAATTTGATAAATCTGGAATTACTGAAATAGCAAAAAGATCAAGAGGAACTCCAAGAGTGGGAAACCGATTGTTAAGAAGAGTAAGAGATTTTGCTCAAATCAAATTCAATAATTATATTTCTCAAGATGTGGCCTTAACTGCATTAGAGACTCTCAAAATCGATAATTTAGGACTAGACAATACCGACATAAGCGTTTTGAAATGTTTAATCGAAAAATTTGAAGGCGGACCAGTGGGTATTGATACTATTGCGGCATCAATTAATGAAGCTCCAGAAACTATAGAAGATGTTTATGAACCCTATTTATTACAACTTGGATTTATAGACCGTACAAAAAGAGGTAGGATAGCTACTGCTAGAGCATATAAACACTTGGGATATGATTTAGGATTTGGTAAAACTAATGACACTATTCAAACTCAATTAGATTTTGATAAAGATTAATCTATCTGAGTATTTCTAGATTTTAACCAAACATAAGCCCATATTCCTACCAATGTAAGAACTAAAAATGCTCCACCTAAAATAGTGAGAGTTTGAAACTCATTCTCTAAAAAACCTCTAATATCATCACCAAATATTGCTATCAATACTCCTAAAGTAATAAATCGTCCTCCTCTACCAATCAAAGATGCTATCAAAAATTTTTTCATATTTAACTGTAAAATTCCTGAAAGTATTGCAAAAACCTTATAAGGGATCGGCGTAAAAGCAGCTATCAAAATAGCCCATACTCCATATCGATTAAAAAAACCTTCTGACTTATCTATCAAAGATTCTGAAATCATTTTTGACAAAAGCGGTTTACCAAACCATTTACCCAAACCATAACCAAACACTGCTCCTAACACAGAAAATATAGTACAAATCACCCCAAATAAAATTGCTTGATTAGGAGACAACAATGCCATTGCAATTAATAATGGATCAGGTGGTAATGGAGAGAATACTGACTCAAAAAAAGTCATAATTCCTAGAATAACTAAAGACCATTCACTCTCGGCGAATTTTTCAAGAGATGCCCACTCCATCAGGTCCTCATTTCTATTTCAAATTCTTGATTGTCTTTATTTACTTCAACTTCAAAAATAAATTTTGTGTTTTGTTGTTGTTGTAAATTAATTGATTCACCTGTAGAAGAAAGAATTTCAATTTTCTTGCCATCTATTTGATATTCCGGGATATTTACTGGTATTTCTCTGAGTGAATTAAGGATATTTTCTTCTTCTTGTTTAAATTGATAGGCCTGTTCAAGAGAAACTTCCTGAAATTTAACAGTGCATCCAGGGACCAACTGCGCTAATCGACTCCAATCAGCGGATATCACAGATGCTATTTTTGTATAACCACCTGTAGTCCCTCTATCAGAAAGTAAAATTATCGGTTCTCCACTTCCTGGAATTTGTATGGTTCCAAAAGTATTCCCGTCAGAAATCACATCAGGGCCATCATTATGAATCAATTTTGGACCAGAAAGACGGCAGCCTATCCGATCAGAATCTGGTGTAATTTGATATTCGGAACTCAATAATTCATTAATACTGGAATCAAAAAACCTATCGTTTTGAGGCCCTAAAACAACTCTAAGTGTTTCTTTGTCATGAAATACGGGAGGTGACTTTAAATCTTGAGTATTTTTAAAAGCTTTTTCAGAATTATTGATGAAAGAATCACCCCCTAGTAACGGTCTTCCTAAATATCCTCCAAAATTAGCAGGCACATAAGTAGAAAAACTCCCTAAAATCTTACTAATATTTGGAGAAGAAAACCCTCCATTGATTGACAGATATCCTCTCCCTCCGTTTGACACAGGACCATCAAAAGTCAAAGTAGATTTTGGATTAATTCTAATAGTTGACCAGTTTTTAATTTTCTTTCCATTAATTTTTGGAGATAAATCTGCTCCAGTTACTGCAATTACAGCTGTATCTTCAAAATATAACTCTGGTCCAAAAAGCGTCATTTCCAAAGAAGGTAAATTAGGATCATTTCCTACAAGTAAATTTCCTGCCTTAAATGAAAATTTATCCATAGCACCAGACTCAGGTACACCTAATCGTTGAAAGCCCTTTCGGCCAATATCCTGAATAGTAGTAAATGTTCCGGGTGTAACTACAGTGATCAACTTATTTGAACCTCTACAGTAAAATTTCTAGACAAAACAAGTTTTTCTATTTCACAAAAATCATTTTCAGAACTTAAAGGAACAAATTGCAAATAATCTCCAGGAGAAAATATCGTAGGAGATGAAGATTCTTGATCAAACAAATTTAAAGGAGTCTTACCTATTAATCTCCATCCTCCAGGTGTAGGCATAGAATAAATTCCTGTCTGTGAATCAGCTATACCAACTGAACCTGCAGGAACCTGGGTTCTAGGTTCAGACAACCTAGGACAATGTATTTCAGAAGGTAAACCTCCAAGATACGGAAACCCAGGGCTAAACCCTAAAGCATAAATCAGATATTTTGTAGATGAATGGAATTCAATCACTTGATCAATAGTTAAACTGTTATAGTCCGCAACTGATTGTAAATCGGGACCAAATTCTCCTCCATACAAAGTAGGAATAATAACTGTTCGTGATTTTTTATTTTGAATGGTTGGTTGATTTTCAATAGATTTTAACCATTGAATCAAGGACTCAAAAGATATTTTTAAAGGATCAAAATTAATTAACAGTGACGAATATGCAGGAATAACCTCTTCAATAAATGGAAGGTTTTGATTCTCAATGAGATTAGTAATTGTATGAACCTTAGAGTTAATAGTTTCTGTTATTTCTTGACCTATTTCTATAAATAATCCTGTATCACCTACAGGTTTAAATATGACATCATCAAAAATATTTTCAACTTTATTTTTACTATTCCAAAACACTTAAACTATTTGTCCTAATGGGAGGATAGAAATATCAGATTTTATAAATTGTTCTTTTAAAGATTTAGACAGTTCAACGGCTCCAGGAGTATCTCCATGCAAACAAATAGAATCAGCTTCTACTTCAACTAATTCACCTTCAACAGATTCAATGACTCCTTCTTGTACCATGCGAAGGCTTCTTTGAATAACTTCAGAAGAATCATGAATAACACTACCAGGATTTGACCTTGAAACAAGGGTACCGTCAGAGTTTACAGCTCGATCAGCAAACACCTCTTTTGCTACTCTTAAACCCATATCTTGTGCAATTTCAACCCATTTAGAACCCGTTAATGCCAATAAAATCATATTCTCATCGAATTCTAGAATTGCTTCGCAAATAGACTTTGCTAAATCAGGATCATTTACGGCCTGATTATACATAGCTCCATGAGGTTTAACATGTTGAAGCTTCTTAACAGATGTAAATGCAGACAATGCACCTGCTTGATAAATTATATCGGCTTTAACCTCAGCAGGATCAATATTCATATTTCTGCGACCAAAACCTTTGAGATCCGGATAACTGGGATGAGCTCCCAAAGCAACATTGTATTGCTCTGCGAGCTCAACCGTACGTTTCATCCATAAAGAATCACCAGCATGAAATCCACAAGCTACATTAGCTGAAGTTATATTTTGGATGACGTCTTCATCGAGACCCATTTTATAGATCCCGAAGCTTTCACCCATATCGCAATTAAAATCAATTATCTTAGACATTATGCTGATTGTAGCAATAAGTCTTAAGTTAAATCAAAATTATTGAGATTTATTCAGCTTCCATAGATGCAACAGCTTCATGAAGAGACTCATAGGACTCAGAAGTAGCTATTAATTCCATTAATGCTTCTAATTCTTCGTGAAGGTGGTGAAGTTCTTCTTCAAGCTCTTCATCATGACCTTCTTCGTCATCATGAGCATGCTTATCTTCTTCATCTTCGTGATGCTCACCTTCGTGTTCCATTGCTTCATGAACAGCTTCATGAACAGCTTCATAAGTTTCGGAAGTAGCGATTAATTCCATTAATCCTTCTAACATTTCATGAAGGTGGTGGATTTCTTCTTCTAATGCTTCACCGTGACCTTCTTCGTGATGAGCATGTTTATCTTCATCACCATGTTTATCATGATCATCATGATCTCCATGTTCTTCTTCAATTCTAGCTAAAATTTCTTCAATTTGAACTTCGAAATTTGCATATTGAATAGCATTTTCAGCATCTTTTAAAGCATTAGCTTCATTAATAGCATCTGCGACCAAAACTGTAACTTCATTAGTTGCATCAGCGTCCAACCCTGTAGCTTGGCCAGTAGAACTACAAGCAACAAAAACTAAGGAAAGCATTAACACACTTAACATAGATATAATTGATTTCATCAAATCTCCCTTATAATTATCTCAAAATTAT
>MDSW01129865.1_pt1 | contig 10362 bp, 9 predicted proteins | sample 811171 | NCBI WGS metagenome assembly MDSW01 (sample SAMN05326641, study PRJNA326480) | marine metagenome | isolation source: seawater | place: Atlantic Ocean: North West | collected 2012 | reverse complement strand
TTTTCAGTTTTTATGTAATAATCAAATTTTTCTTTTTCCATAAATTATTCCCACCATCTATCTAGAGTTTGTTTGAAAGCAATATTTTTTTCCATAGAATAAGCAATATTTAAAATTTTTTGTTCATCTAAAGCTTTTGATATGAGCTGAAGTCCTAAGGGATTACCTTGATTATCTTTTCCTCCAGGTATGGAGATTGCTGGTATACCTGCTAAATTAGCAGGAACAGTGAATATATCGTTTAAATACATTGATATTGGATCATTAGCTTTTTCACCAACTTTGAAAGCTGAGCTTGGTGTTGACGGTGTTAAGATGGCATCTATATTTTTAAAACATTTATCAAAATCACTTTTTATTAGTCTTCTCACTTTTTGAGCTTTTAAATAGTAAGCGTCATAATACCCAGATGACAAAACATAAGTTCCAATAAGAACTCTTCTTTTAACTTCATCTCCAAAACCCTCTCCTCTGGTATTTTCATACATTTCTATAAGATTTTTTCCTTTATTTGATCTGTAGCCAAACTTTACACCATCATAACGTGCTAAATTTGAAGAAGCTTCAGCAGGTGCAACTATATAATAAGTGGGTAAGGCGTATTTTGTGTGAGGAAGTGTAATATATACAATCTCAGCTCCCGATTTTTTTAATGTGTCTATTCCTTTTTTCCAAAGATTGTCTATTTCCTCTGGCATATTTTCCACTCTATACTCTCTTGGTATCCCAATTTTCAATCCTTTAATATTTTCACTTAACTTTTTTGAATAATTCTCTTTTTTTTTATTTATAGAAGTAGAGTCTTTTTTATCATACCCTGACATAGCTTCTAATAGTAACGCACAGTCTTTAACGTTTCTTGTCATTGGTCCTGCTTGATCTAACGATGAGGCAAAAGCAACTATCCCCCACCTTGAACATAATCCATATGTTGGTTTTAATCCTACTGTTCCAGTGAAAGATGCTGGTTGTCTAATTGAGCCTCCAGTGTCTGTTCCTATAGTGGCAGGAGTAAGGTTTGCAGCCAAAGCGCTTGCTGAACCTCCTGAAGATCCTCCTGGAACTAAACCGTTCTTAACTGGATTAATAGTATTTCCAAAATAACTTGTTTCATTAGATGATCCCATTGCAAATTCATCACAATTAAGTTTTCCAAGCAAAATAGCTCCCTCTGACCACAAATTATTTGTAACCGTAGACTCATATGTTGGAATAAAATTTTCTAGTATTTTGCTTCCTGCAGTAGTTTTAATATTTTTTGTACAGAATAAATCTTTAACAGCTATAGGAATTCCAGGAAGTAAACCGTTGAAATTTTTTTTATTATCAAAATTTTTTGCTTTTTTAACACTTAGCTCAAAGCAAGTTGTAATAAAACTATTTAATTTTTTACCTCTCTCGATGTTCTTGATAAAATGATTTGTAATTTCTAAAGATGATATTTTTTTTGTCTTGATTAGAGTAACAATTTCTGAAAGTGTATTTTTATTTAAATCTGACATTTTATTCAACAACTTTCGGAACAATAAAAAATTCCTCGTTTTTATCAGGAGAGTTTTTTAGTATATCATCCTTAATTTTTCCATCATTAATTTCATCATTTCTAGGTTCTAGTGTTTTTTCAACTATTGATGCAAGAGGTTCTGTTTTCTTTGTATCTAGCTCATTAAGTTGATCAACAAATTTTAATATAGAGTCCAAATCTTTAGAGAGGGATTCTAGTTTGCTATCATCAAGAGATATTCTGGATAGTTTTGCAACTTTTTTAACTTGGTTTTTATCTATAGACATCTATAAACTATGTTTTAGTTTGTTTAGAAAGTGAAGTAAAATATAACATATTCATGATAGATATTGAAGATTTTAAAAAATCAATAGGAAAAAAATCCAGATTACTAGGTATTGACCCAGGTAAAAATAGGCTTGGTTTGGCAATATCAGATGAGGATAAACTGGTCTCAACACCCTTAAAGACTATTATTAAAAAAAATAATTCTAATTTTATTAATGAGATTAAAGAGATAGTTGAAGAAAATAACATAAGGGGAGTAGTTATTGGAAACCCTTTAAACATGGATGGTTCAAGTGGGCCTTCTGCTCAATCTGCTAATGACTTTGCTAAATATATATCAAATAATATTTCAGTTCCTGTCACAATGTGGGACGAGAGATTATCTAGTGCTGGTGCCTTCAATTTATCAAGTAATTTGGATATAAATGTATCAAAAAAAGTTAAAAAATTAGACGAAAATGCAGCATCTTTTATATTACAGGGTGCAATAGATTATATAAGAAGATAAATAACTTGCTATGATAGTACAAAAGGCCTATAGAGTTAATTTTAATGGCTATTATAAAAAATTTTTCAGCTGTTAAAAAAATCCAAAAACACCTTTTAGGTATCCAAAATTTATCTATTCAAGAAGCCAATCTAATATTAGATGAGGCAAAAAACTTTATAAAATTAAATAGAAGCGCATCTAAAAAATTAGATTTATTAAGAGGAAAAACTCAAATTAATTTATTTTTTGAACCCTCTACAAGAACTCAAAGCTCATTTGAACTTGCGGGTAAAAGACTCGGCGCAGATGTGATGACAATGAATGTTGGTAATTCCTCTTTAAAAAAAGGTGAAACAATTCTTGATACCGCAATGTCACTTAATGCAATGCACCCAGATATCATTGTAGTTAGACATCAAGACTCTGGGGCTCCAAATTTATTATCTCAAAAAGTTAATTGTACAGTAATTAATGCTGGTGACGGTTTAAGGGAACACCCGACTCAAGCCCTTCTTGATGCACTTACTATAATTAATAGAAAAGGAAAGATTGAAGGTTTAAAAATTGCAATTTGTGGAGACATTCTTCATTCACGTGTAGCTAGGTCAAATATATATCTACTAAATATGTTGGGAGCAGAAGTTAATGTTATTGCTCCAAAGACTTTAATGCCCCCATCGATTAATAAACTTGGTGTTAAAGGATTCACAAATATGAAAGAGGGATTGAAATCTTGTGACATAGTTATGATGTTAAGATTACAAAATGAAAGAATGAAAGGATCTTTTTTGCCTTCAAAAAGAGAATATTATGAATATTTTGGATTAACTCCTGACAAATTAAAATTAGCAAAAAAAGATGCTTTAATTATGCACCCTGGTCCAATGAATAGAGGTGTAGAAATTGATACAAAGCTTGCTGACGATATTAATGTCAGTTTAGTTAAAGAGCAAGTTGAGCTGGGGGTAGCTGTAAGAATGGCATGCTTAAAATTATACTGTAAGTAATTATGAGTGAAAAATATTTTATAAACGCTAGAATAATTGATCCATCTCAAAATCTTGATGAGATTGGTGGACTAATTGTTGATATAAAGGGTAAAATTAAAGCTGTTGGAAAAAGTGTTAATAAAGCAAATATTCCATCTAAAGCTGAAAAAATAGATTTAAAAGGTAAAGTTTTAATACCAGGAATTGTAGACATGAAAGTATTTATTGGTGAACCTGGTTTTGAATATAAAGAAAATTTTAGAACTCTTAGTAGCGCTGCTTTATCTGGTGGAGTTACGTCTGTGGTATCTATGCCAAATACAAGCCCAGTAATAGACAATGTTTCTATGGTAGATTTTATTTTAAGGAGAGGCAGAGATAAAGCAGGAATAAATATTTTTCCCTCAGCTACTTTAACAAGAAATATGGAAGGAAAATTAATGACTGAATTTGGTTTATTGTCTAAAAAAGGAATTATTGGATTTACTGATGCAACAAAAACTATTCAAAGCCCTGAAATAATGTCTAGAATTATGAATTATGCTTCTGATTTGGATGTCCTGGTAATGCAACATCCAGAAGATCAAGAACTATCAAAAGGTAGATGTATAAGCGAGGGAGAAGTTGCTACAAGACTTGGTTTACAAGGTATACCTTATATTGCTGAAAAAATTATAATTGAAAGAGATCTGTCTCTTTTAGAGGAATATCCATGCAGGTACCATATCTCACAATTATCATCCGCAAAATCTGTTGATGTTATAAAAAAATATAAAAAAAATGGTATAAAATTTTCAGCTGGTGTCTCTATTAACAATCTCTCACTTAATGAAAATGATATTGGTGATTTTAAAACGTTTATGAAGATTTCACCTCCTTTAAGAAAAGAAGAAGATAGAAAGTCTCTAATTCAAGGGATTAAAGATGGGTATATAGATGTTATTGTTTCTGATCATAAACCAGAAGATGAAGAGAGCAAGAGACTTCCCTTTGCACAAGCCGCGGAAGGCTCAATCGGCGTAGAAACACTATTATCTTTAGCCTTAGAACTTTATCATAATGGATCATTGCCTTTAAAAAAGATTATAGAAACAATTACATATAATCCTTCAAAAATTTTGAAAATTAACAAAGGAACATTAAAAAAAGGATCTGATGCAGATTTGTGTATTTTTGATCTCGATCAACCGTGGAAAGTTGATGTGTCTAAATTAAAATCTAAATCTAAAAATGCAGCAATAGAAAACCGGAAACTTCAAGGTAAAGTTTTAATGACTTTCCTTCAAGGTGAAAGTGTTTTTAATTAACAGTGTCGTTTGAAATATTTTTAGTATTTTTTTTTTCATATATAGTAGGTTCCATTCCCTTTGGTCTAATTTTAACTAAAGTTTTTTTAAAAATAGATATAAGAAAAATAGGCTCGAAAAATATAGGAGCAACTAATGTATTGAGAACCGGAAATAAATCTATTGCTATATTTACATTATTATTAGATATTTTTAAAGGATCGGTTCCAATTTTAATTACTAACTATTATTTTCCAAATTTAATTTACTTGTCTGGTCTTGCAGCATTTTTAGGCCACATTTATCCTGTTTGGTTAAAATTTAAAGGTGGTAAAGGTGTTGCAACTTATTTGGGCATAATTTTAGCTTTGTCATTAAAATTAGGATTAATTTTTTGCGCTTCATGGATTTTAATTGCTATTGTGACTAAATACTCATCTTTATCTTCAATATTGTCAGCTCTAATAATTTTTTTATTTTCTATATCCGAAGGTGATTTTGAATTAAATTCATATTTATTTATAACTTTTGTGATAATTCTATATTCACATAAACAGAATATAATTAGATTGAAAAATAAAACAGAAGATAAAATAAAACTTTAAAATCAACACTTATTTTAATTGGATTTGACAAACAGGTCTATTTTTGACAGTAAAGACAATTATAATGAATCTTGTAATCGTAGAAAGTCCTGCAAAAGCAAAAACCATAAACAAATACTTGGGTAAAGATTATAAAGTATTGGCAAGTTATGGTCATGTTAGAGATCTTCCCTCAAAAAATGGCTCTGTTGATCCAGAAAATAATTTCAAAATGGAATGGGAGTTAGATACCTTTTCAAAAAAATATGTAAAAGAAATTACAGATGCTGCTGCTGACTCAGATAAAATCATATTAGCAACTGACCCAGATCGTGAGGGTGAGGCTATTGCATGGCATGTAAGAGAAATTCTTGAAAGTAAAAAATTATTAAAAGGAAAAAAGGTAGAAAGAGTAGTGTTTAATGAAATTACAAAAAAGGCAGTAACAAATGGAATTAATAATCCGAGAAAAATTGAATCTCTTTTAGTAAATGCTTATATGGCTAGGAGAGCTTTAGATTATCTTGTTGGATTTAATATCTCTCCAATTTTATGGACTAAACTTCCTGGATCAAAATCAGCTGGAAGAGTGCAATCTGTTGCATTAAGATTGATAACTGAACGTGAACACGAAATAGAGCTTTTTAAACCAGAAGAATTTTGGACCATTACAAGCAACTTTCAATATGATGATAAACTTATAAACTCTAAGCTTTCTGTTTATTCTGGAGAAAAAGTTGAAAAATTTTCATTTAAAAATAAAACAGACTCTGAAAAAGCCCTAAATGATATTAAAAAACAACCATATAAAATAACAAATGTTTCTGCAAAAGTTTATCGAAGAAACCCTTCGGCACCATTTACGACATCAACTCTACAGCAAACAGCTGCGGGAAAATTTGGGTTTGGCGCATCCAGAACAATGCAGATTGCACAGAGGCTTTATCAGGGAATAGATATTGAAGGAGATACAATCGGTCTTATTACATATATGAGAACTGATGGAACTCAAATTTCTAATGAAGCAATTTCAGATTTTAGAGATTTTATAAACAAAACTCATGGTAAAAAATATCTTCCTGAGAAACCAAATAGTTATACCGGTAAAAAAGCTAAAAATGCACAGGAGGCACACGAGGCAATTAGACCAACAGATATCAATAGAAATCCATCCGAAATGAAAAAGTACTTAAGCACAGATCAATCAAAGCTTTACGAATTAATCTGGAATAGAGCTGTATCGTCACAAATGAATCCGGCAGAGTTTGATAGAAAAAGTATAACAATAGAGTCTGAAGATAAAAAAATTAATTTTAAAGCAAACGGATCAACAATTAAATTTGATGGGTATCTTAAAGTATACAAATTTGAAGAAAAAGATGAAGATCTTAAAAATATTTTACCTGAAGTTAAAATTGGAGACAAAGTATCGATAAAAGAATTAATAGATGATCAACATTTTACTGATCCTCCACCAAGATACTCAGAAGCTAGCTTAGTTAAAAAAATGGAAGAATTAGGTATAGGTCGTCCATCTACTTATGCAAGTATAATTTCAGTTTTGTCTACTAGAAATTATGTTGAATTATTAAATAAAAGGTTTCATCCTACAGATAGAGGAAAACTTCTCTCTGCTTTTCTTGAAAAATTATTTACTAAATATGTTGACTACAATTTTACAGCAGATTTAGAAAATCAATTAGATGAAATTACGAGTGGCAAGATTGACTGGGTTAAAGTTTTAGATGGATTTTGGAAAGATTTTTATTCGAATGTAGGTCAAGTTAAAGAAAAAAGAACCAGAGAAGTTTTGGATCTATTAAACGAGAGTTTAGGAGACCTTGTTTTTGAAAGAGATAATAATGATGCTATTGATAGAAAATGTAAGCTTTGTGAGACAGGTGAATTGAGTTTAAAAAATAGTTTCAGGGGTGGTGCTTTTATAGGTTGCTCAAATTACCCAGAATGTAAATTTACCAGGCCATTGTCAAAATCAAAAGCATCACAACAAATAAGTTTAGCTGAGCCTAAACTTATTGGAAAAAATGATTTTGGGAAAGATATTTTTCTCAAAAATGGTAGGTTTGGACCCTATTTACAATTTGAAATCGATACAAGTGAAGTGGAAAATATTAAAACCAAAAAATCAAAAAAGAAAAAAGAAAATGAAAATCTTAAAAATGTTTCTATACCTAAAGGTTTACCTATTGAAAATGTGGATTTAGATAAAGCTAAATATTTATGTTCTTTACCTAAAATTATTGGTAAGCATCCAGATTTAAATGAAGACATAACAATTAATGTTGGGAGATTTGGTCCTTATTTAAAATGTTCTAACAAATCTGCAAGAATCGAAAGTGTTGATGAATTATTTACAATTGGTTTAAACAGAGCGATAACATTAATTTCTGAAGCTAAACCAGGAAGAATGTCGTCATCGGAAATAAAAAATCTTGGAGATCATCCTGAAGATAAAAAACCAGTTAGAATTATGAAAGGCCAATATGGACCTTATATTAAATATAAATCTCTTAATGCTACAATACCAGAGGACAAGGACCCATCGGAAATCACAATGGAAGAGGCTTTAATTTTAATTGAAAAAAGAAAAGAATACGATAAAAATAAAAAGAAGAAAAAGAGATGAGTGCTGAAGAAAATTTAAAGAAATTAAATATTAATTTACCTAAAGCTCCAGATCCAGTGGGTGCTTATGTTGCTTCTAAAATTGTTGGAAATCTAGTTTTTATTTCTGGTCAACTTCCTTTGAACACTGATGGTAAAATAATCAAAGGAAAAGTTGGAAAAGAAATTAATTTGGAACAAAGTCAAGAAGCTTCTAAACTTTGTGCCTTAAATCTTGTGGCACAACTAAAAAAAATATGTGGTAGTTTAGACAAAGTTAAAAGTTGTGTTAAAATAACTGGATATGTAAACTCTGTAGACTCTTTTATTGATCAACCAAAAGTTATTAATGGTGCATCTGATTTGATATCAAATATATTTGGGAATAAAGGAAAGCATACTCGTGCTGCAGTAAGTGTAAATTCATTACCCTTGGGTGCTGTAGTTGAAGTCGAAGGAATTTTTGAGGTTTAATTACCCTCTTCCGATCGAGTAATATTTTATTTTATTTTTTCTCAATTCTGATGGGTTATAAAGATTTCTCATATCGTAAATTTTGAAATTATTTTTTTTAACTATTTTTTTAAAATCTATAGATTTATATTCATCCCACTCTGTATTAATTATAATGAGATCAGCACCCAAACAGGCTCTATTTAAAGTACTTTCAAATTTAAGCTTCTTATTTATTTTTAATTCTTTCTTAGGGCCTGACGGATCATGGTATTTAACTATTCCGCCTTTTTTTAACAAATAAGGTATTAAAACAAGCGAGGATGATTCTCTCATATCATCAGTATTTGCTTTAAATGTTACGCCTAAAACTGTAATTTTTTTATTTTTTATTTTATTATTTAATATTCTATTCACCCGTTTTGTTAACAAAACTTTTCTATTTTTGTTAGACTTAATAACTGACTTTACAATAGACAGGTTTGTTTTGAATTTATCTCCTATTGAGACTAAACCTTTAGTGTCTTTTGGAAAACATGATCCACCATAGGCCGGACCTGCCCTCAAAAATCTACTCCCAATTCGAGCGTCACTCCCCATACCAACAGAAATATCTTCAATATTTATACCCGATGTTTCGCACAAATTTGCAATTTCATTTATAAAAGTAATCTTTGTTGCCAAAAAAGCATTCGAGGCATATTTAATTAATTCAGCACCTTTTCTTGATGTACAAAAAAATTTTGCACCTTTTTTAATAAGTGGTTCATATAAAAGTTCCATTTTTTTAAAAATTTTTTTATTGTTAGATCCAATAACAATTCTGTCAGGGTATTTAAAATCTCTTATTGCCTCACCTTCTCTTAAAAACTCTGGGTTCGATACAACATCAAATAAAGATTTTTTAATTTTCGTGCCTATAATTTTTTCTATCTGGTCACCTGTTGTTACAGGCACGGTCGATTTAGTAACAATAATTTTATAACTTTTAATACATTTTGATATTGATTTAGCAACACCATTTACTTGTGAAAGATCAACTAAATTTGAGTTTTTTTTTGTTGGAGTTCCTACGCAAATAAAAATTATTTGAGAATCTTTTATAGCTTTTTGTAAATCATGAGTGAAAATAAGTCTCTTTGCTCTTAAATTATTTCTTATTAAATCGTCTAAACCAGGTTCGTAAATTGGAGAAAGAGAATTTTTTAATTTATTTATTTTCTTTTGATCTTTGTCTACACAATAAACTTTGTTTCCTAAATCAGCAAAACATACGCCACTTACTAAACCAACATATCCTGTACCGATCATACATATTTTCATAAAAAATTTTTATAAATATTTAGAGATTTTAAGTCCTGACTCGACAAATCCTTTGATTGTACCACAATCAATATATTTCCCTTTAAATATGTTTCCATAAAATTTTTCATTTCTTTTAATCAAAGTTTTTATTGCATCTGTAATATGAATCTCACCACCTTTACCTTTGCCCTGATCCTTTAATACAGAAAGTATTTTTTTTGGTAAAATATATCGCCCAATTATGGCATAATTTGACGGAGCTTCACTTAATTTCGGTTTTTCTATTACTTCATTGATTAAAAAAGAATTTTTCATTTTATTTTTAAATCCTAAGATGCCCCATCTAGTTACTGTTTTTTTTTCAACTTTTTTAGTTGCTATTATCGATCCTTTTGTTTTTTTATGTAAAGCCATCATTTCTTTTGAACAATTTTTTTTAACAATTAAGTCATCTGCTAATAACATTAAAAAATGTGATCCTTTTAAATATTTTTTGCATTGCAATACAGCATGTCCAGTTCCTTCTGGTTTATTTTGATAAACGAATCTAATCATTTTCTGGTAACGTTTAATTTTCTTATAAACATCTTTCAAACGTTTATCTTTTTTTTTCTTTTTTATTATTTTTTTGTAAAAAGTATCATTAAAAAAATATTTTTTTATGATAGGTCTATTTTTTGGTACCACAAAAATAAATTGTTTAATTCCTGCCTGAATGCATTCCTCCATTATATATTCTAAATTTGGTTTTCCATTGATTGGTAATAATTCTTTTGGAATTACACTTGACAGTGGCAACAATCTTGTACCTAATCCTGCTAATGGAATGATTGCTTGT
>MDSW01104621.1_pt1 | contig 10362 bp, 10 predicted proteins | sample 811171 | NCBI WGS metagenome assembly MDSW01 (sample SAMN05326641, study PRJNA326480) | marine metagenome | isolation source: seawater | place: Atlantic Ocean: North West | collected 2012 | reverse complement strand
TTACAACTTTGGTGAAATATTAACAAGGTTAAATAAGAATGGCTTGATAAATGAAAATTATATTTTAGCTTCTCTGCGTCAAATATTTACAAATGTACGTTTAAAAAACTTAGTTGAAATAAGAGGTGCAGATAGAACTCCTGAAGGGTTTGAAATTGTACCTGCAGCTTTTTGGGTAGGGCTGCTTAGTACAGATTCAGTTCGTGTGAAAGTTTTAGAAGAAATTTCTTCTTGGACAATTAATGATCGTTCATTATTTAATGATGCTAGTCTTATTTTAGATTTAAATCAAATTGGGCCAAAAAAGAGGACCTATGGTTATTGGGTTAAATATTTTGGAGAGCTTTCGTTAGAAGGGCTAAAAATACGATCAGTTGAAGAATATTCTTTATTAAAAGGTTTTTATGATGTTGTTATTTCAGAAGGACCATTTAGTATACAAGCTCAAAAAAGTGAATAGACGTATTTTCCACAACCTAACATGGGCCCCAATTTTTTTTGTAGGTATTGTCGCAGTTGTTTTAGGTATTACTTGGTTAGTTCACCCAGAACCATGGTTGCTAGATAAAGTTCCTAACGAAGTCCTGTTAAAGACATCTTTTGATATTTTATTTTCAAAATCAATAAATATAAATTTACCTGATTATTTATTTGTTATTTATCGTTTTTTTGGACTTTGGCTTTTATCTATTGGGGCTTTGATAATTATTTATATTTATGTCACCCGGCTTGGTACAAAAGTTGCCCGCAATTCTATTTTTTTAGTTCTAACTATAATACTTATTGGTATATACTATCTTGTTTTAAATTACATACCATCATCGCCTCTATTACCTGTTTTATATATTCTCACCCTTTGTTTGTTCTGTAGTATGTATTTTTCTAGAAAATTATCTGATAAAACTATTTAGATATTCATTTGTGTTAGAGCCAATATATACCATTAAATTTAGATGCACATAACTATAATCTTTTGATAAATAATTACTTAACATCGACTATTTTTAGAAAAGTTTTGGCGTCTTTGTCAGGCTTATTTCTTATTACATTTCTGATTGGGCATTTATTAGGAAATTTGCAGCTGTTTATTCCTGGGGTTGAAGGTCAAACTCAGTTTAATCAATACGCTCTTTTTATGACAACAAATCCTATAGTTAAAGTTCTATCAATAATAACATATTCTGCAATTTTACTTCATATTTTGATTACCCTTTTTCTTGTTATTCAATCCAAGAGAGCTAGGCCAGTTCAATATGCTGTGCCAAGTGGTAAAGATAGTAGCAACTGGTCATCAAGAAATATGGCTGTATTGGGAACCATATTATTCTTTTTTTTAATTGTTCATTTGAAGAGTTTTTGGTATGAGATGCACTTTGGGGAAATGCCGTATCAAGATTTGGCTGATGGTACCAAAATAAAAGATTTATATTTAATAACAACTAGCGCATTCCAAAATCCGTTTTATACTTTCTTTTATGTTTTCTGTATGGTTGCATTATCTTTGCATTTAAAACATGGTGTTGAATCAGCCATTCAGACAGTGGGTTTAAAAATTTCGAGCTATGAAACTTTTTTTAAGTATGGTGCAATGTTAATTGCATTTTCTATTCCCGCTGTGTTTGCATCAATACCTATTTATATATTTCTCTCTAGCTTATGATACTTGATAGTAAAATCCCAGATGGTCCTTTAGAATCAAAATGGGCTAAGTATAAATCAACGGTTCCATTGGTTAGTCCCGCAAATAAGAGAAAGCTAGAAGTCATTGTAGTTGGTACAGGTCTTGCGGGAGCTTCGGCTGCTGCGTCTTTAGCTGAAATGGGATATCAGGTTAAATCATTTTGTTTTCAAGATAGTCCTAGAAGAGCTCATTCTATTGCAGCCCAAGGTGGAATAAATGCTGCAAAAAATTATCAAAATGATGGGGATTCTGTTTATAGATTATTTTACGATACAATAAAAGGAGGAGACTATAGGTCTCGAGAGGCAAATGTTTATCGTTTAGCAGAAGTTAGTGCAAGTATTATAGATCAGTGTGTTGCCCAAGGGGTTCCATTTGCTAGAGAATATGGAGGGACCTTGGATAATAGATCATTCGGAGGCGTCCAAGTTTCTAGAACCTTTTACGCCAGAGGGCAAACTGGGCAGCAACTTTTATTAGGAGCTTACAGTGCTTTAAGTAGACAGATTTCTAAAGGAAATGTTAAAATGTATAATCGGCATGAGATGGTCGACGTGGTTAAAGTTGATGGAAAAGCAAGAGGAGTGATAGTTAGGAATCTTTTAACGGGTGAATTTAATAGATACTTTGGACATGCTGTTGTGCTTGCGACTGGTGGATATGGAAATGTGTATTACTTATCAACTAATGCTATGGGTAGCAATGTAACAGCTGCATGGAAAGCTTATAAAAAGGGAGCGGCTTTTTCTAATCCTTGTTTTACTCAAATACATCCAACCTGTATACCAGTTTCAGGTGAATATCAATCAAAATTAACTTTAATGTCTGAGTCATTAAGGAACGATGGGCGGATTTGGGTTCCTAAAAAGAAAGGAGATAATCGACCTCCAAGCCAAATCCCTGAAGAAGAAAGAGATTATTACTTAGAAAGAAGGTATCCTGCTTTTGGAAATTTAGTTCCTAGAGATGTTGCTTCTAGAGCCGCTAAAGAAAGGTGTGATGAAGGATTTGGTGTGGGAGAAACTGGTTTAGCTGTCTATTTAGATTTTGAAGATGCAATAGATAGGCTTGGTAAAGAGATTGTATCCGCGAGATATGGAAATTTATTTGCTATGTATGATAAAATTACTGGTGAAGATCCGTATGCTACCCCAATGAGAATTTTCCCCGCTGTTCATTATACAATGGGTGGATTGTGGGTGGATTATGATCTTATGACAACAGTCCCTGGTCTATATGCTATTGGAGAGTGTAATTTTTCTGATCATGGAGCAAATAGATTAGGAGCATCAGCTTTGATGCAAGGATTAGCAGATGGTTATTTTGTATTGCCATATACTATTGGAAGATATTTATCCGAAGATATTAGAACTGAATCGATTAGCACTGACCATGAATCTTTTGTAAAGGCGGAAGAAAAGGCAAAAGAAAAAAACAAAAAACTTCTAAATAATAACGGAAAACGTTCAGTTGAGAGTTTTCATAGGGATCTTGGGAGAATAGTCTGGGATTACTGTGGAATGTCAAGAAACAAGGTTGGCCTAGTATCTGCGATAGATAAGATAAAAGAATTAAGAGAAGTTTTTTGGAAGGATGTTAAAGTTTTAGGCGATGATAAAACATATAATCCCGAATTGGATAAAGCAGGAAGAGTTGCTGATTTTTTTGAACTCGGTGAATTAATGATGAGAGATGCATTGGAGAGGAACGAATCTTGTGGAGGTCACTTCAGAGAAGAATATCAAACGGAAGAAGGTGAGGCCATGAGAGATGATGAAAAATACACTTTTGCTTCAACCTGGGAATTTAAAGGCATAGATAATCCACCTGTTTTACATAAAGAAGATTTAGGATTTGAAACAGTAAAGCCTACTCAAAGGAGTTACAAATAGTATGCCTGATTTACAATTGAATCTTAAAATATGGCGTCAAAAATCAGAATCGGAAACGGGCTATTTTGAAACTTATAACGTTGATGGTCTTAATAGCCATATGTCATTTTTGGAGATGATGGATGTCTTAAATGAACAATTAATTGAAAAAGATAAAGAACCAGTTGCTTTTGATCATGATTGCCGTGAAGGAATATGCGGTATGTGTTCTATGGTAATTAATGGGAGGGCTCATGGCCCATTAGAAGGAACCACCACTTGTCAGCTTCATATGCGACACTTTAACAATGGTGATACTATTACCATTGAACCTTGGAGAGCGAAGGCATTTCCAGTAATAAAAGACTTAGTGGTAGACAGGTCATCCTTCGATCGTATAATACAGTCTGGTGGCTATGTTTCAGTAAATACAGGTAGTGCTCCTGATGGAAATGCTATCCCAATTGCAAAGGAAGTCGCAGAAGAAGCTTTTGATGCTGCTGCTTGTATTGGTTGTGGTGCCTGTGTTGCAACCTGTAAAAATGCGTCTGCAAGTCTTTTTGTTGCGGCAAAAGTATCTCAATTAGCATTGCTTCCTCAAGGGCAGCCTGAGAGAAAAGACAGAGTAAATAAAATGGTATCTCAAATGGATGAAGAAGGATTTGGGCATTGCACAAACACTGGTGCTTGTCAGGCAGAGTGTCCAAAAGGAATTTCTATTGAATACATTAGAAAAATGAACCTAGACTATAATCTAACAAATATAAAAGGTTAAATAAGTAAAATATTATTTTAATCTAAAATTAACAGGTATTGAGATCCAAACCCCTACAGATCTTTCGCGTTGTTTGGCAGGTTTAAACCTTGTAGAACGGATCGCTTCCATCGCAGCTTCATCGAGGCCTGTATTTGGTACTCCTTTTAAAATGATCGTTTCTTTAACGCGACCCTTATCATCAATAAAAGCTTGAACAACAACAACCCCTTCGATGCCTGCTTCCTGAGCAATTTCAGGGTATTTAGGTCTTATTGGGCTCATAGCAACAGGTGGGTCGTCATAAGGAATGAAAACAACTTTTGGACCTGAAGGTGGAGGAGGTGGAGCATCCATATTTGAAAAATCATCAAAATCAAGTTCATCTAAAGTAAGATCATCAGCAATGTCTTCATCATCAGATGGTACTGGTATAGATGGTCTTGCTGGTGGTGGGGTATTATCAATTTGCTGAGTTTGTGGAATATCAATATTTTCAATTATAATTTGTTCTGTTTCTTCAAATTCAAGGGTGTTTATGAATCTCGGGAATATTAAAAAATTCAAAACAATTAAAAAGATTCCACACAATACAGTTAATCTAACTATGATTGGATATTTAAACTTTAAAGGGTTTATCATTTGTCTTAATCAACTAAAGTTTTTGATGAATAGTTTAGTTTGAGCGCCTCGACTTTTCGTAGGTTTTCATGTATTTTTGATACAAGGCCCATTTCAGCTTCTTCATCACCCTTAAGGGATACGACAATCTGTGGGTTAGCTACTCGCTTATCATACATTACAGTTGATACATCATCAGCACCCATTAGTCTATCATCGATTGATATAAGGCCATCTTTTGATAGCCAAACTTGCACAGTATGTCTTTTTGATTTCAGTTTTTCAATTCTTTTTGCTTTGGGAAGATTTACAGGAAGTCCTGAATACTCTTTCAAGACAGTAGTTACCATGAAAAAAACCAGCAGCATGAAAATAATGTCGGGCATAGAAGCTGTTGGAATTTCGCTCGATATTTTTGTTTTCTTGGAAAATTTCATTAGTTACTATTTGCTATTGATATACGTTTAGCATCAGCCATTTTTAATTGGTCAATAACTTTAACATAATCTTTATATGCGGTTTTTGGATGAGCTTTAACTGAGATAACTAGTTTGTTATTAGATCTTAATCTATCACCAACTATTCTATGTATTTGATCAATACTAGTAGGCTCTTCATCTAGTAATACTTTACCTTGAGAATTTATTAAGCAGTTTAAAATATTTTCTTTTCTGATTTCTATTTCCATATCACCTGGGGGTGGCAGCACGATTCCTAGACCTTTATCAGTATCAATTGTTGTTGTCACAAGAAAGAAAATGAGCAGTAAAAAAGCAATATCTGCCATAGATGAGGTGGGAATCTCCCCCCCCTTAAATCTTCTTTTGTTAGCCATTATTTAAAAAATTGATTACTTTTTCTTAACATCATGAAGAAAATCTAAAAACCTCACAGATTGTTCTTCCATATCTAAAACAAGTTTATCTATTCTTGCTACAAATACATTTTGAAAGGTTTGGATTATCATAGCTACGATTAATCCAAAGGCTGTAGTTAATAATGCTTGTGAGATTCCTCCTGCAACAACTGCTGGTGATATATCGTTAGCTGCTTTTATAGCATCAAAAGCGGCTATCATACCCACAACAGTTCCTGTAAAACCAAGCATAGGAGCTATGGTGATCACGGCATTCAACCAAATCATGTTTCTTTCTAAAAAAGCCATCTCTATTGCACCAGAGTTTTGAATAGCTTTTTCAACTTCTTCTACACCTCTATCTGATTTAGACAGCCCTGCATGGAAAATCGCAGCTACGGGGCCTTGAGTATTGCTACAAAGTTCTTTTGCAGCCTCTGGTCCTTCATTAGAAATAGATTCTGTAATTGAATTGTAAAAAGCATTCGAGTCAATACCAGACATCATCAGTGAGTAAGCACGCTCAAGTACAAATCCTAATCCAAAAACCAGCGTTAAAAGAATTGGCCACATAAATGCGCCGCCTTCCAAAAAGTAATATACCATTAGTTAACTCCGTTCATAATAAGTTTAAATTATAAGAGTAAAAATAATTATAAAGTTTAGTTGAAATAAATAGAATTTAATTGAATGTATTGAGGAATGCATCAGCTTCGTTAAAATATTTTAGTGCCTCTAATATCTGATTATCAAATAATAATCGTATGTTTGTATTTTCATTTTTACCCCAAATCGAACCAGCAAGCTCACTTTTAATTCTATTTTTAATAAAATCTGAATCAGTCATTAAGGAGTCCCTGGAAACTTCAATTGAATCAGATTCTAAATAATTAAAGAAATCCTCAAGCGTGTTGTTTTGAATAGTCCAATTATCTTTAAATTCTTTAAAAGATGTAAATCTGTTCTTGTTGTTAGATGCATATTGTGAGGCAAAATTAAAAATAGGACGCTTTGCATTTCTAATTACTTTCGTTGTTTCATTATTTATTTCATTTTTATAAGGTATGTGAATATCAGGAGTTATTCCACCACCACCATAAACAGTTCTTCCGGCCTTTGTTTTATATTGTGGTCGTAATTTTTTCAAACTATCGATTTTAGACTCTCTATCAATTGCATATAGCTCTCTATAATATGCTAAGTCATTTCCATCTTCGTATGGACGTTGTATTAATCGTCCTGATGGAGTATAGTATCGAGCTATTGTTACTCGTAATGCAGCACCATTATCTAAAGGCAATTGACGTTGGACAAGTCCCTTTCCAAAACTTGTTTCACCGACAACTAATCCTCGATCTAGGTCTTGAACAGCACCAGACACAATTTCCGCGGCACTAGCAGAGCCCCTATTTATTAATACAATCAAAGAAAATTCTTTATTACCTGTAGAAGGACTGGCCAAAAAAACTTGATTAGATTTTTCTATTTTTCCAATAGTATATACAAGAGTATCTGAGGAATTAATAAATAAATCAGATATTGCAGCTGCTTGTTCAAGATATCCACCACTGTTACCTCTTAAGTCAAATAGTAAGTTTTTCATGCCTTGAGATAAAAGAGTATCAATCGCAGACACAACTTCATTAGTTGTAGTAGCAGAAAACCTTCTAAGGAATATATATCCAGTTTGATTATCGATCATTGTCGATGCACCTACACTGTAAATTGGTATATTGTCTCTAATGATTGATACATCAAATGGTTTCATTACTCCTATTCTGCTTATACTAACAACAACTTTACTTCCTTTTTTGCCTCGAAGTTGCTCGAAGACTTCTGATTTTGTGATTTTATAAGCATCTTCCCCATCTATTGCTATTATTTTGTCTCCAGGCATGAGGCCTACAATATCAGATGGGCTGTCAGGTACTGGAGATATAACAGTGATATAGCCATCTAATATATCAAACTCTATTCCTATGCCTTGAAATTTGCCTTTGAAAATTTCGCTAATATTCTCTTGTTCTTTCGCAGGAATATAGGTTGAATGAGGATCGAGTTCTTCCATTAATCCTCGGAAGGCTCCATCCATAATATTATCAAAATCTATTTTGTCAAAATAAAAATGATTTACGTATGATATTATTTGTTCTAAAACTTTTATTTTTGTTCGTAATACACGATAAATATTTTGATCTTTAGCATTTAATGTCGGAAGAAATAAAATCAATGCTAATAAAAATCCTAGAGATGCGGATAACGCCAGAGGCCATATCTGGCTAGATTTTTTAATCATTTATTTTTTTATAAACCTATGTATAGCATAGTGCGGAATGTAACACCGGATAACGCTGAACTTGGTGAGTCTAAAATTTGTGATCTACCATTAAGTTTCCATGAGCCAGCTCTTACTGTGCCTTTATTAAAACCGACACTTATACGAAGCCCTAATCTCTCTAAAAATTGCCATTTTACTGCGACATAAGGTTGGAAATTAAAAAATGCTGCGCTTACATCTTTTAATACTCCAGATACTGAACCAGGTCTAATGTCTGGATTTTCATATTCCTCCGCGCTAACATCATAAAAAAGAGTATCATTGCTTTGGTAACCATATACATTAGAAAAAATTTGTTTCCATTTTGGATTTGCGCTCTGTTGTTCTAATGCCATACCAACCCTACCAAGTCCAAGTAGAGCACCAGAGGATAATTCGAGATCCTGGAGAAGTGGCATTACATATTCAACAGAAGCAGCGCCAAGTAAGAATGTGAATTTTGCTTTAATTGAAGGATTTAATTCGTCGGTGTACATTTTATAGGTTTCACCTACATCTACAGAGTCATTCCCATTCTCATCAATAAATATCATTACCTCTGGAATTGCAGATACTGATGATCCTCCCATTCCAGCATAACCTCCGATCCTCCATCTACCTGTTATGTGTGCGAAACCTTCTCCACCATGTACGGTGATCGGGTCATCAAATTTATTTGGGTCAAGACCAATGTTTGTTAAGAAAGATGCCCCAGGTATTGAGTCTAATTTTATATACATGGGACTATATCCAATGCCTCCACCAAGAAAATCCTCGGCAGGGTAACTAAACTGAGCGTTTAGTAGTGGTATACTTAGTATAAAAATAAAAAATGTTTTTTTCATGTTTTTGAGACAATACGAATCATCTGATGCACAAATTAAGATTCATGGATCAATTAAGAAAAGGAAATATAGGATAAATTTGAATTATTTGGCAAAAAAGGATTAGTGGTCTTTTTCTTGTATAAATTGTCATGTTATCATATATTTTTTAAGTAGTAAACGAGGTAAGGGAGATCAAAACATGATTTGCCTCCCTAATAAATACATCTAATTATAAAAAGATTAAAAGGGTTAGGTGTACATAAAGGAGAAGAAATGCGCTTATTTCAAGCAATATTTCTTGGAGCTATGCTTTTGTCCAACGCGGAGGGCAAGGGTGGATTCCACATAAAAGGCCCTTTCGATATAGATGGTGATGGGCAAAAAGAATGTTTGATTTTGAATAGTAAAAGTTATTCTATTCTTTTACTAGAGATTACTGCATCTAATAAAAATGATACTCTGTGGTCTTATGTAGGTAGCGAAAATTTATCATTTGAAGATGGTGCAGTAATTGATTTGAATAAAGATGGGTTATCAGAATTAGTGTTAATACCTAGTATTTTGAATTTTGATAAAGGCACCCCTTGGGTTTATCTATTTAAAGGTAGAGAGATTGGATTTTCTAATGAACCAATTCTTTATAACAAAGTTCCTTTTTTAATTGAAACGATTATACCCTCTAATATAACTGTTCTAAACGATAGTAAAACTCCATTGGGCATATGTTTTTCTTCTCCTATTAGACAAGGATTACTTTTTAATATTAAAATTTCTGATAATCAAATAAGTCTAATTAACACAAGAGTGCTTTCCAACCCCAACATAAGCAATGGTTATGGTTTATTACAAATGTCTTCGTTTACAAGTAACGAGCAAAATTACTTAGCAATGATATCTGCTGAAAAAGATTCGTTATTTACTTCAATTTTTGATCAAGGAAATAATTTTGAAATTTTACATTCAAAAACAATTCCTTTTGATAATGCACAATCAATATTAAACACCTCAATTACACCTTTTTCATCAAAATATAAAGGTAAAAACGGATTGTTGATACCTTTAAAATCTGATGATGTTTATTTATTAAATATTGTTGAGGATAATGTTTTTATTTCAACAACAAATATATCAAATAAAGGAGCATTCCCTGTAACAGAAGTTGAAAATATTAAATTTATTTTAGAAACAAGGGAAAAAGCAGTAGCGCTTAAATCTAATTTTTTATCATCTAATAGAAAACAGATTAAACAATCATTACCTTCTAACTCTAGTTTATACAAAGAATTATCCGATTTAAAAACAAATGAATTCAAATTAAACAAAAAATTAACTAGTATTCCTAAAACACAACAACGGATACTTAATCAAGCTGTTAAAGTTGAGGATAAAAAAAACAATTATAAAATGCTTTCCCCAACTCTTGGTGATTTTTTAA
>MDSW01208326.1_pt1 | contig 10363 bp, 10 predicted proteins | sample 811171 | NCBI WGS metagenome assembly MDSW01 (sample SAMN05326641, study PRJNA326480) | marine metagenome | isolation source: seawater | place: Atlantic Ocean: North West | collected 2012 | reverse complement strand
TCCATACGAGCGAACGTCGGGGTGGAGTTGAAAGGCGTCAGAAGCGGAGTTGAAAGGCGTCGAGGCGTGTCGGGATTGAAAGCGAGGGACCCTGGGCGGAGAGACACGCCGGGAGATGAAGTCCTTAAGGATCGGCGTTCACCACGCGAACGGGGTCGTACGGGGACCGGTGTAAATATGAACGCGCCCGAGAGCGTCGGCGTCAACGCGTCGTCGATGACGCCGAGGATGCCCTCTCTTCTCGCGCCGCGACGGTTCGTGTTCGCACGCGACGGTTCAGATTCTTCGTCCTCTTTCGGCTCTATCGGCGCGCCCGGCCAGACGCCCATGCTCGCCGGCGTCGATTCGGCGTCGTCGTCGTCGTCGAGGACCCCGCGCGGCGCCACCGCGTCGCCTCTCCCCCACGGCGTCGCGTCGATCACTGCGCGGCGACGGAAGCGACGCGCGGGGCGAGCGCGTGGGTCAGTCGAAGGTCTCATCGGTCAAACGTTACTTACGTTGAAAGGGACGCGCGGGCGAAGAGAGAGCGACGGGAAAAGTCCAGTCCTCAAGGAACGGCGTGCACCACGCGAACGGGGTCGTACGGGGACCAGTCTCACCGGTGCCGTCGAATCGCGCGATGAGGTACGGATTCGCCGCCGCCACCTCCGGGAACCCCGGGAGGTGTGTCACGCTCCTCACGTCGTACGCCACGCCCGGATACAACGCCACGATCTCCCCCGGGTCCACCTTGCCTCGCACGAACAGCCCGCGGCCGCTGCCCGCGCCCGCGGTGGACCTCTGGATCGCGCACGCGAAGCCCAGTCGAATCGTGATCTCGTTCGCGATCGCCTCGCGCGACGACGACGACGACGACGCGCGGTCGCGGTCGCCTCCTCCTCCTCCGCGCGGTCCAACCCTCGGCGGCACCCTCGGCGACGCGAGCGACGCGCGCACCGCCGCGCATATCGTGCGGATCTGCGACGTGAGGTTATCGGAGACGGACGCCTTGAGCTGCTCGTACGATTTCCCCTCCGCGCCCGCGAGGACGTCGTTTAGCAACGCCTCGCCGTCGCCGTCGCGCGCGTAGTACGTCGTCAGCACGTGGAGGCGATGGAGGTCCGCGTGCTCCTGCGCGCGTCGCGCGCCGCGCGTGAGGTGGTCGGTGGAGCCGCGCCCCGCGAACGTCTTCACGATCTTCGCCCAGAACATGACGACGGCGGGCAGGGCGGACGAGCGGAGCGCGGCACGGAGGAGGCGCGCGACGCGCACTGCCGCGGCGAGCTGATGAGATTTTCCATTCATTGCCCATCATCACGTCGTCCGAGAGGGGAACAAATCTACGCGGCGTCTGTCCATCACTCGGGGACGCGCGATGACGACGCGCGCGCCCCGCTCGTCTGTTACCTCTTAGATCGACGCGCCGCCGCCTCTCGTCGCGATACTATAATGGACGTCCTCGACCCCAGCAGCGGGGACGTCCACGACGTCCTCGCGAACGTGGACGCGATGGCGGGCGGGATGAAGAAAGCGCTCGCCGCGCGACGCGACGAGGCGTTGACCGCGCTAACCGATTTCGTCCGCGCGAACGAGGACGCGGAACGCTCGCCGAACCTCAGGGACGCGAAACAGGACAGGCTCGACCTCGTGTTTAAGCTCCTCTCCCTCCGCGAGCGCATGGCGAGCGACGAGGCGCTGTGCGTCGCCGCGCTGAAGACGCTGAAGATCTTGTCGCGCAAAGAGGAGAACCGATTGGCGTTCACGCGACGCGCGACGCAGGGCGTGTGCGACGTGCTGCGTAATAACGGACGGAAGATATCGCGCGCGGTCGCGAGCGAGGGCGCGTGCGTGCTGTTGAACGCGTGCTACGAGAGGGATAACGTGGACGCGGTCATCGCGTGCGGAGGCGTCGAGCCGCTCGTGCGGTTCCTGAGCGACGGCGGCGGATTCGGGGACGACGACGACGGAACCGGAACGAACGAGGAGGAGCGTCTTCATCAGTCCAGATCGAGACCGAAGCCGCCGAAGCCGCCGTCGTCGCCGTCGTCGTCGTCGCTTCGCTCGAACGCCGCGGGGGCGATCCAGTCGATCTCGTACACGGAACGCGGGCGCGCGCGCGTGCGGGACTGCGACGGCGTCAACGTGCTCATGCGCGCCCTGCGAGACCTCGTCGGCGGGGGGGGGAAGACGGCGACGACGACGACGACGACGACCGCGGACGCGTCCTCCTCCTCCTCCTCCTCCTCCTCCTCGCTCGCGCTCGCGCGCGTCGTCGGCGCAATCCACAACATGACCTCCGACGCGGAGGCGGTGCGCGCGGCGCGGACGCTCGGCGGCGTGCCCCTCATCGTCCCGCTGTTGCGTTCGCGCGCGCCGTCCGTCGCCGGGAGCGCCGCGGGGGCGGCTCAGAACATGAGCCGCGAGGCGGCGTCGAGGCGGATGATTCGCGACGCGGGCGCGATTCCGGCGCTCGGGGAGCTGCTCGTCGTGGGCGAGGTTCCCGCGCAGGTGTGCGCCGCGGGGGCGCTGTTGAATATCTTGGGGCCGGAGCTGAGCCGCGGCGGCGGCGGCGCGGGGAGCGGGGTTCGCGCGGAGGAGGAGGAGGAGGAGGCGGAGGCGGAGGCGGCGACGTCGGACGACGACTCGGACGACGAGCCGCCGCCGCCGCCGCCGCCGCCGCCGGACGACGGCGCGGACGGCGCGGCGCGGAGGAGACGAGGGCTCGGGAAGCTCATCTCCAGCGCGCTCGCGTTGACGATGGTGTGGGACGCGTTGTACGACGGCAAGCCGGACGTTCGAGCGCCGCCGGCGCCGGCGTGAGCGACGTCGGTCGACGGCACCGTCTTATATTATTAGGGCCTACACGTAGAAGAAACGGATAGCGCGTAGTCGTAGTCGTACGTGTACTAGTCGTAGCGACGGCCGGCGGCCGATGTACTGATGCGTTTTAGCTGTCGTACGCGAGCCGTGAGTACGTACAGTAGTATTACCGGCTCTCTATTTAACCGACCGAACTGGAAACCGACCGACGACGCCTTCACGACGGCGGGTGCGCGAGCCCCCACATGATGGACAGCAAGAGCACCTGCAACCCCCCCCGCGCGAGGTGCCCTTGCCACGGCAGCGTCTGCGGGTGGAATACGTACGGTTCATCGGTCAGTCGAAAGGCGCGCGCATCGATCAAACGCCGAGACGTCGAAACCGCGCGCGAGGCGCGGGCGGGGTGAAAAACCAAACCGAAACCAGACGAAAACGCGCCTGCATCTCCTCCGTGGCGTCCGGCGGCAGCGGCCCCGGGCTGTTGTGCGTCCACATGTACGTGTTCGCGGGCGTCACCGCGATCGTCAGCAGAAACAGCCCGTACGCCGCGGCGGGGGTCAGCCACGCCGGGATCCCGTCAATCGGCAGGAGCGCGGACGCGACGCCGACGCCCCCCGCGATCTCCGCGACGCCCTGAGGGCCATTCCATACAAAGCGATGTCGGGGTGGAGGCGTTCAAAGGCGTCAGGTGGAGTTTAAAGGCGTCGAGGTGTGTCGGGATTGGAAGCGAGGGACCCTGGGCGGAGAGACACGCCGGGAGATGAAGTCCTTAAGGAACGGCGTTCACCACGCGAACGCGGTCGTATGGGGACCAGTTTAAGATAGAACGCACCGTCCACTCGACGTGGAAGCGATTCGACCCCGGGAGGTACCAGAACCCCCACGCGCCGCGGTGCGGGACCATCGCGTCGAACCCCTCCGGAAGCGCGAAGTGCGCCGCGCCCGCGGCGACGTACGTCAGCCCGAGGATCGGCCACGTCGCGCGGCTCCACGCGATGTATCCGGGGAAGTGTTGCTCCGTGAACGGGCCGACGACCGCGCAGACGAGCCACGTCGCGAAGCCGAGCCCGCTCCACGCGGCGGCGACGCTCGCGGCCTGCGCGGGCGCGGGCATCGCGCTGACGACCGCGTTTTTGTACCCGGGCTCGGACCACGGCGGGTCGAACGACGGGGACGAGGACGACGACGGCGCGTCGTCGTCGGACGCGGACGCGGAGGCGACGACGACGACGCGACGACGACGTGATGGAGTCGTGTTTCGGATCTGATGAGCGCGACCGCGACGACGACGCGAGACGACGACGGTCGAGGCCGCGCGCGGGCGCGCCGGCGCCGCGGGCGCGCGCGCGGAGATCACCGCCGTTCTCGCGGCGACGGTCGCCATCCTCGCGGCGTGCGACGCGCGGGAGAGAGGTGCGCGCGAGCGCGTCGGAGCGCGCGACGACCTACGAAGGTACGTTTAGCGACCGACGTGGCGGAAACACCTGAAAACCGGTGGCTCACAGGCTGTGATGACTGATGGAGTTCCGCCGCTACCACGTCTCTTGCGCGCGCTTCGCGCTGCGCTTGGACCCTTTCTTCCCCCCCGTCTTGTTCTTCTTCGCGTTGTTGTACCTCACCCCGAGCTTGTTCTCGCCCTTGAACGAGACCCCGCGCGCGCTCGCGGAGATCTGCCTCGCGGCGAGCGACCTGGCGACCGCGTCGCTGTCCGCCTTGAGTTCCACTTTTTTCTTTTCGCGCCGCTTTTTCGCGCCGCCGCCGCCGCCGCCCCCGGCGTCCCCTTCCCCCCCTCCCGCGGTCGCCGCCGCCCGGTCCGGTTTCGCCCCTCCCCCGTTCGCTTTCAACGCCGCGACGATGTGGTTCGAGATGGCCGCGATCGGGTTCGACCGAAACTCCGGGTGCGCGAGCACCGCCTGCATCCGCCCCGTCTCGGACGCGCACAGCCGCGTCCTCTGCTTCGTTCGCATCACCGCGCTCTTTACTTTCCTCCCCTTCGCTCTCCCGAGCCTCGCGAGCGGCGACGCCCCCCCCGCGATGTCTCCGAGCGTGGCCTCCAGCGACGCGAAGTCGCTCAGCGCGGCGCCGACGCCGCCGCGGCGTTTGCCCTTCCGCTTCATCTTCGACGCGGTCGCGACGCGGATCTTCTCGAGAAACTCTGCGCGCTTCGCAACCTTCCGCTTCTGATGCTTCGGCAGCGCGTTCAGCGTCTGATGCGATGCGATGCGATGCGATGCGACGACGATCGACGCGACAGGGACGCGCGTGGAGAAGGGTGGGCGACGTGGACGTCAGCGTCGAGATCGGCGCGAGGAACGAGGCGAGCGAACGAGCATTCATTCACTCGCTCGACGGAGAGGGCGGAAACGAACGAGGCGAGAGGAGAGAGGAGACGACGAACGCGCGACGCGCCTTGTCGTGCTCCGCGTCCTCGGCCGCGGCGTCCTTCGCGTCAACGCCCTTCCCGGTGGCGTCGGAGCTCTTCTGAGACGCCGACGCCGCCTTCGCGCGCATGCGAGCCTTCACCATGGCGCGCGCGCGTCCCCTCCCCTCGACGCCGCGCGATGCCAAGTGACCGCCGAAAAGCGCAGCGACGGCGGCTGAGGGCTGATGATGACTCCTCCTCGCAAACAACGTGGAAAAGATCTGAGCTCGGACCTGCCGATACCAGCGATTTTGTTTCCATTTTGGGCCTTTTTCACGCGTACGCGCGCGCCCGCGATCGTACGGGCAAACAGTAAGAGTACGCGTACGCGCGGGACAGGCGGGGGTACCCTCGGAACTCGCGAAAATTTCCGCGACGTAACGCAGCCTCGTCGTCACCGACGCGCACTGTCGCGAGCGCCGGGAACACGCCGTCACGCGAGAGTCAGGCGAGAAGGACTTCACGCGCCCACGCGGAACGCTCTTAAGACGTTTACAGGTGCGTCTCGCGACGAATCCGCGCGCGTTTCGCGCTCGAGTCGAGCCCGCGCGGCGCGTTCGCGCGGCTCATCTCGCTCGCGTCGCGGGTTCGCTTTTTTTTTCCCTGCGAACGCCGTCGCGCGGGATCGCGGAAACGCGTCATCACGCGCGGGTTGGCCTCGATCTGCGCCCCCGAAACGTCGCGATCGATGCGCGATGGCCATGGGATCGATACCCTCCGCGATTTCTGTCGCCGTCCGCGTCACTCACGCGCGCATTACGCCTTCCTCCCCAGGTCCCCTCCGCACCCGTCGCGAAACTTTCCGCGAGGCGCGATCGCGTGAAACCGCCTCGCGAACGCCAAACGCCGACGCGAGACGCGCGCGCGAGTTCGTCCGAGGTGCGTCCGTCGCCTTCCTTCGCGTCTCCGCATCGCCGTCATCGCGTTTCCGAGGCGATTTTCGTCTCGCGCGGATCACCCCGCGCGCGTCTCCGCGGGAGGGTCGATGAGCGTTTTGGCAGTTTCCCCGCGACGATACCACGACGCGTGCGCATCTCGAGCGCGGCCCGGGGACGCGCCGCCGCGCGCGTCGCGACGTCGCCTCGCCCCCGCGTCAACGCGCGAACCCTTCCTGACCTCCCCGGCCGCGTCTTTCTCTCCGCCAGCCCTCATGCCGTCCGCGAACGCCGACGGACACACGACGCGAAGCGGCCGGAACACGCAGAGCGCGTACGCGGCCCCGGCGGGGATGAAGACTGGAAGCGCGCCGCAGGGGACGTCGAAAAGCGACGCCGTCGCAATGGCGCAGCCTGCGGATTGGAACCCCGCGGCGGCGGCGGGGCATAAACGACGCAGAGTGGACAGCGACGGCGAGGACGGGACGATCACCCCGGGACCGAACACCCCGGCGACGACGAACAGCGGCGGGACGCCGTCGAAGCCGATGAAGGCGGAGCACGGCGACGCGGCGACGGCGACGGCGGGCGGCGGCGGCGGCGGCGGCGACAAGAAGAAGAAGCGCGCGGCGTTCACGGCGGAGGCGGCGTCGTTGGGGTACGAGACGGGGACGATCAAGAACAGCGCGTTCGTGCTTCTCGCGGAGAGCGGCGCGACGGGGATGACGGTCGCGGCGATCGTTGAGGCGGCGACGAAGCAAGGGTGCGTGCGGTTTCGTTCGGTTTCGTTGGCTCAGATCGCGACGGCGGCGCGCGGCGTCGCGGCGCGGTTTCGGAATTTTTTTCGTTCGCGCGATCGGTTCGCGACGCGTCCCGGCGGCGGCGGCGCGCGCGGTCGATCGATCGCGCGCGGCGTTCGCGCCAGAAACGCCATAATTTGATGCGTTTTATATTGTTATCATCGATCGACGCGTCGCGTCGCGACGCGCGCGCCTCGCGTCGTCGACGCGCGCGCGTCGCGGCGGTCGCGTCGCCGGGACTCTTACCCCCCGCCGGGCGTCTTCGCCAATTTTTTTATTTTTTTAAATTTTCCACTCCCGACGCCGCGACTGACCCTTCTTCCCCCCTTCCTCCTTCTCGCGTCTCCCCGTCGCAGGCTGTACAGCTGGGGCACGTGCAAGACCCCGAACAACAGCGTGACGGCGGCGTTATCGCAAGACACGACGTTCGTGCGCATCGCACCCAGCACGTACGCGCTGCGAAGCACCCTCAAGGGCGGCCACGGCCCCGTGCCGCAGGCGCGCGTGTCGAGCGGCAGCATCAATTCCGGCGCCGCTGCGGGCGCCGGTCGGTCGAACAGCGGCAGCGGCTTCTCCCACGGCGCCGTCGCCGGCGGCCAGAGCAAGCTCGGGCAGAACGCGTCCTCGAAGAGCCGGAAGGGGGAAAAGCAGCGGGAACAACGCGCGGCGGCGGCGGCGGCGGCGGCGGAGCAGATGAGCCTCGAGCAGAGGCGCGCGCGAGCGACGGCGGCGCGAGAACTCTCTGTCGTTCGCGAGGGGGGGCCGTCGATGTCCGAGTACGACGACGACGACGGCGGATTCCCGCCGCGCCACCGCCACCGCCAAAACGACGACCCGAACGGCTGGTCCGACGCGCATGGTTACGTCGCGGGGGGCGGCTACAACGGCCAGTCGCATCATCATCATCATCATCATCACCACGCGATGGGGCATTACCACCACATGGCGCCTCATTCGTACGTGCCGCCGGTGGGCGCGTACGCCGCCGAGCTCGGGAACGTCTCGAAGCTGTCTTCCACGCTCGCGATGGAGAGCTACAAGCGAAGGATGGACGTCGTCGGCGGTAACGGCGGGGGGGAGTACGACGGCGGCGCGACGCTGTACCAGTTTATGAGCACGCGGCCGGAGAGCGACATCACCGAGACGCAGGCGGGGAGCTGCCTGGCGTGGTTTCCCACGGCGAACCCGCCGGCGCCGCCGGCGGATCGTCCGTCGCCGATGAAGGAGCCCACGGAGGCGCTCATTCGCGCGTCGTCGTGGAAGGACGAGGCCAAGTCGCAGACGTCGATCGCCTCGCCGTCGCCGACGACGCCGACGAAGAGTCTGTCTTCTTCGGGGAGACTCGGGAGCGGGCACCTCCCGAAGTGGGTGCTGGAGAGCTACATCAACGGGACGCAGAGCGTGTCGCCGTCCATCGCGGCGGCGTGAGGCGCGGCGTGGCGCGGCGCGTCTCTCTCGAGGTGGGGGGACGACGACGAACGAAACGATCGCGGCGAAGAGGGAGAGGAGGGTTCGGGTTCGTCATCAGAGACTTACCGCGGCGGCGGCGATGTATAAACAAACGACAACAACGAGAGAGAGGAGGAGGCGCGAGGAGGAGACGGCTCGGCGGGCCGCACGGCGCCGAAGTCGATCGCGTTTTCACTCTCTACTACAACACGCACTTTAGGACTTTTGGTGTACAGCGCGGCGACGGGGTGCCGCGACAAACAAACATTAGAGGGGGTGGGGGGGATCGCCGACGCCGCGGGCGGTCGGCGAGAGAAGAGGAAGGACGCGCGCGCGCGCGATACAACCGACGTTGTAAACCGAACAGTATCATCACACACACACATGCAGTACGCGCGAATATCATACCGTACCCTCATCGCTTCATTCCAAACAGCCTCTCGTCGTCAGTGCGCGGCGACGTCGAGCGCCTGCGCGAAATCCGCGCAGATGTCGTCGATGTGCTCGATCCCGACCGAGACGCGAATCATGTCGCTCGTCACCCCCGACGCGGTCTGCTCCTCCTCCGTGAGCTGCTCGTGCGTCGTGCTCGACGGGTGAATCACGAGCGTCTTCGCGTCTCCGACGTTGGCGAGCTGCGACGCGAGCTTCACGGCGTCGATGAATTTCCTCCCTTGCTCCAACCCGCCTTTGACGCCGAACGTGAGGACCGCGCCGAAGGAGTCCGCGCGGAAGTACTCCACCGCGCGTCGGTGATACGGATGGTCGGACATCCCGGGGTAGGACACCCACGTCACCATCGGATGCGCTTCGAGAAATTTCGCGAGCGCGAGGGTGTTGGCGCAGTGCCGCTCCATGCGCAACGACAGCGTCTCGAGTCCGAGGATGAAGTTGAACGATCCGTGCGGGCTCTGGCACATCCCGACGTCGCGCAAGCCCTCGACGCGGCATCGCATGATGAACGCGACGTTGACGCCCAGCACGCCGGTCGGGCCGAACGTGTCCCAGAACCGCAAGCCGTGGTATCCGGGCGACGGCTCCGTGAAGACGGGGTGCTTCCCGTTGTTCCAATCCATGGTGCCGCCGTCGACGATGACGCCGCCGACGGTGGTGCCGTGCCCGCCGATCCACTTCGTCGCGCTCTCGACGACGATGTCCGCGCCGTGGCGCAGCGGCTGGCACACGTATCCGCACGCGCCGAAGGTGTTATCGCAGATCACCGGGATGCCGTGCTTCTTCGCCACGGCTTTGAGCGCGCGGAAATCCGGCACCGAGAATCGCGGGTTACCGATCGTCTCGACGTAGATGGCCTTAGGGTCGAGGGTCCATACAAAGCGACGGATGTCGGGGTGGAGTCGAAAGGCGTCAGTGGCGGAGTTGAAAGGCATTGAGGGAGGTGTGTCGGGATTGAAAGAGAGGGACCCTGGGCGGAGAGAACCGCCGCCGGTATGAGTCCTTCAGGATCGGCGTTCACCGCGCCGACGCGGTCGTACGGGAACCAGTGTGAATCAGAACGCGCCTTAGTGTTCGAGTCCACGAGCGCCTCGAAGCTCGCGGGCTCGTCGTCCTTCGCGAACTTGACGTTGATCCCCAAGCGCGGGAGCGTCACCTTGAACTGGTTGTACGACCCGCCGTAGAGCGACGGCGTGCTGACGATGTTGTCTCCCACCTGGCAGATGGTCGTGATCGCGAGGAACTGCGCGCTCATGCCGCTGCTGACGACGACCGCGCCGACGCCGCCCTCGAGCGCGGCGACGCGCTTCTCGAAGACGTCGTTCGTGGGGTTCATGATGCGCGAGTAGATGTTTCCGAACGCGCGCAGGCCGAACAAGTCCGCGCCGTGCTTGCTGTCGTTGAAGGTGTACGACGTCGTGGCGTAGATCGGAACCGCGCGCGAGTTGGTCGCGGGGTCCGGCATCTGCCCGGCGTGGACCTGGAGCGTCTCGAACTTGAGCTCGGGGCCGGACGGCATCGTGCGCGGCGTGTGGTGGCGGTGTCGAGGGGGGGGGTTGGGGGGG
>MDSW01146981.1_pt1 | contig 10363 bp, 11 predicted proteins | sample 811171 | NCBI WGS metagenome assembly MDSW01 (sample SAMN05326641, study PRJNA326480) | marine metagenome | isolation source: seawater | place: Atlantic Ocean: North West | collected 2012 | reverse complement strand
GTTTGAGCATCGCCAAAGCGATGCGAGTTCTGGCCGCGTTCCATGGGACCGAGCATCGCAGTGCACCGGCGAAGCCGGCGGCTATGTAGGGGGTCCTTTCCTTTGCTTACTTTCGTTTGGACAAGCAAACGAAAGTGAGTCGCACAGCAGTGCGAAACCGGCGTTCAAAACATTCTCTAGAGCTTTCTTAGCTCGAACGCTGTCCTAGCTCGAGAGCTTTCGCAGGCCGAACGCTATCCCCCAACCTTAAGCCGTCGAAGACGCCTGACCGGTAATAATCTCCCACCCGGCCCCAACCGCCTCACGACTCAAGCGCCGATCCGGCTCGACCGCAATCGCCTCACCCACGACGCGAAACAGATAGGCATCGTTGATCGAATCACCGAACGCAACAGCCTCGGCCAAGGGCAGCTTGGCATGGGCTGCCAGCGTCTCGGCGGCGTCGATCTTGGTGGGCCCGTAGGGATGTCGGCGCGGCGGTGCGGCTGTAAATACGCCGTTTTCGGTACAGCAGCGCGCGCCGATGGCTTCACCCACGTCCAATTTTTCGGCCAGCGCATCGGCAATGAACTGTGGCGTGCCCGACAGCAGCACCACCCGGTCGCCCGCGCTCTGGTGATAGCGCAGCCGCTCGACGACCGCCGGCGACAGCGCGTCGTCCAGCACCTCGGCAACGAAACGCTGGGCAAGTACGGCGATATCGCGCTCGCTGTGTCCGGACAGATACGCCTTGTTCTTCTGCATGACGTGACGGCGGTAGCGCGGCAGATAACGCAGCGTGAACCAGGCAAACGCCACCAGCTGACGCAGACCCAGCGCGCCCTGCTGCCACAGGAACCGCGCGAAGCGGGCTTCAGACGATGCGCCGGTCACCAGCGTGCCATCGATATCGAAAATGATCAGACGCATGTCAGTTGTGAGAGTCCGTCTTGCCGGGGCGCGCGTTGACACAGAATTCAATGATGACCGGCAACCCTCGCGCAACACAAATCGCCGCCGATGCCCAGGCCAGGCCCAGCCCAACGGCCGTTAACCAGGCCCCGTTGGCGGCCCAGAAATCCGGCGCCAGTACGTCGAAGGGTTGCCATAACAGAATCCATGCAAACGTCGTGGCCTTGAGCACCGCATAGAACGCGCGCATGAAGCGTCCGGCGACCAGAAAGCGCCCGATCGGCGACTGCATCATGTCGAACGCTGCTGTTCCCGAGGCCGCGCCTTTGCTGCGAATGGCATCCACTAGGTTGCCGCGGATGATGAACAACAGCGGGATCCATACGCCGATAAAACCGAGATGGGCCAGTACCACCCAGAGCACGGTTTCCACGATGCGATCGATGGCGATATCGAAGGTGGCGCCGAACAGGGTTTCCTGATTGAAGCGCCGCGCGACCCAGCCATCCACGCCGTCGAGGGCGATGATGAGGACGGTCAGCGGGGCATTGATGAGCTGTAGCCACGGATCATTCGAATAGATGATCGCAAGCAGCACGAACAGCAGGACAAAACGTCCAAAAGTGACCCAGTTCGCCATAAGCGTATCGACAGTTCTCGTGTCAGCCCCGTGGCCGATTCGGGTAATCGGCCGTCCGCAGACGCGTGGCGTCCTGCGACGAACACCGCAGTTTACATGAAGCGGGCCAGCGCGCCCGGCCCCAAGCCGGCGGCAGAATCACTCGGCCTCGGCCCGATAGGGGCGATCGGTCAGGCGCCGGACCGCATCTCTGGCAGCCACGCCCTCGTGCAGCACGGCATAGGCTTGGGCCGCGATCGGCATATCGATGCCGTGGGCCAGCGCCATGCGATGCACCTCGCGCGCCACGCGCACACCCTCAACCACCTGGCCGATCTCGGCGGCGGCCGCCTCCACGCTCTGGCCGGTGGCCAGCGCCAGGCCCATGCGCCGGTTGCGCGACTGGTCGTCGGTGCAGGTGAGAAGCAGATCCCCCAAACCGGCCATGCCGATCAGCGTTTCACGCTGGCCGCCGAGTGCGGCGCCCAGGCGCATCATTTCGCTTAAACCACGCGTGATCAGCAGCGCGCGTGCGTTGGCGCCATAGCCCAGGCCGTCGGAAATACCCACGGCAATCGCCAGCACGTTCTTGACCGCCCCGCCGACGCCGACGCCGATCACGTCGCCTGCGGTGTAAACACGAAACATGCCGTCGTGAAACGCCGCGGCCATGTCATCGGCAAAGACGGGGTCCTCGGAGGCGATCGTGACCGCCGTGGGCAGTCCGCGGCCGACCTCGCCGGAAAAGCTGGGCCCGGAGAGCACGCCGAGCGGCCGGTCTTGCCCCAGAATATCGCGGGCCACCTCATGCGGCAGGCGCGCAGTCTCCGGCTCTAAACCCTTGGTAGCCCAGAGCACGCGCTGATCGGCGACCAGGTGCGTTGATAGCTGTGTCAGGCAGTCGGCCAGCGCATGGCTGGGCACCACCACCAACACGTCGTCGGCACTGGCAACGGCCGTGGCCATATCCGCCTGGCCGGTCAGCATCTCGGGCCAGGGTGTATCGGGCAGATAACGGGTGTTGCAGCGCGCGGCCTCGTGGGCGGCGATCGCCTGGCCGTCACGCGCCCAGAGCGCGACTTGATGGCCGCGGCGGGCCAATTGAACGGCCAGCGCCGTGCCCCAGGAGCCGGCGCCCAGCACCGCAAACCGCTGTCGCGTGTTGCCCGTCATGGGTTTAGTGCGTCGCCGCACTCGCGTCAGACGGCCCATCGTTGCCCTGCGCCTCGTTGGCCCGATGCTGGGCGTAGAGCAGGTCAAAGTTCACCGGCTGCAACAGGAAATGCGGGAACCCGGCCCGCTGGACCATATCGCCCACGGCCTCGCGGATATAAGGAAACAGCACCGACGGGCAGTAGGCGCCTAGCACCTGATCGCGCTCTTCGGCCTCGAACCCCTCGAGCTGGAACACACCGGCCTGCTGGACTTCCACGATATACGCGGTGCGCTCGTCCTGCTTGGCGGTGACGGTGACCGTCAGACACACCTGATGGGTTTCTTCCGAGAGGTTCTGGATCTGGGTGTTCAGATCCACGTTGACCTCAGGATTGTAAGCCACGGTGAACACCCGCGGGCCGTCCGGCACCTCGATCGAGGCATCGCGAACATAGATTTTCTGCAGCCCGACCTGTCGCTGCGGCTGCTCGTTGTTGCCCTCTTCGGCCATGGTTGCTCCTTGTTACTTGCGCGTGACCGGCCGGCCGTCGGCCTGCCAGCTGTTGAAGCCGCCCTTGAGCGCGTAGACCCGCTCATAGCCCTTGGCCTTGAGCTTGATTACGGCACTGGGTGCCTGTGTTCCGGCCGCATCGTAGACCACGATCGGCTTGGCCGTATCCTTCGTGATCTCACCGGTGCGGGATTCGATGCCGGCCAGCGGTACGTGACGTGCGTTGATGATGTGGTTTTTCTTGTAGTCGGCTTTGGCGCGCACGTCCACAACGACCGCGTCCTCGCTATTCATCAGCCGAATGGCCTCGTCCGGGGCGATTGGCCCGCGGCCGGTGGCCCCGCGCCAGATCTCGTTGGCGATGAGGGCCACGACAATCAGGGCCAGCGCGCCCCAGAGAATCGGGTGAGCGGCGATGAATTCGAACAGCTGATCCATAGAAAACGGCCCGGCACGGCGAGTGGGACGACAAAAAATACGAAGACGGGCCAAGCGGCCTCGCGCGGTGCGCGATTATTGCATACCCGGCCAGGGCGCGGCCCGGCCGCTCACCGAGAACCATGTATCCGTCCGCGCAAGCTTTAGCCTGTCATACAATCTTGCTCATGCGATCAATCCATCGTCTCAGCGTGCGTCTCGTGCCGATCCCGACAGCGATCCTGATCGGGCTATCGAACGTCGCGATGCTTCCGGCCGGCGGCGCCCATGCAGCCGATAGCGACTCTGCTCGCGCAGAACTGTCGGCGCTGCGCGAGCGCATCGAGCGCGTACGCGACAAGATCTCGGCCGACTCCAACCAGCGCAGCTCCCTGTCGGATGCCCTGTCGCAGGCTCAGACGCAGATCAGCACGGCACGCAAGCGTCTGGACACGCTGGATTCACGCATCGACCAACAGACCCAGCGCATCGACAAACTCACGGCCCAGCGCGACGCCGAGGCCGCCCAGCTTACCGACGAGCTGGCCGCTCTCCGGGCCCAGGTACGGGCAGCCTATGAAACCGGGCGCATCAGCCGCATGCGCCTGTTGCTGTCCGGCGAGGACCCGGAGCGTCTGGGGCGCATGCTCGAATACTATCGCTACTTCGCCGATGCCCAAGGCGTCGAGGTCAATAAGCTCAAGCGACTGTTGGCACGCCTGGCCTCGCGCCAGCAGTCACTGGAAGCCGAGCAGACCGAGCTGGCCAGTCAGCGCAAGACGCGCTCGGCCACCCTGGCGCGCCTGGAAAAGAGCCAGACCGCCCAGCAGAAGACGCTGGCCGCACTGGATGCCTCGCTCTCCAAGCGGCGCAGCTCTTTGTCCGACATGCGCGAGCAGGCCGACCATCTCAAGACGCTGCTGAATTCGGTGCAGACCGAGCTGTCGGATCTGCCCGAAACGCCGAGAGGCGCCAGCTTTGCCTCGCTCAAAGGCCGTATGCGCCCGCCCGTGGGCGGCCGCACGTTGGCCGCCTATGGCCAGACCAAAAACGGCGGGCCACTGCGCTGGCAGGGTCGGTGGTTCGCCGCCGATGAAGGCACCCCTGTGTCGGCCGTGGCCGGCGGCCGGGTGGTCTACGTCGGTTACATGAAAGGCTACGGGCTGATCGTGATCGTCGATCACGGCAGCCATTACTACTCGCTCTACGGCCACGCCGCGGCCAGCTATGTCGACGTCGGCGACGCCGTGCAGGCGGGCCAACCGATTGCGACCGCCGGGCATAGCGGCGGCCATGATACCAACGGCATCTATTTCGAGATCCGCCGCGGCGAAACCCCGGTCAACCCGCGGCGCTGGCTGGCCGGCTAGGGCAGGCCCGGCGCGCGAATGCTATCGTCGGCGCATTCCATGCAAGGCCCGTGTCTTCGAGATTCCATCATGACTATGCGCACCACCACCGCGATCGGGCTGTTGCTGGCCGGTCTGACGACCAGCCCGTTCGTGTTGGGCCAAGACACAAAGGCGCCGTCGGCCACGCCCGACACGCCGGCCGATGTGCCCGCCGATGACGCGCCGAACAGCGCCCCATCCGGCAGCGACAGCGAGTCGGCCACCGCCGAAGACGAGAGCCAGCGCCCCCTACCCTTGAAGACGCTGCGCAAGTTCACCGCGCTGCTCAACCAGATCGAGGCCGGCTACGTCGAGTCGGTCGACGATGAGACACTGCTGGATAACGCCATCCACGGCATGGTTTCGCGCCTGGACCCGCACTCGGCCTATCTCGACGCTGAAGAATACGAGGCTCTGCAGGACGCCACCTCCGGGGAATTCGGCGGTCTGGGCGTCAAGGTGCAGATGGAATCGGGCTATCTGCGGGTGGTCTCGCCCATCGACGACACACCGGCGGCGCGGGCCGGCATTCAGCCGGGCGACATGATCATCGAGATCGACGGCAAACCGGTCAAGGGCATGGCCATGCCCGCCGCCGTTAAGGCCATGCGCGGCGAAGCCGGCAGCGCGATCGCGTTGACCATCCTGCGCGACGGCCAGGACGAACCCATAGAGCTGAATCTCGAGCGCGCCGATATCGCGGTGGCCAGCGTCAAGTCACGCCTGCTGGCCGATCACTACGGCTACCTGCGCGTCACCCAGTTTTCCGAAACCACCGGCGACGATGTCGACAAAGCCCTGAGCGAGCTGGACGACCAGACCAAAGACGGTCTGCGCGGCGTGGTACTGGATCTGCGTAACAACCCCGGTGGCGTCCTGACATCGGCGGTCGACGTCTCCGATCTGTTTCTGGACGGCGGCACCGTCGTGACCATCCGCGGGCGGGCGGCCGAGGCCGAGCATGTCTTCAAGGCCACCCTGGGCGACGCCCTGGCCGGCGCGCCGATCGTGGTGCTGGTCAACGAAGGCACGGCCTCGGCCGCGGAAATCGTGGCCGGCGCCCTCCAGGACGATCGGCGGGCCGTGGTCATGGGCGCCGACACCTTCGGCAAGGGCTCGGTCCAGACCGTGCTGCCCTTGAACGACGGCTCGGCGCTCAAGCTCACCACCGCACGCTACTACACGCCCAGCGGGCGCTCGATCCAGGCCGAGGGCATCGTGCCCGACGTGCCTCTGGCCTCGGTGCGCGTCACCGCCGATGAATCCGTCAGCGGCTTCGGCTACAGCGAAGCCGACCTGCCCGGCGCGCTCGCCAACACCGGCGCCAACGCAGATGCGACCGACTCGGCTAAAGACAACGCTGCCAAACAAGATGATACGACGACGCCAGACACAGTCGGCACCGACCCGACAAACGACGACACCGCGGACACCGCCGACGACGCCCCGAGCCTGGCCGAGCGCGACTACGGCCTGTACGAGGCCCTGGTCCTGCTACGCGGACTATATACGCTGCGCCCGAACGAGGCGGCCAACGAGAAACCTGGCCAGCCGGCTTCTGCACAGAAAGCCGACGACGCAGCCGACCCGAACGGCTAGCCGCGGGCAGCCGGCGGCCAGTCCAGCCAGACGTGGCGCGCGTTGCGCGCGCTCTGGCGAAATCCGTGGCGCTCGTAGAACGCTAGCGCCCGCGGATTGCTGTGATACGCCTTTAAGTGCAGCCCACAGCCGCGCGTGAGTGCCTGCGTCTGGAGCCAGCCCATCAGCGCCGAGCCGTGGCCGGCGCCTTGCCACGCCGGCCAAAAGCCGATATTGACCACGTGCAGCACGCGCGATCGGGCCATTACTTGCAGATAGCCTGCACGGCATCCGCCTACGGTGACGAAGAAACTCGGCACGCGGTCCAGCAGCTTGTCGAAGTCGGCCCGGCGCTCGGGCTCGACCCAAGGCTCGGGCAGGCTGGGCTGCATGGCCGCTCGGTGCAGACGATAAGCCGCTTCAGCCTCATCGGCGCCGACCGGCGCCAAGGCGCGCCGGGCATCCAGCGGACCGGCGGCCAGGCTAGCCGCCGTGCGCGGCCGCGCGACGCCCGGCCGCGGCGCCGCGATACGATAATCGGCCAAGCGGCCGCTCAGCCCTTGGACGAGCCGCGCCAGGCCTTGATCCAGGCGGCCAGGCCCGCCAGACCGCCCACCGCCGATACCCAGACCGGCACCGGCGGGTAGACGAAGACCAGGGCCGAGGCCACCACCAGCCCGGTGCCCACCAGCGTCCAGCGCATGGCCCGCCGGGCCGAGGTCAGCTCGTGCTTGATATCGATCAGCGATTCGGTCAGGCGCCGGCTGCCGGGTGTTTCGCCGTCGCGGGCATAGGCGATCAGCCGCGGGGCCAGCGCCGGCAGGCTATCCATGATCTCGGGCAGTTGGTTACGCAGGCGCTCGGCGGCGCGCTTGGGATCAGCCCGGTTGCGCATCCAGCCTTCGAGAATCGGCTTGGCCGTGGTCCAGAGATCCAGCTGGGGATAGAGATCACGCCCCAGGCCTTCCACGTTGAGCACCGTCTTTTGCAACAGCACCAGCTGGGGCTGAACCTGATAGTTGTAGCGACGCGCGATCTTGAACAGCCGCAGCAGAAAAAGCCCGAAGGAAATCTCGGCCAGCGGCTTGTTCATGATGGGCTCGGAGACGGTACGAATCGCCCCCTCGAAGTCCTCGATGGAGGTATCGGCCGGCATCCAGCCGGATTCCACGTGCAGCTCGGCGATCCGGCGATAGTCCTGGTTGAAGAACGCCAAGAAATTCTCGGCCAGATAGCGCTGATCCTCGGGCGTCAACGAGCCCACGATGCCGAAATCCAGACCGATATAGCGCGGGCGCGCCGGGTTGTCGAGCTGCACCTGAATATTGCCCGGGTGCATGTCGGCGTGGAAGAAGTTGTCGCGAAAGACCTGCTTGAAGAAGATCTCCACGCCGCGCTCGGCCAGCACCTTGAAATCTGCCCCGGCAGCTTTGAGCGCCTCGACGTCGTCGATGGGCGTGCCGTGCATGTGCTCCATGACCAGCACGTTCTCGGTGCTGTAGTCGAAGTAGATCGTGGGATGCGTGATCAGGTCCGAGCCGGCCCAGTTGCGCCCCAGCTGGCTGGCGTTGGCGCCTTCGCGCAGCAGATCCAGCTCGTCGGTGATGATGCGCTCGTACTCGGCCACGATTTCCACCGGACGCAGCCGATCGGCCTCGGGATGAAAACGCGCGGCCAGGCCGGCCAGCCAGTACATGACCGCCACATCGCGCACCACCCGCTCGTGCACGTCCGGGCGCAGCACCTTGACCACCACCTCGGCGCCTTCGCTCTCGCCGTCATTGGCATGCAGACGCGCGGTATGCACCTGAGCGATGGAGGCTGCGGCCATGGACTCGTCGTCGAAGACGGCGAAGAATTCGTCCAGCGAATGGCCGTAGGCGGCCTCGATCAGCGCGCGGGCCTTGGCACCCTGAAACGGCGGCACGTCGTCCTGCAGGCGCGAGAGCTCTTCGGCCATGCCATCCGGCAGCAGATCCCGCCGGGTGGACAGCATCTGGCCAAACTTGATGAATACCGGGCCCAGCTCTTCCAGCGCCAGACGCAGGCGCTTGGCCACCGGGTCATCAAAGTCTTTCTTGGCCCCCACCAGCCAGCGCGGGGCGGCCTCGCCGGCCAGCTCGCCCAGGCCGTAACGACGGATCGTGCCCAGGATTTCAAACAGACGCCGGGTGCGCACCACCGACTTGGGAACTAAAGCCATCAACGATTCCTTTCGGCGCGGGCAAGCCGCGCATGGGCGCGCTCGACGTCATCGGCAAACGCGGTGACCTCGTCATCGAGCCGGGCCTGTTCATACGTGCCCACGACGTCGCGGGTTTCCTCGCGCAGATATTCGGCGGTCTGGGCCGGAAGCTCGGTACGCAGACGCGACAGCAGCCCGCCGGCCGTGGCCAGTCCGCGCTCGATGAGATGCCCGGCGACGGGGCCAAAGCGCGCATCCAGCAGATCGCCCAGATCGAAGTCCACCCGCGCGAACAGATCCGCGAACTGCTGGGCGATGCCGATATCGCCCTCGATGCGCAGCCCCGCGCCCAGGATGCCGTCCGATCCGGCATCAAAGAACACCCGCGCAAAATCACGCGAGCGCCCGGCCAGATAGACATCCGGCTCGTCCTCGGGCTGGCCCACGATCTGTACGCCATGACGCTCGGCCACAAACGTGATCGCAATACCCAGATCGGTCAGGCCGATCGAGAGCGAGCGCCCGGCCAAGGCAGCCGCCCGGGCCAAAGCGCGCTCGTCGGCGCCGAGATACTGGTTGAGCGCGATTTCGGCCGCGCCCCGTGCAGCGCTCGGCAGGCCGGCGAGCCGGGCTCGGTCGTAACGTTGCCCCCCGCTCACGGCGCGTATCCGCGGTGCACGGCCACGATGCCGCCGGTGAGGTTGTGATAGCCACAGCGGATGAACCCGGCCGAGGCCATCATGCCCTTGAGCGTTTCCTGGTCGGGGTGCATACGGATCGACTCGGCCAGATAGCGATAGCTGGCCTCGTCGCGGGCGACATTCTTGCCCAGCCACGGCAGCACCGAAAATGAGTATCGATCATAGATCGGGCCCAGCCCGGGCACCGCGGGCTTTGAAAACTCCAAAACGATAGTGCGCCCGCCCGGCCGCGTGACGCGCGCCATTTCGGCCAGGGCAGCGTCCTTGTCGGTGACGTTGCGCAGGCCGAAAGCGATGGTCACGGCATCGAAGGAGTCGTCGGCGAACGGCAGTTTTTCGGCGTTGGCCAAGCAGTAATCGATATTGGAGACCAGGCCGCGATCAATCATGCGATTGCGCCCGTTAGCCAGCATGGCGGCGTTGATGTCCGACATCAGCACCCGCCCGCTGGGGCCGACCTTCTTGGCAAAACCGGCCGCCAGGTCGCCGGTGCCGCTGGCCAGATCCAGCACTTTCTCGCCCGGGCGCAAAGCCGCCAGGCCGATGGTGAAACGCTTCCAGATGCGGTGTACGCCCATCGACATCAGATCGTTCATGACGTCGTAGTTATCGGCCACCGAGTCAAACACGGCGCCTACGCGGCCCTGTTTGGCCGTGCGATCGACCTGCTCGTATCCGAAGTCAACGGTGTTGTTTGCGGACTCGGGCGCGTTCGAGCCGCCGCGGGAATCGACCATCGCGGTTATCGCAGTGCAGAGACAGACGCCCAGCTTACCGCAGACCCTACATCGCGTGCGTGCGCGAACGGCCGGCTTAGGAAGCTCTGCACAACCTGTCGCGGTCGCGCCGGGTGCTTTGCGCGTGGCTGGCGAGGAAAGGTGCGCGTAGCGTGCTTATTGCACGGTAGCGTGCCTT
>MDSW01137788.1_pt1 | contig 10363 bp, 4 predicted proteins | sample 811171 | NCBI WGS metagenome assembly MDSW01 (sample SAMN05326641, study PRJNA326480) | marine metagenome | isolation source: seawater | place: Atlantic Ocean: North West | collected 2012 | reverse complement strand
AACCAATTCTTCAGGGTGCATGGACACTCTTTCGAAAATTGGTTTTGTTGAAAATTTTGGTTCATCATCTGTTTCTTTCTACTGGGAGGAGTTGAATTCTGGAAATGGAGATAGCATAATTTGTTTAGGAGATGAAATTCAATTTTTCCCAGATTCCAACATCCAGGCTATTTCGTTTTTGTGGGACTTTGGAAATGGTATAACCGATACTGCGAATAATCCGGTGGTCCAATACAACACTGTAGGTTCGTATGACATCAATCTTCAGATAATTAATTATCAAGGTTGTGCAGCAAATAGAACGATTCCTAACTCTGTTTTTGTAGCCGAGCTTCCAAATCCTGAAATTGTTCCTTCAATGGATACTGTGTGCGCAGGAACTGTGGTTCATTTTACTAATAATAGTACGAATACAACGGCCCATTGGTGGGTATTCGGGGCGGGTGCACCTGGACCTTCAATATCTGCACTTGCTGAGCCGGATAGAGCTTATCACAATACAGGTGTAAGATTGACAAAATACCTTGCAAAAAGTGAATTTGGTTGCAGAAAAGAAATCATTATCCCCATTACTGTTCAAGACCATACTACAGATTTCACTGTTGATGAGCCCATGGGCTGCGCACCGTTTGAAACAAGTTTCACGAAAAATGATTCAAATGCTGTAGCATGGGAATGGGAATTTGGTGATGGTAATACTTCAAACATACCAAACCCTTTACATACGTATCAGTTTAGTGGGGAATTCGATGTGTCGCTTGTCTCAACAGGAAGCAATGGATGTAAAGACACGGCCAAGATTAATTCCTTCGTAACGGTAACAGCAGATACTGTAAGCATTTTCCTATCTGATACTATTTCTGGATGTACGCCTTATCCAGTTGACTTTTCAAATAACATTATTGGTTCGAATAGCTGGCATTGGGATTTTGGCGACGGAACGACTTCGAATCTGCCTAATCCGACCCACACCTACACGGAAGGAGGAAATTATACCGTAAGTTTAACCACGGAGTCCTCCGGAGGATGTTACATGTTTGTGGAGAATTATTCAACATTGTTTCTAGAGGAATTTAATGCAGGATTTGCGGCTTATGCTGCGGATTGTGAAGATATGCTCGTAATGTTAGTCGATACATCAACCCAATCGACTGCGGTATCTTGGTTTTGGAATTTTGGAGATGGCACAGGCACAGAATGGCCTGGTGATTCAATGGTCATTCATCAGTATTTTGACACAATTAGCTACAATGTTTCATTAACCGTTACGTCAGCTTCTGGATGCGTAAGCACATTGATGGTCAATAACTACGTTGATTTTGAAAATTGCACGATCATGGGTGGTGCAATGATCGATCAACTCGATAACCCGCCTATGGACGGATCGGGCTTCACTCCGACCGACTCATTAGAAATTGAACCTCCAATTTGTGCCCCGGTAACCGTCTACTTCATAAGCCCTTTTATGGACGCAACAAGCTGGGAGTGGGACTTGGGAGATGGTACTTTTTCTACTGACGAACACGTGTACCACTATTACTCGGAAGCAGGAATATATGACGTTAATATGATTGCTCAATCGCCTTCAGGACCAGACACCTTAATTTTGAATGATTATGTAGATATTGCCGGACCGAAAGCAGATTTCACCGCCACTGTTGACTATGATTGTTTGAACAATAGTGTACAATTCAATGATCTATCTGTAGATGCTGATGATTATTTTTGGAACTTTGGTGATGGCACAACATCCACTATTGAGTCACCGACACATCAATACCCGACAAGTGATCTGATTTTTCCTGTAACCTTGAGAGTAGCGGATACGAATGGGTGTTATTCCCAGTATGGATCGGTTCTCAGTATTCAAACGTATGATCCTGTAGTTGATTTCGAGGATACGGTTTGCTTTGGGCAAGAGATACTTTTTTCACCTGAAGATACGATCAACTACACCTATACTTGGGATTTCGGTGATGGTACAACAAGTAATTTGCAGTTTCCTAGTCATCAATACTCTGCTCCGGGAGCCTACGAAGTTACTTTTGAAGCGACTCACGCTTTTGGTTGCACACAAACGTATACGTTGGACAGTGTTTACATTATTGGATTTGAACAAGATTTTACTGTAACGGATTCGGTATTGGGTTGTATGAGTGATACACTTCAATTCATGCCCGAAATGGTTAATGGCAGCTCGTATCAATGGATTATATCCGGGTCTGGCCTTAGTTTTATGTCATCCACAAGTTCAACTTCACTGAGTCCTATTGTATTGTTTCGTGATCCGGGATTATTTACTGTCGAGTTAATTACCCATGTAGGTCATTGTGTTGATACGGTACTCAAGAACGATGTAATCGAAATTTTTGAAGTTTCTGCAAATTTTGCAGTCAATCAACTTGATTATTGTGATCCGTTCCTATTGGAAGTTGTAAGTTCTTCTATCAATGCAGATTATCATTACTGGGATTATCTTGGTATTAGCTCACCTGACTCATCAATCATACAAATAAATGTCCCTCACGACACAATTAATATTCACTTGACCGTAGCAAATGAATTTGGATGTATCGATAATGATACCGTTATTTTCAATCCCGAAAAATTAATTGCAGGACTGAGTTCATCTAACACTCAAGGATGTACACCTCATTCGATTGATTTTACCAGTGAATCAGAAAATGCAGCTTCTTTTTACTGGGACTTTGGGGATGGTACTACTTCTGTTTTGGAAAATCCATCTCATACATATACATCTGCAGGCTCATTTGATGTAATGCTTGTTGTTCAGCCGTCTTCAGGAAATTGCAGTGATACGATTTTCTTTCCGAATTATGTACTGACATCTTCCCCTGAAGCTGACTTTTCAATCATAGAAAATTACTCCTGTGCTCCAATGATTGTTGAATTTGTTGATTCTTCCAGTGATGCACTAACATGGAACTGGGATTTCGGCGATGGCTCCAGCTCTTCTCTCCAAAATCCATTGCACGTGTATAATACACCGGGAAGCTACAGCATTGAATTGACGGTAACAGATGTGAATGGATGTCAGAGCACAAAATTCGATTCCAACGCTGTATTTGTGCCAGGACCAATTGCTGATTTTTCCGTGAGTCAAACGGCTTTTTGTGATTCTGGAGAAGTTCAATTCACGGACTTATCTACAGATGCAGTCTCTTGGTCATGGACATTTGGAGATGGCAATGCTTCCAACCTTCAAAATCCAACGCATAATTTCGTAGGAAATGGTGCATTTACTGTTGCTCTTATTGTCGAGGATTCTGCTGGTTGCGCTACATCATTGATTATGGACACCTTGGTACACATTTATGAGACTCCGAATGCACAATTTATTGTAAATGATTCAATCGGATGTATGCCATTGGATGTAACTCTAACCGATTACTCAGCGGGAGCTGATTCCTGGTTCTGGGATATGGGCGATGGAGTTCAATATAGCAGTATACCGTCTCTTCATACCTATTCCAATCAGGGTACTTATCAAGTGAATCTAGTCGCTTCGGTATCCGGAATGTGTTATGATACGGCTTTTAAAGATGTTCAAGTTCTTGATTTTGCAGATGCGACCGTAAACCCAGTAGCCGATTTATGTCAGCAAAACTCGATAATTACACTTTCGCCAGTTCAAACCGGTGGCGTATGGTCCGGATCAGGAATTACGAGCGCATCGATGGGAACTTTTGATCCAAACGTTGCAGGTGCAGGAACACATACGATTTTCTATACAATGCCAGGTACTTGTGCAGCTTCTGATTCGGTTCAAATAACGGTTTTGCCGAATCTGGATGCTGAAATTGATTCGATTGATGAGGTCTGTTTGAGTCAGGGTCAGCTAACAATTCCGGTTACCAATTTAGGTGGAGTATGGAGCGGTATCGGTATAATTGATTCAACAACAGGGTTGTTCGATCCTTCGGTAAGTGGAACAGGAAATTTTATGTTGACCTATACAACAAGCAATGGAATTTGCACCGATACGGATAGTGTGGAAGTAACCGTGCTGATGGACGCAGATCCTACAATTACACCAGTATCGGATTTTTGTGAGCAGGCGGCTTCTATGAATTTAGTCTCCAATCAGTCTGGAGGAGTATGGTCAGGCCCTGGAATTGTGAGTTCAGCTACTGGAGAGTTCAGTTCGTCACTTGCAGGGCCGGGTACGCACACTATTTCTTATGAAATCGCTGGCGCGTGCGGTAATATGGACACTGTTCAAATAACAGTTCATGAATTTATTGAAGCCGCTATTACTCCTGTCGCTGATCTTTGTGCAGGACAGGCATCTTTTGATCTTAATTCTTCAAATTCTGGCGGAACTTGGAGCGGGGTTGGAATAACAGATTCTTTGGCAGGAACTTTTGATCCGAGTGTTTCGGGTATAGGAAGCTTTGTTGTCTTTTATACGACAACCAACGGTACTTGTTCAGATGAAGACAGTAGTCAAGTTCAGGTATTGACGGACGCTGATGCATCGTTTACAAGTTTGGGAATAGTCTGTGAAAATTCAGCTCCTCAATCGATGATTCCAACGGTGTCAGGAGGAGTATGGTCAGGTGCGGGAATAGTCAGTTCCTCATCAGGCCTGTTTGATCCCAATATCTCCGGAGTAGGGATTCATCAGATTACATATTCATTTTCCGGCACATGTGGGGATACTGTTTCGCACCCTGTAGAAGTTGCGCCTACCCCGGACATAAGTTTTACCTCAAATGTAACCGACGGTTGCACCGAGCTTGATGTATTGTTTACCAGTTCGTCAAGTGTGCCGGGTACCTATTTTTGGGAATTTGGTAATGGTATGACTTCAGAATTGGAGAACCCTCAGATTACTTTTGGCCCAGGTCAGTTCAGTGCTCAATTAACGGTCACGTCAAGCAATGGTTGTGCCAACACCCTGTTGATGTCCAATATGATATTTGTTACAGACAGCATACCAAATGAACCTGTGATCAGAAGAGTATCGGTAGTTTCCGATACCAGTGTCGTATTGGATTGGGAGGAATCTAATGATCCAGCGTTCAGCGGGTATAAGATTTATAGAAAAAATTTAACAACAGGCTTGTTTGAGGAAATACAGCTGATTGAACTTTCAGGAACTACGAGCTTTTTGGATGTAGGCTTGAATACCTTGGATAATGTTTACTGTTATAAAATTACAGAGTTAGATAGGTGTGGTAATGAGATGGAAGTAATGGAAGCTACTGATCATTGCTCTATCAATATTTCTGCTGAAGCTTCGGGAACACATTATGCGAATGTGACTTGGACGCCGTACGAAGGTTGTGGGATAGCTTCGTATGAATTGTTCAGGTATCAAGAACAAGATACTACGGCTACTTATATCGCATCTATTCCTGCAACAGATCTTTCTTATATCGATTCAACGCTGTATTGTCAAATGAACTATACCTATCGTTTATTTGCAAAGGACATTTGTGGTAATCCCATTGCTTCGTGGAGTGATTCTGCGTCAGCTAGTTCAAAGGGGATCAGTGAACAACAAATCTCCAATGTAATAAGGGCGACGGTAATTGATGATGAATCCATTTGGGTAGAATGGACCATACCGGAAGTAGGTTCAGATTTTATCGATTACTATCAAATTTACAGATCTAAAAACGGTACAGATTTCATTCCGATCGGCACGGTTCCTGACGGTGTGAACGGACTAAGCGATGAGTCAGTTGATGTGTTCAATGAAAGATACTTCTACAAGATTCAGGTCGTAAATGGGTGTCAGGAAAACAACGTTATGGGTATAGAAGGAACTTCAATATTACTGAAATCCACAAAAATCAGTGAAAATCAGGGAAGTTTAGAGTGGACACCATATCAAGGCTGGAAGGAAGGTGTTGATTATTACGAAATACAAGTGTTAAACGAATTCAATCAATGGGAAACGGTAAAGATTGTAAAAGGGTCTATACTTCAGACTATTGTTCGTTTTTAGCTAGAATAAAAGAGTTTGTTAGCCCCAATTTCTGCAGGAATTGGGGCTTTTTGTTGCTTTTCAGTTTCCCAACGTGATAAAATGAAGAATTTGCAATAGGAAACGATACAAGTACCTTAAGAAAATACCACTCCACATTTGGAAATTCACGCTTAACTCACCTGTATTTAGGAAGTATACTTGCCTAACCAAAAGAACTACAGCGTGAAGAAAATAAATGACATACAAAAAGAAGCGGTTCAGATTGTAATTGTATTTTTTGCTCTTGTATTACTAATGGCTAATGGAGTATTTGGCCAAACGTTGAGCTCATCTGCACCAAACGGAACGGTAACCTACCGAATCGTTGCCCACAAAGCCAATGAATCGACAATTGTGAGTGCTTCGAATACAGCGAATCTTAAAAAGTCTACTTCTTTATTTATGCCAACCGCATTTACTCCGGATTCTGACGGGATCAATGATCAGTTCGGAGCTAAAGGAATTAATGTAAGAGATTTTCACCTGGAAGTATTCAACCGCTGGGGAGAGAAGATATTCGAAAGTACAGATATCAATACGCACTGGGATGGAACTTATCAAGGCAGCGCTGCTCAGCAGGGGTCGTACGTATACAATATGACTGCTTATGATATGGAAACCAACGAAAACATTTCTAGCGCAGGAACAGTAGCACTATTAAGATAATTTAGTTTCAGGCGAACCAATTTATGCAATGGCCTGTCCATTATGAAAAAGGCCCCGATTCTGGGGCTTTTTGCTTTGTAGGAGCAACGGGTTCACTTGGAAACCGATTTGGGCATTTGGGAAATTCCCCCTTCTATAGCCCTGCTTACGGGCGTACATTTGAATAAACCTAAACAAACACCGAAAATGAGAGCATTACTAACAACATTCATCGCACTACTGGTCGCACTGACCGGTTTCGCTCAGGATGCTCATTTCACACAGTTCTATGCGAACCCCATTTATCTGAATCCTGCTCTTGCAGGAGTAAGAGGTTGCCCTACGGTGACTATGAACTATCGAAATCAATGGCCAGGGATCAAAGATGCCTATACGACTTACAGTACTTCTTTCGATCAATACTCAGAAAAGCTCAACGGTGGAGTTGGATTCAACATATTACACGATCGTGCAGGAAGCGGACGATTGAAAACAACTGCAGCCAGTGCAGTGTATGCCTATCAGTATCAGCTAAGCAAGAAGGTTACGGTAAAATTCGGAGGTAAAGCCACTTTCGTGAATAAGAGCATCGACTGGAACCAATTGGTATTCGGAGATATGATTGATGCAAGAGAAGGTGTGATCTATGAAACACAACAATCATTCGGAGAGCCGGTCAATTATTTTGACTTCTCAGCGGGAGCCATGGTCTTTGCCGATTACTTCTTTGGTGGATTTGTTGTGGATCATCTTACTCAGCCTGCTGAGGGATTGCTTGATCGGTATGCTACTTCTCTGCCCAGAAAATATACCCTCCACGCAGGAGCCAACATCCCATTGGGTAAAATGTGGAAGAAAGATCGGTCGATCTCTCCGAACATAATGGTCACCAAGCAAAACGAATTCACCCAGGTAAATATGGGACTGTATTTGAGAATGCGAGAGCTTGTAGTAGGAGGATGGTACCGAAACAACGACAGCTTTATCGTATTGGCCGGGGTTGAAACCGAGAAATTCAAATTTGCTTATTCCTACGATGTAAGCACATCGGGAATATTGAGACAGACATTGGGCTCACACGAGCTTTCTTACACCGCTTACCTGCCTTGTAAGAAGAAACAAAAGAAAGTAAGAAAACTGTATTGTCCGGTTTTCTAAAGAAGTTAGTAGTAACACGTTTTATAACCAGGTGGTGCTGGTAGTTAGGTAGAAAAAAGGGGAGCTTAGGATGCAAGCTCCCCTTTTTATTTCCTTGATCGATTTAATCAATACTTCAATGAATGTGATTGTCGATTTCCGGGATAAATTCCTCAATATCCTTCACCCTTCTCTCGTCACTAGGGTGCGTGCTTAATAGCTCCGGCACATGACCACCATTGGCCGCCATTTTTTTCCAAAAATTGATCGCATGGCTAGGATCGTAACCGGCCATTTTCATATACACCAATCCGATCTTATCCGATTCCGTTTCATGTACTCTCGAAAATTTTAACACACCAAGCTGAGAGCCGATTCCGGCATAGTACAATAAGTGCTGTTTATCCTCCGCTGTTGTACCCTGTAAAACCCCCAAAGCAACCTGAACCCCCATTCCTTGGCTCATTCGTTCATTTCCATGCCGAGCAATCGCATGCGCAATTTCATGCCCCATAATCGCAGCGAGTTCATCGTCCGTGTCTACCAAGTCCAAAATTCCCGTATATACGACTACTAAACCTCCTGGCATGCACCAGGCATTAATAGTTGGGTCCTCTACCGTATTGAACCGCCATTCAAAATTCTCAACTCGTTTTAGCAGATGGTGCTTCGTTAAATGTTGAATTGCCGCCTCCTTAATTTTATTTCCCACTGAAAGCACTCTTTGAGCACGAGGATCTGATACAGGCAGCACTTGGGCATCTGCCAAAAATTGTTCGTAAGAAGTTTTACTCATACTAATCAGCTGTTCCTCGGGCAACAATTTCAATTGTTTCCGATCTGTAATAGGAACTTTTGCACACGAGACAAAGAAGATTAGAATACACGACAAGTTTAGAATTGACAATGGTTTCATGATTCGGAATAAACTAATGATTACTGTTCGACAAAAAAGATGCCACCTATTCAATTTCCACTGTAAGTCCTTTATTCAGCAATGCTGAACAAACGGGCTCTAGCTCGTCATACGTGCCAGATTTCACCTGGCACTTTCCTGTATAATGAACCAAATACGCACACTGTTCTGCCTGTAGATGCCGATGCTTACAATATTTGACCAGCTGCTTGATCACAAAATCAAAGGTGTTCACATCGTCATTGTACAACACAATGTTTCTAATATCAATTAATTGCTCTAATTCCTTGATATCTATTTCTTCCTGTGTATCTGTGCTCATTGGTTGAAGCGTCTGTTTTTTCGTTCCTTAATTTTAAAGAAAAATTAGATAGGTTCATGAATCGAAAGCCAATATTTTTGGACTTATTGAAGATTCTGACCTCGATAATGCTGGAAAATGACAACTACGGGAAAGGATCATCTATTTTCCAGCTGCTCAGCCTCTTCCATGGTGATCTCTTTACCTTGGTATAGCACCTTGATGTCCACTTCTAGCACATTCTGCTTATCCAACAGCTGCTTTCTGCTTCTCGCTGATTGTATCGTATTGAGCGGCCCGGAAGTAAGCTGCAGTGTTGTCTCATCAAGGAATTTTCGAACAATAATATCGCTATGCGGCAATAAAATCTCTGCTATTTCGGTCGGCACAGACCCGTCGTATGTGCCGATGTCAATGATGTATTCCAACCCTTCTATGACCAAACCAGAATCTCCATTCTCATCATCGTTAGGATTGGTTCCACCCCCTCCATCGGAAAAGACTCCATCTCCAAATTGCTCTATTAAATTACGTGCTTCAGAAAAAGTAGTTCTTTTACCATTGTAATATACCGTAACAAACGCATCTCGAACACCAATCCTGCGAACCTCATCCTTTCTCAAACTAGCGGCTGGAATTTCCCTGTATCTTCCCGTTGAATATCTCAACAGCCCTCCTGAGGTCAGATTAACATTCAGCGGTTGAATATTAAAGAGGTCATCCCCCGTGACTTTCTTTGAAAACGCACCAATTTGTACGGTATAGAACAATCCTTTCAAAGATTCTACCGGTTGAGCATTTGGCGCATTTTCAAGCTCCTCATAATAGCTTATACCTGCTGTTGCAGAGTTCGAAGTAGTTGAACTACTGTTTTCAGAATTCGAATTATTTGATGTTGTTGTGCTTGCCGTATTCGAATTCGCCGTTGAATTATTTGAAGAACTTTCAGCATTCGTGTTCGTCGACGTTCTGGAATTATCATTTGCTGCAAGCACTGGTGCTTCACCTAATGTTTCCACCTCTAGCCTTCTGGCCTCCGAAATCCGAATGGATTCGCCGTTGTATATAGCAACCACAAATGCATCATCAAATCCTAATCCTCTTACCTGATTCTTAACAGAATTCGCATTCTGATATCTGGTGAAATAACCTACTCTGTATCGGGTAATGTTGTTTCTTATTACCTCACCTGTTAGTGGCGTGAATCCTTTAAACAAGTCCTGAGGTATCGGTCTTGAAAAAGCTCCAACCTGCACACGATAAACCAATCCCTCCGGCATCTTTGGATTTATTGGAATAGGGTTTTCTTCAGAATAGCTGGATGATTCCCTTGAATTGTCAATTGAAACGATATCTTCTTCAATTT
>MDSW01095568.1_pt1 | contig 10363 bp, 5 predicted proteins | sample 811171 | NCBI WGS metagenome assembly MDSW01 (sample SAMN05326641, study PRJNA326480) | marine metagenome | isolation source: seawater | place: Atlantic Ocean: North West | collected 2012 | reverse complement strand
ACACAGCTGCCTGATTCAACAACAGGCTGATTGTTCCAGCAGCTTGTGCGGCAAGCGCCACACGCCCACGATTTAGGCCATGCCACACAATTGACATGCCATCGCTTTCTTGACCATCGAAAGTTTTTTCTGGACGCAACACACAAGAAGCATCTACTGGAAACCGCTCAAATTTCAGAGCATTATTATGAGCATGCTTGAGTGGATGAAGACCATAGCTCTGCAATGTGAAATTTGGCGTATCCGAATCAGGAAGCTTGATGAGAACAATAACAGGCTTGCCTTCAGAAATTGCCAGTAGTTTAACCAAACGACCATACGTTGCCCCGGTAATAAACATCTTCGTTCCAGTTAGTCGAAACTGCTTTCCGTCATAATCAAGTTGTGATGCCACCCTATGAAGGTCACAACCCGCATCGGGCTCAGTTGCAGCAAAAACAGACATTGGGTTTCCTACGGCCAATCGCGGCAACCAGTGTTGGCGTTGGTCATCGGATCCGAATGTAGTCAGTGCTGAAACAGCACCGATTGTTGAGTGGACTGAAAGCAATCCAGAGACCGTAGGATTGACGCAAGCAAGATGTGTAATTGCTTGCATGAGCTCTATGTGGCTACAACCTGATCCGCCGTATGTCTGTGGTACAAACAAACCCCATAAACCTGTTTTACTAATCGCTCGCTCTGCACGTCCTGAAAGCTTGCCCGTTGGCGACATTGGTGCATCCGCTAACGGAGCTGCTGGTAATATCGCACCTTCTACCTTCTCATAGATTTCGTCATTAGTACGAAGGTTCTCAATAGTGTCTTTGGCCTTATCAACAATGGTAGAAATTTTGTCGGACATCCCTGTCACCATCTGCTCTGCAGCATGGGCAAATCCGCTTCCATCTACAGAAGAATCTGTTCCTCCCCAAAATGCTGAAGTTAGACAATTGATTTGAGAGGAATTTTGGGGCAACGAAACTGATTCTTTTTTTTCAGCTGACCGATGGTTTGTGTCGTTAATTGTGCCGACTCCAGGTAGAAGGCTTGCTGTCGTACCGTCTGTTTGTGGCTCGAAAGAGCGGATATATGATGAAAAATGTTTTGTAATACTGCGCCGTTTGATCTTAAAAGACTCTGTTGCTTCGCCATGTGCCATGTCGAATGGATGATCAACAAGCAGGAACCGTCTGACACATATTCGACGAGGTAAAACTTTTTGCTGCTCAGCCAGCCTATGCGAAAACCAACGAAGTATTTTCGGATGAGAGAGAGCTTGTTTGCGACTCCATACTCTGCAACGAAATCGTTTGAGCAAAGCCCTTACGATCACTGGTTCAGGTACTATAAACGCCACTGGCCACGGAAGCCCTTCGCCCGTCACGCAAACTTGAGCGACAGCTGGTTCTTCGAGTAGCACCAACTCCACATCAGCTGGCAGCAACTTAGTACCGTTGGCTAGTGTCAGCACATCGTCAATTCGTCCAATAATTCTTAACTGGCCGTCAGTATCAATGACACCTCTGTCACCTGTTCCCAACCAAGCTGTTCGATCGATTTGAGACTCCTCCCGGCCTTTCGATGGATCTATTACGGCCATCGCTCGGCACGGAGTTCGCACAAGAACCTCACCCGCACGTGCACCTTCTTTGGAGATCGTGATTTCTATACCTTGCAATGGACGTCCAACGGCACCGGTTTGCTCGCATCGTGGATTCGACACGGCGACAACAGGACCTGCTTCTGCTAAACCATACCCTTCAACAAGCGGTACACCATGCTGTTGAAAAATACGGGCAGTCCATCGTCGGAGTGGAGCACCGCCTGAAACACAAACGCGTATTCGTCCTCCTAATGCATCAACAAGGCTTGTGATTCTTCCTTGCTGAGCAGCTCGTGCCAGTCTGTCGTAGAAGATTGGTACTCCGAGCATTGCCGCTGGGGGTATTTTTTTACACGCCTCAAGAATTTTCTGACGATCACGAACAATATTTAGGGCACCTCCCCGAACAAGTGTCGTATAAAGATCTCCAACTCGTGCCATCGCATGGCTTTGAGGCAACCATGAGAGCCGAACGTCATCGGGTTCTTCTAAAAACCCCGCTGCAGATGCCACTGCATTCATCACCAAGGATCGCTGACTATGCACAAAGCCTTTGGGGCGACCTGTTGTGCCTGAAGAAATAAGAACCGAGGCTGGCCCATCAGGGTCACATTGTCTGGCTCGTTCGGCAATGTAATCACGGACAGTTGCATACGCCACGTGATTTATACGCCAGTCTGTTTGTACCTCAAGGAGCGGTAACCGACTATGACTAAGATGTCGCAGAGAATTTCCACCTGAAAAAATCAAACCGCATGGCTGAAATAGTTGCAAATGACGAATTTGTTCTGATTGACTTTCCTCTGCATGAAGGGCTACATGAACAACACCACTGAGTAAGCATGCGAAATCTACTATCGGCCATGCAGCGGTATGCGGACCAATATGAATCACCCGATCACCTGACCGCAGACCAGCAGCCTCAATCCGTTCAGCAACTCTGACTGATTGTTGCAGCAGTTGTCCCCAACGAAGCTGCTCACCTGTAAGAGAATCAATTACTGCTGGACGATCAAAACTCGTATCACAACGTTCAAGCAAAAGTTGAACTAATGATAACGGCATACAATCATTAGCCAGACTGCCTGGTGTAGCTTCGGCTGGATGATGCAAAGTTTTTTCCATACAGAAATCTTATTGAAAACCTTATCCAGAATTGTTGTGCCACCACGACCCTCGGGGAGAAGTCGACGTGTTCCACTTGCTCTACCGACTCACCGTAATCCAAGAAAATCAGTCTATCAATTCAAAAATAACTGCGACTCCCTGTCCAAGTCCAACACACATCGTAGCCAAGCCAAGACGAACCTGACGATCTCGCATTGCGTGAATAAGTGTTGTTGAAATGCGGGCACCGCTTGCTCCGAGAGGATGTCCAATAGCCAAACTGCCACCACAAACATTCACCTTGTCGTAATCAAGTTTCAATTCTTCGATACACGCAATAGCCTGAACTGCAAAAGCTTCGTTTAATTCTAAGATTTCAATATCCTGCAAGCGAAGTCCCGAGCGACGAAGTACTTTACGAGTCGCGTGCACCGGCCCCATGCCCATCAAAGCTGGCGACACACCAACAACCGCTGTGCTTACCACGCGAACAAGAGGTGTGAGCTGATGATGACGTGCTGTTGCTTCAGACATAACAACCAGTGCAGCGGCTCCGTCACTCAATGGAGCACTTGTAGCAGCAGTGACACTCCCTAGTTTTGGCAAAAATACCGGGTTAAGTTTCTCCATTGCTGCAAGGTTTGCATCAGAACGAATCGACTGGTCACGATCTACGAAAGCGAGGACGCCATTGTCATCCAAACCCTGGCACTGAATAATCTCATTTTTAAAAAATCCTGCATCTGTTGCTTGTGTTGCTCGACGATGACTTTCAAGTGCATATTGCTCTTGTGACTTGCGACTGATACCACGACTCGAGGCGAGAAACTCGGCCGTCAAGCCCATTGAAAGGACCGCACGACTCGACCTTGAAAAAGCTTGAGGATGAAAGTTGATTTGAGAATTCATTGGAAGGCGTTGCATATGCTCAACGCCTGCAACAACATGCACATCTTCTGCGCCAGCTACAATCGAATGGCATGCCTGCGACAAACCTTGTAGTGATGAACCACACAAACGATTCGTTGTGGAAGCTGCCGCCGTGAAAGGCAGCCCCGCCAACATGGCTATTGTACGCGCTGAATTACCGCCAAGCTCTGCTCGTTGCTGAGTCACGCCTACAAGAACATCCTCGATACATTCTGGTGGTACTCTTCCTCTTGCGACCGCTTCGGCTACGACTAAAGCAGCTAGCTCATCACCACGGACCTCTCGGAAAACACCATGATCTGCATCAGACCGACCGATTGCAGTTCGACAGCAGGACACAACAACTGGGGTATTTTCCGGGGAGCGAGACAATCGTGTCATTTTTCATCCTCAAGTAGCTTTCCTTGAATGACTTTCGCTTTCTTCCACCGATGTAAAAGGGCGACCTGATTCAGCATGAACCAGAAGCCTTGCCGGTGGTTTCATTCGTGGCCCCAGGTCTTTAAATTGATCAAGCCGACGAACAACCTCAGCTGCACCAAGGAAATCGCCCCATGCAAGTACTCCACCACGGAACGCCGGAAATCCAAGTGCATGAATAACAGCGAGATCGATATCACATCCATCCCGCACAATACCTTCATCCAGGACAAGGAGTGATTCGAGTAACATCGGCAAGAACAATCGGTCACGAATTTGCTCATCAGTTGTCTGCTGCTCTGCCAAACGATATGGATCGATTAGATCATTTAGTTTCTCATTGACACTTTCGATTTTTGCATCATGACCAGCATCCTTGTATGTATAAAATCCTATTCCTGCTTTGCGCCCTAACCAACCAGCTTTGACGAGTGCCGGTATGACGGGCGAGGCGTCAATACGATCGCCGATAGCATTTGCCATGACCAGACCGGCGTAGAAGGCGGTATCAAGGCCAACCATGTCATAGAGTTCAAGTGGCCCGAGAGGCATACCAAATCGTCGAGAAACTTTGTCAATTCGTGATGGATCAACTCCTTCCCGTAACAATTCAACTGATTCATGCAGGTATGGTGTCAGAACCCGATTGACAAGAAATCCTGGACTGTCTTGAACGACAACTGGAACTTTCTTCAGTCGTTTTGCGTGCAGAACGACTGAAGCAACTGTGGCGTCACTGGTATCTGGACCGCGAATGACTTCGACCAAGGACATTTTCCTGACGGGATTGAAGAAATGCATCCCACAAAACCGTGTCGGATCAGAGAATACATCGGCAAGTGTCGCTATCGGATTTGTTGATGTATTCGTGCAAATAATAGTACTCGGGGAAACTGTGGATTCAATTTCTGCAAGCACCTGTCGTTTTAAGTCCGTCCGTTCAATCACACTTTCTATAACGATATCCGTGTCTGCGATTGATGACAGTTGTGTTGAAGACATGAGACGACCTGTCAACTCGCCCACTCTCTCCTGATTGGTTTTTTGATAGTAACGGTCCCAAGCAGCCTCCTGGAGAATAGTAGGAATGCTTTGCCCAAGTGTCTCAGCATTGATGTCCACAAGCTTTGTAACAAACCCTGATCGCACGTGACGTGCTGTAATACCAGCACCCATAATCCCCGCGCCAACAATTGATGGCTTTTGCAACTCGTTTACGCGCAGCGACTTATTTGGAGTCAATTGTGCTGACTTGCCAAGGCCACAGTCACTGCGGTTTCGTTCACCAAGCCGGTACACACGAAGGAGTTGTTTTGCGACTGACGTTTTTGCCAGTTCAGAAAAGGCTTTGCTTTCAAGAGCGGCTGCTTCACTTATTGACTGTGTAGCGCCCTGCATGATTGTGTTGAAAGCAACCATCGGTGCTGGATAATTTCCATTTGTACGACCCACAATGACAGCGCCTGTGGTCGCTAATAAAAAATCACTCTCTGGCTTATCCAGAACGTGCGGCAACTGCAACTCAGATCGACGTTTTAAATAGTCTCCAGTAGCAATGGCTTGCTCGATTAAGACACATGCTGACTCTCGTGCTGAATGAACAGGCACACAGGCGTCAACTAAACCAAGAGTCTTCGCTTGAGAACCGGTAATCGCATCACCCGAAGCTATTAGTTCGATCGCAGGACCGGTTCCGATTAGTCGGGGCAAACGAACAGTGCCACCCCACCCGGGTAACAGCCCAAGCTTAACTTCCGGCATGCCGAGAATTGTCTTGTGTTTTTCAGTCGCTATGCGTAGATCACATGCAAGCGCAAGTTCAAGACCTCCCCCAAGGCAAACGCCATCTATTACTGCAACGCTTGGCCATGGCAATGAAGCAAACATACCAAGGAGGTTTCTGCCGTTATCACATAACTCCTTCAGGCGAGCGGGTGGCAACGACCGAACGGTATCAATCTGACCAATGTCAGCACCAGCAAGAAATGAATCATCTCGAAGAGACCCTACCAGAAGACCGCGGGGTGGGTTTTGTTGAAGAAAGGCAAAAACTTGTTCAAGTTCTTGCATAAAAACCTGATTCATCACATTCTGTGAGTGGCCCGGCACATTGATGCCAATAGCAGTTATCCCCCCTGATAATTTCTCAATGACGAGGGTGCTGAGGGTTGCTATTGGTTCCAGCATAGTCGGTGATCCTGTCGTGGTACTTCCTGTAGCAGAGTTCCGGGCTTACTGCATTCACGTGCTCGATTGACAAAAACCGCTAGTGTACCGAGAGTTTTAGAGACCGCTGGGCCTTTAAAAAGACCCGTATTATGATATCCATAGGAACTATTGGTTTCTTATTTCTATCTCTTCTATACCGAGCAGTCTGATGGCTTCAAAACTAGGTGATTCACTAAAATTCAGTTCGCGTGCAAAAATTGCATTATGGCTTGCCCTCGTTGCAGTTGGAATTTGCGGCAGGCTGTGGCAACCCGCTTATAACGTTACTCCATTCGCTGCTATTGGACTTGCGGCAGGCTCTCTTTTTGGAATTTCGCTCACTGCTGCAGCGGTTCCAATTGTAGCACTTGTAATTAGCAATATGGCACTGCCTGGCTATGGCTCTACTGTTATGGCTCTTGTTGTATATGTTTCGCTTATCTGTCCGGTATTATTTGGCAGCCTCGTCCAACGACAAGGGTGGGTTGCGGTCTTGGGAGGAAGCCTTGCCTCCTCTCTCATCTTTTTTACAACAACGAACTTTACTACGTGGGCTCTGTCTGAACTCTACCCACATACTTTATCTGGCCTCACAACGTGTTACATAGCTGCTCTTCCATTCTATCGCTGGATGCCCGTGGGTGATGCCGTCTGGAGTATTTCATTATTCTCTACGCTTGTTGCAGTCGGCCGGATTCAGCAACTCGTGCAGCCGATACAAGCCATCCCAGTAACAACTGGCCACCAACAAACTGTGGATCGCTTGACTGACGAGCAAAGGGGCCGACAATAGAAGATCGTGGTAGATCTGGTAAAAGCCTCAGGTCAAGAGCCACACTGACTCACTCTCCGCGGGAATGGCGGAATTGGCAGACGCGCTAGGTTGAGGGCCTAGTGGTAGTAATACCGTGCAGGTTCAAGTCCTGTTTCCCGCATTATTCATTAAGGTTCTTTTGATGGACGACACAGCCGGCAGCAGAACTGAGTCCGCAGAGTCTCAACCTCGCGATAGCGATTCAGCATCTAAGGCTGTTGATAGAGACACACTTCAGGAAAATGAAAGTTCCCAACAATCAACTCCTGATAGTGATCGCCCAAAACGACGAATTGCAATAGGTACACAGCGAACCGATTCCGCACAAGCAGAGACGGCGGCACGCTACACGTACATCACGTCCAAGACTGCTTCGACTTCAGGTGACACGCCATCAGAAACAAGTGACACATCCTCCTCCACAACGGAAGATGAGAAGAAAACTCGGCCGAAAAAAACAAAAGAGCGTCGCCGTGGAAAACCAGACCGTGGCAGTAAGGCGTCCGCTTTCACCGACTCGATACCTCATCAGAAGCGGGTAAATATCCCAAACCTGAGACAAGATCTCGATGAAGATCTTGAGCAGGATTTTGAAGCAGCCCTAGCCGGGCTTGAAGTCGAATCATTACTGGAACAAACGTCTCTCGTTGATCAACCAATTCAGCCAGGTGCAAAAGTTGAGGGAACCATTCTCTCAATTGGCCCTGAGACAGCCTTTATCGACCTGGGAAACCAACGACAAGGTGCTCTTCAACTCGCAGGTTTATTTGAAGAAAGTGATAAGCTACCTGAAGTAGGACAGACGCTAGAACTATCAGTCGGAGGACGTAATGAAGAAGACGGCCTTTATGAGGTTGCTCCTGCAAACCGAGCGGTTGCGGTAGAGGACTGGTCTCAATTGGAAGTTGGCATGATCGTTGAAGCACGATGCACTGCTGTCAACAAAGGCGGGCTTGACTGCGACGTAGCCGGAATCCGAGGGTTCATGCCTACCAGTCTTATTAGTCCATGGCGAATTGAAAGCCCTGAAGAGATGATTGGGCAAACGCTTGAAAGCCTTGTCACTGAAGTTGTTCCCCAGGCTCGTCGCCTTGTTTTGTCTCGTCGAGCAGTAATTGAAAAACAGGCAGCAGACGCAAAATCAAAAATGCTTGAGACGTTGGAACCTGGTGACCAGGTTGAGGGCATCGTACGTTCGATTCGTGACTTTGGTGCTTTCGTTGATATTGGCCATGGAGTGGAAGGTCTTGTTCACGTGAGTCAACTCGCATGGGAAAGGGTGAGCGACCCGAAGGAACTCCTTGAGATTGGTCAGCACGTCCACGCCATGATCAAGAAAGTAGACAGCGACACCGGGAAGATCGGTCTTTCAATTCGTGACCTTGTCGAGAGCCCATGGACCAGAGCAGATGCCAAATATTCTGTCGGATCAACAGTTCGAGGCACGGTAAGTCGAATCGCTGACTTTGGTGCCTTTGTTAAACTGGAGCCTGGTGTTGAAGGATTGATTCACGTCTCCGAGCTAGCCACTCGACGTATTCGCAGTGTAAGCGACGTTGTACGGGAAGGCGAGAAAATAGAATGCCGGGTCCTATCTGTCGATCCTGCTGAACAAAGGCTTTCGCTCTCTCTTAAGGCTCTCAACAAGACTGACTCCGCCCCTGAAGAAGACCCTTCGAATGACGAGGATGACATACCAGCTTCTTCCGAAACACAACAAAAGAAGAGCAACACTGCTTTAAAAGGCGGTATTAGTGGACAGTCAGATGGAGCCCGCTTTGGACTTAAATGGTAAGTACTTTTCCTGACGTGTATTAGACCGTTAGGACTGTTTTTCCCATCCATTGAACTAACGCATCAGGAACCTTCACCGATCCATCAGCCTGTTGATAGTTCTCTAAAATAGCAACAATTGCCCGACTGATTGCAACTGCCGTTCCATTTAACGTATGAACAAATTGCGTTCCCTTTTCGCCTGGGTTACGGAAGCGAATACCTAATCTTCGAGCTTGATAATCGGTGCAATTCGACGTGCTTGTCACTTCACCCCACTCGCCAGCGTTACCGCGGCCAGGCATCCAAGCCTCCAAGTCATATTTCCTGTATGCGGGGCCACCTAGGTCTCCTGTTGCTGTATCAACAACTCGGTATGGTATGCCTAGACCATCAAAAATTTTGCACTCAAGATCGAGCAGTTGTTGATGCATCGCATCACTCTGATCGGGTGCCGTAAAAGCAAACATTTCTACCTTTGTAAATTGGTGAACCCGGTAGAGACCTCGAGTTGCCCTGCCATGGGCACCCGCTTCTGTTCGGAAACAATGGCTGATCCCACAAAGTTTGAGTGGTAGTTCACTGATATTAAATATTTTTTCGTGCATTGCGCCGCCAAGGGTGATCTCGGCGGTTGCAACGAGTGACAAATCACTATTACTAATTGAGTAAATCTGTGTCTCAGGGCCCCTGGGCATAAACCCGGTCCCCTCCAGTATTGAATCACGAGCAACATCTGGTGTTGTCATGACCGTAAAGCCTTCTTGCATTAATAAGTCGATTGCATACTTCTGTAATGCAAGCTCAAGAAGAACTCCGTCATTGGTAAGAAAATAAAAACCATGTCCAGCAACCCGACTGCCCGCTTCAAAGTCAAAAAGCTTTAAGTTTTCGCCTAATTCAACATGGTCTTTAGGTGTAAATGAAAAACTTGGGACACTCGAAACGCCACGACGAACTTCTGTTGCATCCGCTTCACCACCGTGAGGTGCATCTGAATGCGTGAGATTCGGTATGGACCGTAGAATCTTATCCGATTCTTCAAGTACTTCCGCCTGACGCGACTGAAGTGCAGATACCTTTTCACGGAGTCGACGCCCCTCCGCCTTCAGTGGTTCACGTTCATCAGGAGGCACTTTCCCGATTGATTTACTAACTTGGCCAGCCTCCTGATTGAGGCGATCAATATCCAACTGCAACTGCCGCCGCAGAATGTCTAACTCCGCAAACTTTGCAACATCAACGGAAGCCCCCCGAAGACAACAGTTTTCTATAATAAGATCAATATTATCAGCAACAAAACGACGATCGAGCACAAATTTCTCCTCTTAAAAAGGTTCAGACCGTTGTCTGATTCATGAAGACTCTATACTCAAATACAAAGATTTTGAACCTCGACACTGTTTGTATGGCCCATACGCATAATGACTCAAACAGCTCCCACCACAGTTCCAGACGTCCAGCCAAATCCATCTTTTCGTAAAAAGAGGGCCAATCGACGGCAACCTCGGTACCATGTCGTCCTT